>Ga0193727_1000615_pt1 | contig 13978 bp, 18 predicted proteins | sample H2c2metaG_FD_143051 | JGI IMG/M metagenome (GOLD analysis project Ga0193727, IMG submission 143051) | Soil microbial communities from a riparian zone of the East river system, Colorado, United States - H2c2 | ecosystem: Environmental > Terrestrial > Soil > Riparian zone | place: USA: East River...
ATTGCGGATCACACGGTAGAGGATTTTGACAGTCTCTTTGCGACAAACGTCCGAGGTCCGTTCTTCCTGGTACAGCAACTGTTGCCGGTTCTTGGGGAGGGATCAAGCGTTGTTGTCATCTCTTCTTCGGAGCCCGTTCGGTGGTGGGCAAGGCTGGTTTGGATAACCCTTCAATTCTGGCCTACGCCTCCACCAAAGGAGCGCTGGAGACTCTGGTCAAGAACTGGGCCGCTCTTCTCGGCCCGCGCGGCATCCGTGTAAACGCTGTCGCACCAGGAGTCATCGACACGGATATGTCGAATTTCACGAAGACAGATGCGGGGCGCGAGGTCGCGCTTGGAATGCAGGCGTTGAAGCGACTCGGCAAACCCGAGGATGTTGCCGACGTAGTCGCTTTTGTGGCATCCGATGGTGCGCGTTGGATTACAGGAGCCAGTATTCCCGTCGATGGCGGTTCGAAGCTCTAACTGAAAACGTGAGGAACGCAATGAAAAGCACTTTGAGCAAAGGTAAAGAGATCAAGATTCCTGGCCCAGATCATCCCATCACGATTTCACCAGCTGAGGGCAAGGTCCGTGTAACGGTCGCAGGAAGGATCGTCGCTGAATCGACGCGAGGGCTTCGGCTGGAGGAAAAGGGATATCCACCTGTCTACTACTTGCCACGCAGCGATGCGGATATGTCGTTGCTCGTTCGGACAACGCATTACACGTACTGCCCCTACAAAGGCGATTGCACCTACTACAGCATTCCCATAGGCGGTTCTCGATCGGAGAATGCCGTGTGGACACACGAGAGGCCGCATGAGGCAGTCGCCAATATTAGTGAGTACCTGGCGTTTTATCCCTCACGAGTCGATGCAATCGAAGTGATCTCTTAAGCACGTTCAGTCGATCGATACAGGAGTTCATGTGATGCCAAGTCAACCGCTTTTCACGCCATATCGAATGGGAGACCTCGATCTTCCAAACCGCATCGTCAAGGCGCCCCTCACCCGGATGCGTGCCCAACCGTATGATCACGTGCCCACGACCTTGCAGGCGGAGTATTATGCGCAGCGTGCTTCGGCTGGACTGATCATCACCGAAGCCACCGCGATTAGCCCTGAAGGATTTGGCTGGGCCGATACACCGGGCCTCTGGACGGAGGAGCAGGTCCGCGGATGGCGGCGTGTCACGGATGCCGTCCATGCGGCCGGCGGTCGCATCATTGCACAGCTTTGGCACACCGGCGCAATCTCACATCCAGAACTGCTGGACGGCGCGCAGCCCGTGTCCGCATCGAATGTCGATCCGGGTCAGATCTCGGTCACGCCGACGGGAAGAAAGCCGACGGTGACACCGCGGCCTCTGACGAAAAAGGAGATTCGAGTTACCGTTGCGGATTTCGCAAACGCTGCGCGAAATGCGATGGAAGCCGGCTTCGATGGTGTCGAGATCCTCGCCAACTATCTCTATCTGATCTCGCAATTTCTGAACGCCACCACCAACCTACGCAAAGACGAATATGGCGGAAGCTTGGAAAATCGCTCTCGCTTTCTTTTCGAAGTGCTCGAGGCGGTCCTGAGCGAGGTTGATGCACAACGGGTAGGAGTCAAGATCAGCCCGATGCACGAAGGCAACGCATTCCAAGCCAATGACGAAACCCTGCCCGTTGCCGAATACGCAATTCAGAAGCTGAGTTCCTATAATCTTTCGCACTTGTTACTCATGGGGAATACAACCGACTTCACCGGTACGCCACTCGAGAAGTTGGCCGATGATGGCATGTTTAGGCATTTCCGGCCTTTCTACAAAGGCACGCTCATCGCGAATGTGAAAATAGACCGTGATCGCGGCAATCGTCTTGTCGCGGAAGGTCTCGCAGATCTTGTAGCGTTCGGCCGTCCTTATATCGCAAATCCCGACCTGGTCCAGAGGTTTGCCGAAAATGCCCCTCTTGCTGAGGTTGATTGGGAAACCGTGTACGCCTCAGGGCCGCACGGCTATTCCGATTACCCAACCTACCAATCATCACAACTCACACGGAGCTGAACATGCCAAAGACATCACCCGAACAGAACAAGGCGATCGTTCTCAAAGCTTTCGATACGCTCTTCAACAAGCGCGACTACGCGGCAGCAGAACAATTTTGGTCGCCGAAATACATTCAGCACAGCGCGCACATCGCGCCAGGACGCGAAGGACTGTTCGCTCTTGTCCGGTCGACGCCTGATACATTGCGCTATGAAAACCAAGTCATTGTCGCAGAAGGCGACTATGTCATCGCGCATGGCCGGTTCACTGGGATGGGAAGGCCCGCAGCCTGGATTGCCGCCGACATTGTCCGATTCGAAGACGGTCTTCTGGCTGAGCACTGGGATGTATTGCAGGACGAAGCCACGCGGAAAGAATCCGTCAGCGGCCTTCCCATGTTTGGCGATAGCTTCCCTGCGTAGGCCACGGACCTTCACACGTCAATCACACCACATTGTCTGGAGAAATCATGAATCTCACTGGAAATACCATCTTCATCACCGGCGGCGGGTCAGGTATTGGCCGCGGTCTGGCTGAGGAGCTGCACAAACGCGGAAACAAAGTCATCATCTCCGGCAGACGCAAGAGGCATCTGGACTCCGTCGCGAAGGCCAATCCGGGCATCGAGGCAATCGAACTCGACATCGCGGACCCGGAGAATATCAAAGTAGCGGCGAAGAAGTTGATTGCAGAACATCCGGATTTGAATGTTCTCATCAATAACGCCGGAATCATGGAACCGGATCAGGCGGCAGGCGTCATCGACGACAAGCTCCTCGTGTCGACTGTCACAACCAATCTCCTAGGTCCGATTCGGTTGACAGCGGCTCTCGTGGATCACCTGAAGAGCCGTCGTGGTGTGATTGTCTACAACACGTCGGTCCTGGGCTTTGTGCCTTTGGCTGTGGCGGCTGTCTATTCCGCTACCAAAGCTGCACTCCACTCCTATGTGTTGTCGCAACGCTTCTTGCTCCGCGACAGCGGTGTTCGAGTGCTCGAGGTGGCTCCGCCCTGGGTGGCACGGGGCTGATGAATAGTCAAGAAGGCGAGCAGGCAATGCCTCTCAATCAATTTGTTTCGGAAACCTTGGACGTGCTGGGAACAGATGCTGTTGAAATTCTTGTCGAAGCGGCAAAGCCTCTGCGAGCCAATCCGGGACCCGGGGAGCATGCATTGGTGAATGAGTTCAACGAGCAAATGCTGAAACTATTCACATCAAGCCAAGCGTAAGCCGGGCCACGTATTGATTGCGTCTGGCTTTTAGCAAGCGGAAAGTTGTCAGGTAGTTAAGCGTCGGTTTTTACGAAATCCGTCGCGTAGCTGAGATCTTTCCATTTTCTTCCCAGCTCGATCTTTGCCAGATCGTTTGCTTCCGCAGCGTTGAATGCGTCGATTCCAAGGACGATGCGTAACGGTGGCTCCCCAACCGAGGCAAGCTTCAACAATGCCGCTGCTGCCCTGGCCGGGTCGCCGGGTTGCTTTCCGTCGTAGTCGCGCTGGAAGCGCGCTGTCTTACCCACCGTCGCATCGTATTCGGGACGTCCTTCCTGCAGCTCGGTTGACGATCCTGCGAAGTCCGTCCGGAAACCACCTGGCTCGACGATGGTGACCTTGACGCCGAGGGGTCCTACTTCTTTCGCCAGCGTCTCGGAAAAACCCTCCACACCCCATTTCGCGGCTGCATACGCCGCGCGTCCAATGGGTCCGATGCGACCTGCGATGGAAGTGACCTGGATGATGTGGCCTGAACCCCGCTCCCGGAAGTAAGGCAGCACCGCCTTGGTGAGAATAATTACTCCAAAGAGATTCGTTTCAATTTGCGCGCGAAACTCCTCAAGCGTGGTGTCCTCAATAGGGGCAACATTTCCGTAGCCGGCGTTATTAACCAGAACATCGAGTTTTCCGAGAGTCCGAATCGTGGCCTGCACGGCCTCACGTGCCTGCGTTTCGCTGGTGACATTGAGAGAGAGCGGCAGCACGAGATCGCCATATTTATCCTTCAACTCCACTAGATCTTCGGCGTTGCGAGCGGTTGCTGCTACCCGACAACCGGATGCGAGCGCCGCCTCCGCAAATGCCCTTCCAAGTCCACGCGAACTACCTGTGATGAGCCAAACCTGTGGCATCATTCCTCCTAACGCCGCGCCACTGCATTCCTGCAGCATGTCTTGCTCAACTTCTACGCGAATCTCTCGCCCACCATCTCTTCGCTCTTCTTCCAGAGAGCTTTCGCGTTCTCCGGGTCGAGCGCATAGCCACGCACACCTTCGTCAAGCAGGCCGAGCCTTGCATCAACTGCAACGACGTCACTCACGTGGCAGTTTTCGCAATACCGTCCTCCTACCTCTTCGGCGGGCGCGACGACAGCTGCCCATACTGAGGTGGCAGCTCCAAGGGAAACGGTCTTGAATTGGAACGGCTCTTTGCCCTCTGCCGCGGCCTGTTCATTGATCTGTTTGATCATCTGTTCCATTTGCGCCGGGTCCATGTGGCGAGCGAGTTCGGTCTGTATGCCGCCTGGATGTACGGCCGCCGCGCGGACACCGCGTTCACGATGCTGTTGATCAAAAGCAACTGCGAACAGGATGTTCGCGGTCTTCGAGCGCCCGTAAGCCAAAAAGGGTTCGTACGGCGTAGTCTCAAAGTTGGGATCGTTCAGGTCCACATTGCTGAAACGGTGCCCTGCGGAAGCAAGGTTGACCAGGCGTCCGCCGTCCTTAATCAGCTTTGCGATGCGGTTCACGAAGACGAAGTGGCCTAGATGATTGGTCCCAAATTGCGTCTCGAAGCCATCCTGTGTCTTCCCGAATGGAGTCGCCATCACACCGGCATTGGCGATGATCACATCGAACAACCGGCCATCGGCAACCAGCTTGTCCGTCGCGGAGCGCACGCTCTTCAGGCTGGCGAGGTCAAGCTCGATCAACTCGAAACTCCCGCCTCTCTCCGCCGCGGCCTTGCTGACTTCCGATGTGGCCCGCTTCGCCTTTTCCAGATCGCGCGCGGCCCCCACAACGCTCGCGCCATGCGCCACCAGCGCACGCGCCGTTTCCACGCCGAGACCGGCCGAAACGCCCGTCACCAGAATTCGTTTCCCCTTCAGCTCGATGCCTGCAAGGACATCTTCCGTCGTTGACTTCGCTCCAAACCTTGTCGCCATACCGCACTCTCCTGTCGAACTCTGTGACACGGGCCTCGGTCCGAAAATAAACGGAATAGGCCTCCGTTATTTGATAGGATTACCGGAGGGGCACTCCGGTTTCAGAAAGTTCCATGAAAAAATCTGCCACCCCAAAACCCGCCCGCAAGCCTCGCTCTGACGCCCAGCGCAATCGCGAGCGCATCCTGGAAGTCGCGAAGCAAGTCTTCACCCGTCGCGGTGCCGAAGCCAGCATGGGCGAGATAGCGAGGCGCGCGAAGATCGGACCGGGTACGCTCTACCGCCACTTCGCGACACGCGACGACCTGCTGGCGACGGTCTACATCACCGAAGTCGAGAAGCTGGCGGCGGCGCAGAAAAAATTATCCGCCGAACTTTCCCCCATCGACGCCCTGCGAGCATGGCTATTGGTCTTCATTGACTATATCGCCGCGAAAAAGATCATCGCGCCGGCACTAAACGCAATGGCCGGCGGCCCTTCGAGCGTGTTTCAGCAGACCACGCAGGTGATGGAAGAAGCTGCCCACGCGCTCGCCAGCCACGCTGTAGCGAGCGGCGATCTCCGCCCGGATGTCGATCCCATTGATTTGATGCGTGCCATCTACGGCCTCTCCACCGCCGGCAGCGCGGACGACTGGCCCGCTAATGCACGGAAATTTGTCGATATTCTTTTACTGGGCTCCCGTCCCTGATAAACGGGCTGGTTCCGGTCATCCAGCCACAGATCACAGATCCAGTGCTGCTCTAGCTGCGATCCCTTCCGCTAAGCGCGCTTCTCCTCAGTTGACGATTATGACGACAAGCCGACTGTCACATTATCACTTCGCGAGTGGTCAGCTCGGCAGATGGCCGCTGCTTCCTACTTATTCTTGACCAGCCGCCTAGACGATCTTTTCGCAACGCGCTTCTTTGCTTCAGCTTCATCGTTAGATTGGATGGTATGTGCGTTGACGATTGCCCGGAGCAGCCCTGGGAAGCGGTTCTCGATCTCCGCACAACGTGAGGTGTTGTGCATCTCCACGCCGCGCCGTTCGCCACGGATCAGCCCCGCCTCTCTCAAGATCCTGAAGTGTTGCGAGAGGGTGGACTTCGGAATTGCCTTGTCACTCACGGTCAGAAACATCGAGCAGTTATGCGAACACTCCTGAGCCACAATATCTGCGTAGATCGCCGCCCGTACCGGGTCGGACAAGGCATGGAGAATCCCCTCAACCGTTATGTCCTCAAGCGATGGATGGAATAAGGGACGCACATCCATAAGAGTAGGTGTTTCGCACAAAAGGTTCAATAGTTCGTAAATTCGGAACTATAGAATCTTTCACGAGCCCGGCTCCATCTATTGATCAGAACCAGGGGAGGCTGCACAGCACAGCAGCCCCCAGAATTCCTAGAAGAGCTTCACACAGAAAAGGGGTAAAGAAATGGGCAAGCTCAACGGCAAAGTAGCAGTCATCACCGCCGCCACCTCCGGCATGGCGCTCGCGACAGCCAAATTGTTCGTCGAAGAGGGAGCGTACGTTTTCATCACAGGACGCCGCCAGGACAAGCTCGATGAGGCCGTAAAACTCATCGGCAAAAACGTCACGGGCGTGCAAGGCGACGCCTCAAGCCTTGCGGACCTCGATCGCCTCTATGAGACCGTCAGGCGCGAAAAAGGCAAGATCGACATCCTCTTCGCCAGCGCTGGGTCCGGTGAACTCGCAAAGCTCGAAGAGGTCACAGAGGAACATTTCGACAAGACTTTCGATCTCAACGTCCGCGGCACGCTGTTCACCGTGCAGAAGGCCCTCCCGCTCTTCAACGACGACGGCTCGATCTTTCTCAATGGCTCCATCGCCAGCATCAAGGGTTTTCCGGCGTTCGGCGTCTACAGCGCCAGCAAGGCTGCGGTTCGCTCGTTCGCTCGCACCTGGCTCTTAGAGCTCAAGGAGCGCAGAATCCGCGTGAACATCCTCAGTCCTGGCACCATCGACACGCCGATCCTCGATCCCCTGGGAGAAGAGGCCAAAGAGTTCTTCAAATCCCAGATCCCACGCGGCGAGATGGGGCGCCCGGAGGAGATCGCGACCGTCGCCCTGTTCCTCGCCTCCAGCGATTCCAGCTTCGTCAACGGCGTCGAACTCTTCGTCGACGGTGGTACCGCTCAAGTCTAACTACAAGACTTAAATGTCCGCAGTCTCAGGATGGGATTCGTCCGCAGGAATTTTTCCGCTTCGTGGGACGAATCCAGTTTTGCTTTTAGGCCCGGACATTCACCCATTAGGAACAGGTGGGATACTCAAGGGAGCGAATATGGCCGTGCGATTCGGAGGAAAAGAGCGAAAGAGCGTCACTTTTTAACTCGTTCGTTCTGAGCCGTCTAGGAGTTTTCGCGTTCGGCGACGTGAGAGCGAACCGCGTGAAGAGAGTGACGTCTGCCGTGGGTGAGGGTCGATGGCGGTACAGTTTATCCATGAGATTTTGAAGACCTACCCTTCTGGATGGTGATCTGTGAACTGTGGCCCCATGCCGTGCAAAGAGGTCGACACATCCGTAGCGGTTGCTTCGGGGCCACGCGAATCTTCAAAAAACTGGGTGCTTGCGGCAACAATTCTGGGATCGAGCATGGAGTTCATCGACGGCACCGTCGTGAACGTGGCTCTACCGAACCTGCAGAGTTCTCTGGGAGCAACAGGCGCACAGGCGCAATGGGTAGTAGAAGCCTACGCGCTTTTCATATCTTCGCTATTGCTGATCGGTGGATCGCTGGGTGATCGATTCGGACTGAGAAGAACGTTCCTTTGTGGCGTCGTATTGTTTACCATTGCCTCGATCTGGTGTGGTTTAGCGCCGGGAATTGACCAGCTTCTCATTGGGCGCTGTCTTCAGGGCATCGGTGGTGCACTGCTTGTTCCGAACAGTCTCGCCCTGCTGAGCGCCCATTTCCAAGGAACAGAGCGGGGTCGAGCCATCGGAACCTGGTCCGGGTTCGCATCGATCATGACCGCATTTGGCCCCGTATTGGGCGGCTGGATGGTGCAACACGGCTCGTGGAGAGCCGTCTTTCTCCTGAATGCTCCGATTGCGCTGGTAACGGCTTGGATCATCCTGACGAAGACTCGAAATCGAGAGACGAGAGTCGAGGGAAGGCAACTAGACTTGCCGGGAGCGTTGCTAGTAACGGCTGGCCTGAGCTGCGTCACCTTCGGTCTACTCGAGTGGTCGAGCCAGAGGATGCAGTCGCGCCTTTTTGAAGCGGTCGGGCTACTTTTGCTCCTGCTATTCGTAATGGTCGAGGTGCGGACGCGCGCTCCGCTCGTTCCCATGGAGCTCTTCCGAAACCGGAACTTCGCTGGGGCCAATCTCCTGACATTGTTTCTCTATGGTGCCCTTTCTGCAACGCTGTTCTATCTTCCGTTAAACCTCATTCAGGCTCAGCACTATTCCCCAACTCGGGCTGGCGCTGCAACCTTGCCGATGGTTCTGTTGATGTTCCTGCTCTCCCGTTGGGCTGGTGGTCTTGTGGGGCGATACGGACCGCGAAAACCCCTCATCATCGGCCCTCTTGTCACGGCAGGCGGCCTTGTTCTTTTCGCTCTTCCGGGAGTTGGAGGATCGTATTGGATAACTTACTTCCCGGCGGTACTCATGCTGGGATTCGGGATCACCGTCAGCGTGGCACCGCTGACGACTCTTGTCATGAGTTCAGCGACCCAGAATCGTACTGGCGCCGCATCAGGAATCAACAATGCCGTATCGCAGACAGCTGCGCTGTTAGCCATCGCCGTGAGCGCACCAATCTTTTTTGCATCCTTCCGCATTGCACTGCCCAATCAGATGAAGGCTGCAGGTGTTTCACCACCTGTGGTCCAAAAACTTCAAGAACAGGAAACGCTACTCGGCGCAATCCGAACGGACGACCCGAAGGGTAGGGTGGCAATAGATCGCGCATTTGTTGATGCGTTTCGCCTGATCGCTCTGCTGGCTGCAACCGCATCCGCTTCCGCTGGGGTTACGGCCTTCGTGACGATCAGGAATCAAAATTCGGACATCCACAGCGGCGCAGTGGTTGGGTAACCCCGGCCGTATTCCACCACCAATTGCCGCGACAGCGTCACGACAATCTGTTCGCCGTACGCGGCGCGCTCGCTGCCAAGCACATCACGGTGGATGCGCCTGCCGATGCGCCAATAGAGGAGGGTAAGCCCTATGTTGACCGCAACGGCAATTTGCCGGCGGGTCTCCTCGATCAAAGAACGGATCTCGATCAACAATTTGTCGGGTTCTTGGCTCTTCAGATCCAGATCTCGTTGCCTCATCCTTACCCTTTTACTATGTTCACCCGATCACGGCAGATACGCCAACGACTTGCACGGCGCGAGCCACAAAGCCGTTGTCGTTCCGTTCTGCAGTCATAGCGCCCGATGCATGTTCACAAGTGATGTGGCGCTACCGTTGATATTCCCAAACTGAAAGGTGCCCGCTGTTGAGCTCGCCGGGACGTGTGCCACTGCATTAATTTGCCAGGATCAGGAGAATCTTTCTCTGATCCCGGTCGGATGGATATCGGCAAACGGGGCGTACTTTAGCGACCCTCTGCCGGTCCTAAATAAACGCATAATCGCCTGGGCGTATTTCCAGGCCGCCGGCGGTGGAAATACAGGTTGCCCTGTTCTCGCCAGTCGCGGCCCTTCGGGATGGCCCAATGGACGCCAGCCGACCGGTAAGAACAAACTCGGAAGCAGTCAAGAAAACGCATCGTTGCAACAAAGTCCCTCATCTTCGCTTGGAAGCCGTGGAGAAATCTGTAACCGCTGTAAGGGCCTGACCGCTCAACCTGGAGAATCGCCATGCCCGAACTGATTGCCGGATTGATCGATGTCTTCGCCGACGAGCCATTGACGGGCAACCCGCTCGCCGTGGTTCAAGCGGCGGATGAACTGAGCGAAGAGCAGATGCGGCGCCTTGCCGGCGAGTTCAATCAGGCCGAAACCACGTTCATCCTTGAGAGTGCGCGTGCGGATCGAATGGCGCCAAAGAAGAGTGCCGCAATCAACCTCCACGCAAAGAGGAGTGTCATTTCCATGTAATATTCTTCTCCAAAGTTGAATTTCAAAGCGACCTGGCAAACCTCCGCTACGTGGCTCTGCACGTGTCCACTTAAAAGCTCCCGAGCATCAGCCGAAACCGCGCCCTTCCATTTTCATCAAAGCTAAGCTCGAGCCCGGTCGCTCCTACCTGGCTCGGGAAGAAGGTAGCGATGGAACTGCTTTGATGCGTCTTCCAACCTTGGGAGCCCTGGTCGAACCTGCCTGCCTCGTACCAGAACGCGAGGCCGGGATGCGATGAGACATGTTTAATGGGCCAGGGATGAAGAAGCATACCTGAGCCGGCGGTCACCAGCGTATTGGCATGGAACTCCTGGTATCGGAATGCCGGCATGTAGACCTGGTCGCCGGCAATGAACTGATCGAAGTAGTCCATCTTCCGTCCAAAGCTAGTACCCGCATGATGCAGCGCGAAGAATGTTACATGCCGGTCCAAAGGCTTGAACGTGCTGTACTCGGATTGAAACACAGGATAACCTCCGGTTCGTCGAAACAGATACCCAGCCGATCCTTCAAATTCCAGCGGAGTTGCGGTTGCAAGAAGCCTCCACTTCGCGAACGAACACCGTCGACAATGACAGAACGGCTGTAGGAGTCGTAGCCGGCTTCCGCGCCAAGGCGAAGCTGGGCAAACCGCCATGTGCCGATGCCTCCGTAAATGGCTGAAGAAACTCGGTCGCGTGTGTTGCTCTGGCGAGAGGCTCCCTCATAGCTGTTGAAGTGGGTTCTGCCGCCAAAGAACTGGGGAGCGACGAAGTATTGGGTTCCCCCAAATGGTTTGTAGAATTCGCCCTGAATCGAGGGATCATACCCGATACTCGCGATGCCAAGAATGCGTGCCTTGTAGGCGTCCTGTGGAACAACCACCGTTGAAAGCCGTAGGCCGAAACGCGACGGCTCTCCGGCGGAGACGGAATATTGCGCTGAGACTCGAGCGAGCACCTGATCGCCGGGACGCTCTGCAAACTTGACTCGATACCCTCCTTCTTGGCTGTCGTCCTGCTCCCAGTCGTAAGCAGCCCCGGGGACGGCGGTCGCTGCGACCATGCCGGACAAAACCTCTTCGAGCCGCTGTTCGGATACCGTCTTGTCCCCGACGTTGCGGCGCATCTCTGATTCTGCGTTCTTCTGGAACGAAGGATCCGGGCTCGCGATTGCCAAGACTCTGCCTCGCTGCTCCGATGGCCTCATTCGTGATCGTCGCTTGGAGGTATACGCATCCCAGTTCATCGAGGAAACTTCGAAGCGAGCCAATTCGGATTGGTGAGCCCTGGCGGCCTGGTATCCGGCGTCGATAAGCTCTTTCCATCGGTTATAGTCGTTTCCGGAGAAGCGTCTGGTATCGACCGAGATCACCAGATCCGCCTTTGCCGTCGAAGTCTCTTCGTTCTTCGCGATTGCGAGGGCGACTGTCTGCCGCATCACATCGGCGAGGGACTTTATTTCGTCAGGATTGGGTCGGTTGGTTTCCAGGGCGACAGAGATGACGACGTTCGCACCCATGTTTCTAACGGCTTCGACAGGAATGTTTTCAAGCACTCCACCATCCACCAGAACCATGGATCCAGTTTTGACTGGGGTGAAGATGCCGGGCAGCGACATCGTTGCGCGCATGGCGATGGGCAGGGATCCTTTCGAAAGCACTACGGAATCACCGCTTACAAGATCCGTTGCCACACATCGAAACGGAATGGGCAGTTGATCGAAGTCGGAGATCTCGGAGTAGCCCAGGGTGGATTGGCTCAGAAACAACGATAAGTTCTCACCTGGATTGAGGCCTGTGGGAAGCGCGAATCTCTTTCCGAATCGCAGGGTCAGACTGCCGAAAGTGCGATTCCATTTCTGCTTTTCGACGATCGGCTGATTCGCGAAGGGTGGACTGGGGTTGAGAAGTGCGTTCCAATCCGCCTGCTGTGCAAGCGCCTCGATTTGACTTGCGTCCATGCCGACCGCGTACAGGCCGCCGACCAGGCCGCCCATGCTGGTGCCCCCAACCTTGTCCACCGGTATATGGTGTTCTTCGAAATAACGGAGAACTCCGATGTGCGCGAGCCCGAGAGCGGCACCGCCGCTCAGGGCCACCCCGATCGAGGGTCTGTCCCCGTCGCGACGCTCCTGGGGTACAGCACTGGGCGGGGAAAGAAGCACCACTGCCATTCCGCAAACCAGAATCGAATAACGCAGTCGCATTCCAGACCTCGTGCTGAATCGAGCCTAATAAAGGCTCTCTGCTAGATGGGGGTTGAATTTGATCTGGCTGTCCTTGCCGCCGAGCTTCGTCCGAATCTCGAACGGAAAAGTGGAGAGCTGTTGCTCGGAAAAGCCGGCCGTCCGCTCCTTCCCATTCTCATCGTTACCTTGCAAGAAGACGAAGCCGGCTTCAGCCCGGTAGACAAATCTATCTACGGCAATCGCTCCGATTGGCGTGTGAACGAGGAATAAGGCGTCATCCGGCTTGTGGATTAGAGAACGGATATCTCGAACGATGTCCCAGAAATGTGAATCCATGGTCTCCTCTGGTTGGCCCCGGTTGTGGTGAAGCCGAGGTCCAATGATAGTTACGCATGCAACTCCGATTTCTCTTGCTCTGTCCTACTTACTAGGCGCAGGTGGGTAGTTTTTAAAGAGTTTGGCCATCGCCTTTTGCAGGTTCTTGTAATTCTTGTCCGGGTCTTTCTTGAGATCGATGGTCTTGGTGGCATCTCCGCGCCAGATCAACTGCCGTCTCGCGGGGTCATAGAGGTCCACCACCAGCGTGCCGACGGAAATGCTCGATGTCTGACCCTGTACTGAATCGACGCCCCACCAGCCTGAAGCTGTTCTCCCGGACCCCAACAGACTTATGCTCTTTTCCTCGTGAAGGGCGGCGTGGTAAAGCACCTGAATATCCGCGTTCTTATCGACTTTGATGAGACCCTTTTGTGCAAGTTGTTCGTCGACTGCCCGCTTCACTTCCTGGTCGATCAGCTGATCCTCAGATCCACTGCTGCGGATGTCTGACGTTGTGCCGGGAAAATTTGGTGCACCGCCTGAGAAGCTTGCCGGAGGGGCGGGTAGGCCTGGCGGAGGATCGGGCAGGTTGAGTCTTGGCGGTGCCGATGGGGGTTCTACCCTCGGCGCACCACTCGAGATCTCGATCCATTGGTAGGTTCTGTACGCAGCGAAGTTTGCGCCACGATCATAGTTGTAGTGAATCTCCTGGCCGAAAGCGCAAGAGATCACGAACAAAAAGGCCGGCAATGTTATCAGGTGCTTCTTGACTCGCATTGACATTCCTCGCTGTTGTGTCCGCGTCTGATTGACAGTGGACGGCGTTACGCTCGTGAACTGCACGACGGGCCCGCATCCGTATTGCGTGGTAATGAGACCGGCAGCGTCGGGGAGCGTTTGACCTTTCGCTGTCGCATTAGTCGCCATGGTCTTAGCCGCGCCTTCGTATTTGCATTTTGGAGCCCAAACCGAAAGCAGCTCGCTTGCCTGAATCAAAACGACATGGAAACGCCTCAGCGAGCCCGGACAGCAGAATGAGTGCCGCTATTGCGGCATATGCCGCAATAGCGGCAGCGCGGTCACATCTCTCGACGGCAGGACCGCGCAATCTGGCTTCGTTACACAATTCAAGAGGGCGGAATCACGTAGGTATTTCCTGAATCATCAAGAGAGTGCAAGAAGCCGCAGGAGGAATCGGGGCGTTGACGAGTCACTATAGGCCTTCT
>Ga0193727_1000616_pt1 | contig 13976 bp, 10 predicted proteins | sample H2c2metaG_FD_143051 | JGI IMG/M metagenome (GOLD analysis project Ga0193727, IMG submission 143051) | Soil microbial communities from a riparian zone of the East river system, Colorado, United States - H2c2 | ecosystem: Environmental > Terrestrial > Soil > Riparian zone | place: USA: East River...
GACCGTGCTCGAGGCGAAGCTCCGGTCGACTGATACGAGCTCCACCGCCGAGCCGAAGAAGATAAAAGTTCTCTCGATCAACATTAACCCGCCGTTGGCTTACGACTTCGAGAGAGCGCGCCAGACGCACCGCTCCGGGTTTGCCACTGACAATATCACCTCCGATTTCGCGACCGATCTCCTCCCGGGCTTTCATGGATCGGTTCGCTACTCCCTGTATCAGGGCGACATAACAAGCGACAGCGCGCGGTTCAAACCGTTCCGCGAGGAAATCGGTGCCGGCTTCGCGATAAACTCGCAGTCGGGGATTTTTGGCGCCCTCAGCAGAGTCTTCGGCCTCGCTGGGCCAACTCAGAATCCGCAGGTCGAGGCGAGTCCAGACGCCGCGCTCAACAACAGGGTGGCCAATGCGCCGGTGGCAGGGATCACTTCGAGAAATCGCCAATATGACATTCCGGATTCGGAGGGATGGTCCGCGACGCTCACCTATGGCTGGAGCAGGCAACGCCCACCGACGGGCAACGGGGTCATCGTCGACAACGATCCCACCGTGAGGTGCGCGCCGGCTTTGGCGAATCCCATCATTTACGCGCAGTGCATTGAAGAGGAATCCGCCAACCCGACCGGTGTAGTCCAGCCCCCATCGCTCACTGGCGGCGGTCCGTTCTATCGGCAGCCCGGGCGCAACAACCTCGATGCGAACCTGAACTTCCACCTGACGCCGATGTGGGCTGGTTCCTGGCATACCAACTACGACTTCCAGGCGAGGAAATTCGGTAGCCACCAGGTCACGCTCCAGCGGGTGCTCCACGATTGGAAGGCGATCTTTGCCTTCACGCAAGCACCCAACGGGAACTTCGCGTTCAACTTCTTCATTGCCCTCACCGCCGAGCCCGACCTAAAATTCAACTATGATAAGTCGACCTACCGTCCAGTAACTCCCTGACGTTGACCCAAAGGCTCAACATCACCAATGGTGACAGCGCCGCCGGCACGCTGAGCGAGGCCGGCATCGAAGGCAAGATCATACCCTGGCGCGATGTGCTGCACGAAGGACCCGTTGATTCGTCGCTTTCGCTCGAGGAGCTGAGCAAGGAGCGCGCGGCGTTCATAGCGGAGCAGGGGTGGGATGATTTCGCGCACGTGAGCGGTGACTTCGTCGAGCGCGATCGGGTGATCCGGCACCTGGATTATTTCGACGAGGTTGTGCTCTGGTTCGAGGACGATCTCTACGATCAGCTTCAGCTGATCCAGCTGCTCGACTTTTTCGGACGCGGCGCCGCGCGCGGGAAGACGCTCTCGGTAATCGTTGTGGACGGCTACATCCCTCCGCTCACGACGGCCGACCTCAAGCGGCTCGATGAAAAGCGCCCTCGCGTGACTCCGGAACAGCTCGAGCTGGCGAAGCGGGCGTGGAAAGCGTTTGGCTCGGCCGATCCAACTTCGATCTCGAAGCTGCTGGACGAGGACACCTCCGCGCTCAAGTACCTCGCCTCTGCTCTTACTCGGCATCTTGAGGAGTTTCCCTCCTCGACAAACGGCCTGTCCCGATCAGAGCGCGAAGCGCTCACTGCGATCGAAGCCGGGCATTCGACACCGGTCGCCGCATTCCTCGACACGGCCACGAAGCAGGACAGCGTATTCCTCGGCGACATCGTGTTCTATTCGTACCTCGAGAGGCTGAGCGGGAAGAAGGATGCCCTCGTGACGTGGAAGGACGGCACGCCGGTGATCGCACCGACCGCGGAGAGATCGCGCGAATTCGTCGAGGGCGAGTTGACGCTGACGCCGCTCGGGCGGGAAGTCCTTGCTGGCAGCAAGGACTGGCAGAGCATCCACAAGAAAACGCGCTGGCTTGGCGGAGTGGAAATCAATCCCGGCGAAGGTGGATGGCGGTGGGATCCATCCGATCGGCAGCTTCGCCCGGCAAGCAGACTTCGCCCGACAAAAAAACTTCGTCCGGCAGACAGACTTCGCTCCGCGAAAAAGCGTCCCTCGGCGAAAAAGCTTCGCCCGGCGAGAAAACTTCGTGGCGGCAAAAAGAAACCTCGCCCCGCGAAAAAGTCGAAGTCGCGTAGCCCCGCCCGGCGCGCCCCTCGAAAAAAGAAATGACGGAAAAACTTCTCATCAACGGTGATACGCTCACCGTTGATGAAGCCTATGGGGTGGCCGCCGACCGGATTCGCGTTGGCCTCGCACCAAAGGCGCGCGAGCGAATGTTGCGCACCCGCGCCGTCGTCGACGACATCGTGCGCAGCAACTCGGTCGTGTACGGAGTCACCACCGGCTTCGGAAAGCTGTCAGAAGTCGCGATACCACCGGACAAGCTGGCGCAGCTCCAGGTGAACGTCGTCCGCAGCCATGCCTCGGGAGTCGGCGATCGTCTTCCCGAGCGCGAAGTCCGCGCGATGATGCTCCTCCGCGCGAACGTGATTGCCAAGGGATACTCCGGCGCGCGCCCTGAGCTCGTCGATCTCATTCTCGAGCTGCTCAACGCCGATGTCTATCCGCCGATTCCGGAGCAGGGAAGCGTTGGCGCAAGCGGGGACCTCGCCCCGCTCGCGCACCTCGCACTTTCACTCATCGGCGAAGGAACGCTGATCAAGGGTGATCGCGAAGCCCCAGCCGCAACGATGCTACGTGAAATCGGCGCGAAGCCGGTCGTTCTGGCCCCGAAGGAAGGCATCACACTTCTCAATGGGACTCAAGCCCACACCGCGGTAGCACTCATCGCGCTGGTCCACGCACGAGGTCTCTGGCGTACCGCTCATGTGGCTGGCGCGATGTCTCTCGAGGCTCTGCTCGGTACACCGGTGGCGTTTGACGAGCGAATCCACGATGCCCGTGGCCAGAAAGGGCAATCGCGCTCGGCGGCGCTCCTTCGCGACCTGCTCTCGGACAGTGAGCTGCGCGAGTCGCACCGGCACGGCGATCCGCGCGTTCAGGATCCGTACGCGCTCCGCTGCATGCCGCAGGTGCACGGACCTGTATTCGACGCGCTCGACTTCATCGACCAAGCAGTCTCGCGAGAGCTGAACGCCGCAACCGACAATCCGCTGGTGTTCGAGAATGGCGAAACCCTGAGCGGCGGAAATTTCCACGGCCTGACAGTCGCAATGGCGCTCGACTTCCTCGCAATCGTGCTGACACATCTGGCTACGATGGCGGAGCGACGAATCGACAGACTCGTGCATCCCGACCTCAACCAGGGCCTGCCGCCGTTTCTTTCGCCAGACGCCGGGCTTCACTCGGGTTTCATGATGGCGCAAGTCACGGCCGCGGCTCTCGCCAGCGAATGCAAGGTGCTCTCGCACCCGGCGAGCGTGGACTCGATCCCGACCGATGGCAGCAAGGAAGATGTCGTTCCCATGGCAATGGGCGCCGCATGGAAGGCGCGGCGCGTTCTTCGCAACCTGGAAAACATTCTGGCGATCGAGCTCATGTGTGGAGCGCAGGCGATCGATTTCAGGGCGCCACTGCGCCCCGGGCAGGGCGTGCGCATCGCACATCAACGTGTGCGTGAGCTGGTGCCGAGGCTCGAAGCCGACCGCGTACTGAGCGGCGACATCTCGGCACTTCGGACCGCGATCTCCGAGATGCGCTTCGCCGACATAGGGACGGTTGCATGACTGATCTGAGAGTGCGTTTCGATCCGAGCGCGTTCGATATCTGGCCCAGCGGGCCTCGAGAGATACGCGCGCCCCGCGGGAACAAAATCTCGTGCAAGGGCTGGCACCAGGAAGCCGCGCTGAGATTGCTGATGAACAATCTCGATCCCGATGTGGCCGAGCGACCCGAGGATCTGGTGGTGTACGGCGGAACCGGGAAGGCCGCGCGCAACTGGGAGTGCTTCGACGCCATCGTGCGCGAGCTGACCAACCTCGGCGCGGACGAGACGCTGCTCGTGCAGAGCGGAAAGCCGGTCGGAGTTTTTCAAACCCACGTCGGTGCGCCGCGGGTTCTCATCGCGAACAGCAATCTTGTCGGCCGCTGGGCGACGTGGGAGCATTTCCGCGAGCTCGAGCGCAGGGGCCTGATGATGTACGGCCAGATGACCGCCGGCTCGTGGATCTACATCGGATCGCAGGGAATTGTGCAGGGCACGTACGAGACGCTCGGCTCAGTCGCGCGAAGACATTTTGCCGGAACACTCCGGGGTCGCCTGGTTCTGACCGCCGGCCTGGGAGGAATGGGTGGCGCTCAGCCCCTGGCCGCGACAATGCAGGGTGCGGTAGCGCTGATCGTCGAGGTGGACGAGTCGCGCATTGAAAAGCGCCTCGCAACAGGCTACCTCGACCGCAAGGCGGGGAGTCTCGACGAAGCTATCGAGATCATCGCTCACGCAACGCGTGCGGGCGAAGCGACCTCGATCGGGCTGCTGGGCAATGCGGCCGATGTGCTTCCCGAGATCGTTCGGCGCGGACTGACGCCCGATGTCGTCACGGACCAGACTAGCGCGCACGACATGCTCAATGGATACGTGCCCGCTGGAATGAGCTTCGCGCAAGCGCTCGAACTGAGGAAAACGGACCCCGATGAGTACCTTCTGCACTCGACCAGGTCAGTAGTAAAACATGTGACGGCGATGCTGGAGCTGCAGCAACGCGGAGCGGTCACGTTCGATTACGGCAACAACATCCGCACCGTCGCGCTCGATGCGGGGCTCGCGAACGCTTTCGACATCCCCGGCTTCGTCCCCGAGTACATCAGGCCGCTCTTCTGCGAAGGGAAGGGTCCCTTCCGCTGGGTGGCGCTTTCGGGCGATCCGAAAGACATCAAGCGGACCGACGACCTCGCGCTGGCGCTGTTTCCGGGCGACGAGCATCTCCGCCGCTGGATCTCACTCGCCCAGGAGAAAATCAAATTCCAGGGATTGCCGGCGCGAATCTGCTGGCTCGGGCAATCAGATCGCGCGCGGTTCGGCGTCGCAATCAACGACCTCGTTGCATCGGGCGAGATCTCGGCGCCGATCGCAATCGGGCGCGATCACCTCGATACCGGGAGCGTCGCCTCGCCTTTTCGGGAAACCGAAGGAATGCGCGACGGCACCGATGCCGTCGCCGACTGGCCGCTTCTCAACGCGATGCTGAACGTCGCGAGTGGGGCGTCGTGGGTTTCATTCCATCACGGTGGAGGAGTGGGGATCGGGAATTCTCTTCACGCCGGCCAGGTGATCGTGGCCGATGGCACGCCGGAGATGCGCGTCCGACTCGAGCGGGTACTTACCAACGACCCTGGCACCGGCGTCGCCCGACATGCGGACGCCGGGTACGAGGAAGCGATCAAGACTGCGCGCAAGCACGGGCTGCACCTCCCGATGATCGGCTGACATGCTGACCAGTGAGTTCAAGCCGTGGCACGTGCCGATCTTCGCCGTCAAGTACGCATACCTCACCGTGACACGGCGCCCGGTCCTCGTGAACTTCGAGGTCACCATGCGCTGCAATGCGCGCTGCGGATTCTGTGACTACTGGAAGACGGATCCATCCGCGAAATCGAGCGAGATCAAATCCTTTGCGGACGCCGCGCGTTTTTTCAGCCCGATGGTTGTCACCTTCACCGGTGGTGAGCCAACGCTGAGAAGCGACCTCGAAGATCTGGTCGCGGGGGTGAACGACGCGATCAGCTACAAGTACATGACACTCCTCACCCACGGCGGGATGCTCTCGCCGGAGCGCGCACGCTCGCTCTGGAAGGCGGGAATCAACCAGTTCAACATCTCGCTCGATTTTCTCGACGCGCGACACGACCAGGCGCGCGGAATCCCGGGACTGAGCGCGAAGATCATGCGGACGATTCCGCGCATGCGTGAGATCGGCATCACTGGCATCCGCTTCAACACCGTCATCAAGCGCGACAATCTCGATCAGTTGATGCCGATCGTTCGACGCGCACGCGAGCTCGGGTGCGGCGTCAACTTCAGCTGCTACACCGACGCCAAGAACGGCAACACCGACGGGCTCATCGAGCGCGGGCAGACACGCGATCTCGAGGATGCGGTGCGTGAGATCCTCGCGTTCAAGAAGAAGACCCGCGGAGTCATCACCAATTCGGATCATTATCTGGAGCAGATTCCCCGCTACGTGCGTGGGGAGATAACCGAGGCTTGCCGGTCCGGAATGCGGACGATTCACATCGATCCGCTGGGTCGGGTGAAGCGATGTCCCGATTTTCCGACCGACTTTCACTGGACGGAATTCCGGAAATACGAGCCGATCGACTGCAACGCCTGCTTCTACGCCTGCCGCGGCGAGGCGCAGGCTCCGCTCCGCCTTTCGCGCATACGCGACATCATGGCTTCTCCCAAGCCTTTAGTGGCTCAACATGCGTAGCCGTGGGGCTCAGGTACGTGGCGCGGCAACAACTACACTGCTGCCTGCTGCCCGCTTTACGCCGAGCGCTTTTCGCTGCCTACGACGGGACCGTTCCGTTGGCGTTCAAGCCAGAGTCAACTGCTTTTGCCCTGAACGCCATCTGTGCGGTCAATGCCGCCTGCAGCGACAAGCGCTGAGCGTTCAGCGGGCAGCGGGCAGCAGCGTAGTTTTTCTTGTGTCGTCCCCGTGTTAAGCGACCTGATTTTTGTGAACACCGCGCAGGTGGTAACCTGCGCCGGCCCTGCTCGCGCACGAAAAGGCAAGGAGATGCGCGACGCCGGGATCCTCAAGAACACCGCCGTCGCGTGCAGCAACGGGCGGATTGCGATGATCGGCCTCGCGAGCGATCTCGAGCACGCGTATCCGAATGCGGAGGTCATCGATTGTCGCGGTGGCGTCCTCGCGCCGGGCCTCGTCGATTCCCATACCCACGCCGTATTCGGCAAGCCAAGGTTTGAGGAGCACGAGCTCCGCGCCGAGGGGCTCGACTACATGGAGATAGCGAAGCGTGGGGGCGGTATTCACGCGTCGGTGCGCGACTTTCGCGAGCGGGGCGAGGAAGAGCTGTACAACCTCGCCGTGCCGCGCCTTACCGAGCTCGCCTCCTACGGAACGACAACGATCGAGATCAAGAGCGGCTACGGCCTCTCGCTCGACGACGAGCTGAAAGCCCTGCGCGTAATCGGGCGCCTTGCTGAGCGCCAGCCAATGCGCATCGTGCCCACGTGGCTCGGCGCGCACGAGATCCCCCACGAATACCGCACGAGTGACCAGCGGCGCGGCGAGTTCATCGAGTTGCTGATCAAGACTCTCCTGCCGATGGTTGTTGAGCAGGGCATCGCCCGTTTCGCCGACGTCTTCTGCGAGCCGGGCGTATTCACGATCGAAGAGACGCGGCGAATTCTCGAGGCATCGCGCAAGGCCGGACTCGGCCTCAAGATCCACGCTGATGAGCTGAAGCCGTGCGGCGGAGCGGAGCTCGCCGCCTCCCTGAACGCGGTCTCCGCCGACCACCTCGCCGCAATCTCCCGGAGCGGGATCGAAGCATTGGCGCGCTCGGATACTGTCGCGACGCTCCTGCCGGGCACGATGCTCTTCCTCGGGAAGGACAAGCAGGCTCCGGCGCGGGCGCTCATCGACGCGGGAGCCGCAGTCGCTCTCGCCAGCGATTTCAACCCCGGCACCTCCCCAACAGTTAACTTTCCCTTGATGCTCACGCTCGGCGTGAGTCAGCTGCACATGAGCCTTGGAGAGGTTCTCATCGCGGCAACTGTGAATGGGGCGGCTGCGGTGAGGCTCGCGGGAGAGATCGGCCAGATTGCGCCAGGTTTTGCTGCGGATCTCGCGCTCTTCGCCATCGCCGACGTACGGGAGTTGCCATACTGGTACGGCGCACGTCTTTGTGTCGGGTCGTGGAAGGCTGGCGCGCCTTGTCACCCCTATGAAACCGGAAGTAACTTGAACTTTCGCCCCCGGGAGGTCGTGCCTACCGGGTAAGTCCTTTTTGCCCGGCGCCCTTAATGTCCAACGTCGACAAGCTGAAAAAAAAGGCTGCCGAATTCGAGCAGAAGAAATCGTTCGACAAAGCGCTCGAGGTCTATCTTCAGATCATCGAACAGACCGGGGACCAGGAGGACCGTGACGTCACGGTCTATAACCGGGTTGGCGACCTCAATTTGCGCCTGAACAGGACCGACCAGGCCGTCAACTACTACGAGCAGGCCGTCGACCTGTACACAGAGGGCGGCTACCTCAACAACGCCATCGCGCTCTGCAACAAGATTCTGCGCCATGCGCCCGCCCGCCATCAGATCTACTACAAGCTCGGTAAGATCTCCGCCAAGAAGGGCTTCAATAGCGACGCCAAGAAGAATTTCCTCGAGTACGCCGATCGCATGCACCGCGCCGGCCGCGAAACCGACGCGTTCAAGGCGCTCCAGGAGTTCGCCGATCTTTGCCCAGGGCAGGACGACATCCGGCTGATGCTCGCCGACCAGCTGGCCAAGGCCGGTAAGAACGCCGAGGCGATCGAGCAGCTGCAGATCCTGCACGAATCACTCGACGCCGAAGGCCGCTCGGGCGAGGCGGAAGCAACCGTGCAGCGGATGCACTCGCTCGATCCGAACATCGTTCCGCGCCGATCGAAGACTCCGGTCAAGAGCGATGCCGGCGGCCTCGTCTTCCTCGACGTGGGTGGATCACCGACAAAGCCGCGGCCCAAGATCGAAGCGCCCGTGTCCAAAGCGCCGATGCGGCCTCGCACGCCGCCGCATGTTAAACCGTCTCCCGAATACGAACAGCTGCCCGACATCGAGCTGCTGCCCGAGCTCGAGCCGCTGCCGGACTTCGAGCCGACTGCGGGCGATCCGCTCCCGACTCTGGATTTCGACCCGATTCCCGGCCTCGAGCGCGGTTCATCTGTCGAGGACCACGAGCCGGATGCTCCGGTCGCCGACGATATCGAGCCGGCATTCGATTTGTCGCTCGCCGAGACCGACGTCTCCCCGCTCGAAGGCCTGGAGTCCATCGCCGATCCATCCTCGTTCGTGATCGATCCGCAGGACAGCACGGCAAACTCGACGATCGAGGGACTGGTGCCCTCGGAGTCCGGCCTCAGCGACCACGAGTCCGGCCTGGGCACCAACGAGCCCGGCCTTGGTGAGCCTCTTCTGGACGAGGACCCTCTCGCCGGGCTCAACGTCATCGAGGGCGATCGGTTCTCCACGCATGAGCCGCACACAATGCGGACCGAAGCTGCCCCCGAGGCTGAAGTGGAGGAATTCGAATCGCTCGATCTCGATATCGAGGAAGAAGCACCGAGGGGGCAAGCCGAAGACCGCGAAGTGAAGCCCACTCGCCCGTCGGGCGGCAGACCCGCGCACAGAACTCCGCCGAGAAAGGAAGCCAGCCGGGAGGAGAGGGAAGAGGAGAAGCCTGACGCAGAGGAAGACGATCCCGAGCCAAGACTGGGCAGGCCGAAGCTCGTCGAGCCGCTTCGCATGACGCGTCCGAAGCCGAAGAAGCCGAAGACGCCGCAGCGCGAAGAGTCGCCGGCGCAGCGCGCGCCCGTCAATCCATTCATGCGTCAGACCGCGAAGCCCAGGACGTCGTCGCCGAAACCGGCGCCGCGGCAGGGCACGCCGCCCTCTGAAATTCCGCGTGCGGCAACGCCCAAGAACAATTCGCCGCAACGAACCTCGGACGACAACTTCGTCAACCTTGCGGACTGGCTCCGGGACGAGAGCGCTCCGCGCTCGACGCGCATGGTCGCTGCCGAGGACCCGACGCGCGCTGAAGGCGAGCAGGCAGACTTCACCGACATGCTCGAGAAGTTCAAGGCCGGTGTTGCCGCCAACGTCGACGACGAGGACTTCGACAGCCACTACGATCTGGGCGTTGCCTACAAGGAGATGGGCCTGATCGACGAAGCGGTGTTTGAGTTCCAGAAGGCGCTGCGCGGGGCAACGCAGCGAATCCGCGCCTACGAGGCGCTCGGTCAGTGCTTCATCGAGCGCAACGAGCACGACGTGGCCATTACCGTGCTTGGGCGCGCGCTGCGCGAACCGGGGATGGAGGATGAGGATCTCATCGGCGTGCTCTATCTCCTCGGCTTCGCATCCGAGGGCGCCAAGAAAGCGCGCGACGCCGCGGCGTACTACCAGCGGGTGTTCGCCATCGACATCGACTTTCGGGATGTGAGCAAGCGCCTCAAGCAGATGACCAAGGCCGCAGCGAAGTGAGATCGGCCGCGGCCGCCCAGGACCGGCGCACTCCGAACGGAACGACGCAGCGTGGAGGCACCCTCCAGGCGATCCAGCTTCCTGTCCGTGAGAAGCTCGACGACGTGTCACAGGCGATGGCGCGCATCGTCGCCAGCGACATGCCACTCGTCGGCCAGGTGAGCGCGCACCTGCTCGCCATGCGCGGCAAGCTGTTTCGTCCGACGCTCCTGCTCCTCTCGAGCGAGGTCGCCGAAAAACCTGAGGAGAAGGCGGTCACGCTCGCCGCGGCACTCGAGCTGATTCATCTCGCCACGCTCGTCCACGACGACGCCGTCGACCACTCGGCCCTGCGTCGCGGCATGCCGACCGTCAACGCGCTGTTCAGCCATCAGATCTCCGTGATCATGGGAGATTTTCTCTACTCCACCGCGCTCACCCATCTGGTGAGGCTGGGCGATCTCGAGGCGCTCCAGGCACTGACGCGAGCGTCAACCGAGATGACCCTCGGCGAGATGAGGCAGCTCGCCGTCACCGAGCCGCTTCGCTTCACCGAGCGCGAATACTACGATCTCATTCGCTCCAAGACGGCCTCGCTGATGCGCACCGCGTGCGAGCTGGGCGCGCTTTCAGGCGCGCGACGCCACACCAACGCCCTCGGGGACTTTGGAGAGAATCTCGGAATGGCGTTCCAGATCGCGGATGACCTGCTCGACTACCGCGAAGAGAAGGAGACCACCGGCAAGCCGTCGGGTCTCGACCTGCGCGAACACAAGGTGACGCTTCCATTGATCCACGCGCTCCGCGAGATGTCCGCGCCGTCCCGGAAGGAAGTCGAGCGACTGTTCGACAGCGAGGCGTTGAGCGACGACGACATCACGTCGGTGGCTCGAATCGTTGAAGAGAACGGCGGGTTCGAGTACGCGCGCGAACGTGGTGAGCAGTACGCCGAAAAGGCTCACGGCGCGCTCGCGGATTTGCCCGACACGGTAGCGCGCCGGTCACTCGCAGCGTCAATTTCATACGTCATGGAGAGACACTCATAATGCCACCACCACGCGGCCATAGCCGGCGGAGCGGGCTCTTTCACGCCCTCGTTCTGGCGACGGGCTTCATTACCGGCGGCCTGCTGACGCAGGTGGGACGCAGGTTCCTGCCGCCGGGCGCGGCGAAGGAGTTCTTCACGACGGGCGTGACCCCGGCCATCGGGCCGTTGCCCGTGGATTTGGTTATACTCAAGTTTGCCATCGGCCCAATCGCGCTGGATGTGTCACTTTTGAGCCTGTTGGGTGTACTCGTGGCGTACCTCATAGCGCGTTCGCTTTTCTAGGAGTCTTCTATGTTCGGCAATCTGGGGTTCCCCGAGCTGTTGATAATCATGGTGGTGATCCTGCTTCTCTTCGGAGCGAAGCGGATCCCCGAGATCGCGGGCTCGATGGGGAAAGGAATCAGGGAATTCAAGAAGAACATCAACGACGCGACGCGGGAAGTCACGGCGGAGACGAAGCCGCCGCTCGAGTCGGATACGCAATCGCGCCTGACCTCGGCCGAGCTCGAACGTCGGCGCGTTGACGCTGACGAGGCGGAGCGGCCCGCGCCGAAGAGGCTGCTTTAGGGGCTCCGCTGCACGGCAACCGCACGGGCGGGATGCGTCAGAGGCGTACGGAAAACTGACCAAAAGAATGGGATCCGAGATCTCAGAATCGCAGATCCCAGGTCTTAGTCACGTTCAGTTCAGTTACTGCGTGGTTCTCCGAGCCGAAGCCTCAACTTGTTTCCGCCTATCATCGATCTTGGCGACCGCCCGAAGATTGGTAAGAAACGCCCGAACCCTCTGCTGCCTCAACTGCTGCAGCGCCTGCCCCCGCATCAGATTCTTCTGAGCCTCGAACGCCGAGCGACTCGCCGGAATCCGATTGTCAACGCGCTCGACAACCACCTCTCCCATCGAACGAATCGGCTCGCTTACGGTGCCGAGCGGCAGCGTGAAAGCCGCGCCCACTGCCTCCGGCGCCTGCGCCAGCTCGGGCACTCCGGTTACACGAGTGAAGGGTTTTGTGGAAATAACCTGCAGGCCCATCAGTTTGGCCGCTTGCTCGAGCGAGCTGGCCGAGGCGACACCCGCGTAGTTCCGCGCCTGCGGAATCAGCGCGTCGATCTTCTTCTGCCTCAGCAAATAGGTGCGAATGTCCTGCTTTGCCTGGTCGAGCGTGAGCGTTCCACCGGGCGTCAGTGAATCGAGGCGCGCGAGGTAGTAACCATCCTCGGCGTCGAACAGCTCGCTCGTCTCGCCCGGCTTTGAGCCCTGGAACGCCCACGGGCCGACGCTCGGGATGTACCGACCATTCACCGTCAGCGTGTTGCCCTCGATCACCGGACTCTTGATCACGGGAATCTGGAGAATACGCGCCGCCGAATCGAACTTGGCCGGTTGATCGGTCGATGCAGCCATGCGCGCCAGAGAATCGGCCCGGCGATCGGTTTTCGCGGCGGCGGAATCACTCTGTTGGATGTGGAGCAGGATGTGGCTCAGGGTGAGCGTATCGCCCTTCCGCGCATCGAGTTTGATCAGGTGATACCCGAACTGCGTCAGCACCGGCTGCGAGATTTCTCCCGGCTTGAGTGCGAACGCCGCGGCCTCGAACGGGGCGACGAATCGCCCCTTCGGACCCTTCCCGAGTGAGCCGCCATTTGCCGCGGACACGGAGTCGGCCGACTCGGCGCGCGCGACATCCGCGAACTTCTCGCCGCCGAGTATCCTGGATCGCAGCGAGAGGAGACGCGCGCGAACCGCTGCAGAATCGGCGGAGGTAACGGTGCGCGGCACGATGATCACCGAGACCTTTGCCGTGCCGGAACGCTCGAACAGCTTCTTGTGCGTGTCGTAGTACGCGCGGACTTCGTCGTCGCTCACGCGAACGGCGGAGTCGGAGATGCGCTCCGGCTCGAATGCGACGAACGAGATTTGCGCCGTATCGTTCGCATCCTGAAAGCGGCGCCACAGCTGCTCGTCCGAGATGTACACGTCGGCCGCGACCTGGTCGAAGAGCTTTTCCTTCGGGATTTCCGTCCGGTAGTACTGCTCGAGCTGGTACAGGAGGCCGCCCTGCTTCGTCGCGGGACTGGCGAGAAACCGCTGGTACTTGGCCGGATCGAACTGTCCGTCCGTCTGGAGCTCGGGCGCCTGCACCAGCTGCGGGGGCGGGCTGTACCGTGCCGCCTGGAGAATTTCGTCGTCTGTTACGGTGATGCCGCGCCGCCGGTATTCCTGGCGGAGCAGGGCGTCACTGACAAGCTGGTCGTAGGCCTGGTCCATCAGTCGAGCCCTTTCGTCGAGCGAGATGCTCTGACTGCTGCGCTGAGTCTCGTCCTGCTCGAGGTTTTGCGTCACCTGGTACCAGGTGGTGGCGAGGATGTCTTCGCCATTGACCGTGGCGACGGCGGTGGTGCTCGTCACTGGGGCTCTGCCGAGGAGACCCGAAGTCTGGGCCAGGAGAAAACCGCCGACAAACAGCACGACGATGAGTATCCAGATGTATTTTGCGGAGGCCCGCATTGCTTGCAACAAGGGCACTACTCCTTACACGAAATTGAGGGGTCCCCGGTCACGGGGGCGAGATGGCGTATAGCCTTGTAAGCTATGAGTTTGGGTGATAGAGATGCAAGTCGCGCGAAAGCGGAGATTGCTGCATCTTTCAGTTGGTACATGAGCGTGAAACCGAAGTTCCGGGAAGTTGCTGCACGATTGAGCCGAGGAAAGCGATGGATTACGACCGGTTGCGGGAGTTGCAGGAAAAATTCGAGGAGAACCCCCGTCGGTACTTCGCCCCACTTGCGAACGAGTATCGCAAAGGGGGGCAGCCCAAGCGTGCGATAGAGATCT
>Ga0193727_1000617_pt1 | contig 13975 bp, 16 predicted proteins | sample H2c2metaG_FD_143051 | JGI IMG/M metagenome (GOLD analysis project Ga0193727, IMG submission 143051) | Soil microbial communities from a riparian zone of the East river system, Colorado, United States - H2c2 | ecosystem: Environmental > Terrestrial > Soil > Riparian zone | place: USA: East River...
CGATCAACACCGGCGAGAATCCCTTCTCACTCCGCACGTTGACGGCGGCGCGGTCTGACGCGACGAGCGTGGCGAGGCGCGTCGCGTCGCCAGCACGGATGACGTCGAAGATCTCGTGGTCGGTCATGGTTAGAAGCTAAAGCCTCTGCGCACCGCGATCGCCCACCCCGTTCCGACTCCGAACCGGTAACCCACCGCCAGCTCCCCCGCGTCCCCGCGCACCGCTCGCGTGGGCCCGAACCGCAAGGCCAGGCCGGCATCGCCGCCGAGCCGCGCGCCTTCATTTTCGTACCAGGCGCCGCCGTAGTCCACGAACGGCGCCAAGCCCAGTCCCACCATCCCCCACAGATCTTCGACGACGAGGATCCGGTCCTCGAACGCGAGCCACGTCGTGCGCGTCCCCGTGAACGCGTGCGCCCCGTACAGGCGCGGCCCGCGCTGGTCGAACCACAGATCGAACTCCGCCCCGGGCTTCGGCCGGTGCAGCGCGCCGCCCTCAACGTGCGCGATCAATGTCTGGCGCGGAAGGTTCTGGCTGACGATCGTGAGCCGGCCTCGAGTACGGGTGGAATCGAGGCCCCCCCCTGAGGCCTCGCCATACAGCAGCGCGAACCCGCCCCGCCATACGGTCGACACCTGGCCGCGAATCTCGTATCCGACTCCTGATTGCAGCACCGTGCCGAGGTACAGCGTCTGCGACACGTCCACATCCTCGCGCCGCGCGTACGAGTTGAATTGCTCGAGGACGCGGAACCGCACGTGGCCGAATTGAAGGCCCACCCGCCCCGTCGTGAAGGTGGACCTCGGGAACGGCGTCGTCGTCGCCGGGGCGAAGTCCTCGCGCCGCCACTCCGCGCCCAGCGACAGGCGCACGTAGTCGCGCGTAGTGGCGTGCAGCGCCACGCCGCCGCTCACGCCGACCCGCAGCACTCGGCGCTGCACGCTGTCGAGCAACGCGCCATCCTTGAAGGTCAGGACGCGCTCCCGCCCCGATTCCCCGTAGGTCACGAGCGCCCGTCGCGCCGAGGTCTGATAGAACGGCACGCCGAACTGCCAGGCGCCTCTCTTCCCGTCCGACAAATCGCCGTAACGCAAGAGCAGGATCGCGCGAGGGACGAGGAAGTGCGGGTTCAGGTATTGGAGATCGAGACGCCGCCGGTCGGGAGTCTTGCCGTATGACAGCGCGAGCTGGCTGGCCGTCCCGAGAAAATTCTCCTCGATGAAGCCGACTTCCCAGGTCTGGTCGCCGCCGGCCGTCGAGTAGTTGGCCTGCGGCTTCGAGCTCCAGCCGTCCGCGGTCACGACTCGAAGTGCCAGAGGACCACTGTCAGCCCCGATCCGAGTCGTGTCCACCCGCACGAATCGAAACACACCTAACGCCCGCAGCGAGCGCTCGCTCTCGGCGACCCGCGCCGAGTCATAAAGCTGTCCGGGGCTCACGAGCAGGGAGCGCCGGATCACGGAGGCGCGCGTGCGAATGTGCAGCGCATTCGCGAGTCGCGCGACGAACCCCGGCCCGTCGTTGGCGTTGTCGAACACGTTCCGGTTATCGACGACGATGGTGTCGATGGTTTGCGCGACGGCCGGACGGCCGAACGGCCCGACGGCGAGCAACAGCGTCGCCAGGACCCAAGAGGCCCTCACGGCCGCACCCCGAAGATGCGTTGCTGGAGCCGGTAGGTGGCGTGCACCGCGCGATCGTCCCACGCCGTGAAATAGAGCGTGGCTTCGATGCGGCCCGAGAGCTGGCGCAAGCCCCGCGTCGACATCGTGTACGTGCCGCGGACTGAGTCTGGTCGCAGGGGACGGCACAGACAGGTCACTGTGGCGTACGCGGGGATCTCGGTGCCGAGGCGATAGGCATGGCCGGCGCTGAGTCGCTGGGCGTCGCCAACTTCGAGCCCGATGTTCAATGCGTACTCGTCTCCCATCGCATCGCTCGGGTCGAACTCGAAACGCGCGCTGAGGATGTCGTGGCGCTCGGTCACCCCGTTGGTGTCCACCTTGAGCCGCACGACGGTGTACCGGTCATCGGTCTCTACGCGGAGCCGGCCGCGCCAATCCCAACGGCCGGTCATTTGCTGCCCCTGGGTGTCTCCGCCGCGCGGCAGGATATCGCACGCGGGAACCCCCAGGGCCATGACGACAATCAGTACACGCTCAAGTACCGTTCGAGCTCCCACGGACTCACCTTCCCGATGTACTCCTGCCACTCCTCCCGCTTCGCCTCCACGAACCGCGAGTAAATATGCGGGCCCAGGGCGCCGGTGATCACCTCGTCCTTTTCTAGCTCATCCAGCGCCTCGTACAGGTCGCGCGGCAGCTCGTCGATCCGGTACTTGCGGCGATCCCGGTGGCTCATCTCGAAGATGTTCTTGCTCACCGGATCGGGCGGCGTCAGCTTGCGCTCCACTCCATCGAGCCCCGCCGCCAGCTGCACCGCGAGCGCCAGGTACGGATTCGCCGAAGGGTCCGGCATCCGTAGCTCGCACCGCGTCCCCGAACCCCGCCGGTCGGGAATGCGCACCAGGGGCGAGCGATTGCGCATCGACCAGGCGACGTTCACCGGCGCCTCGTAGCCCGGCACCAGGCGCTTGTAGCTGTTCACCAGCGGGTTCGTCACTGCGCAGTACCCGCGCGCGTGCCCCAACAGGCCGGCGATGTACGCGAGCGCCACGTCCGACAGCTCCCACGGCGCCTTCGGATCGTAGAAGGCGTTCACGTCCTTCTTGAACAACGACTGGTGCGTGTGCATCCCCGAGCCGTTCTGCCCGAAGATCGGCTTGGGCATGAACGTCGCCAGAAACCCATGTCGATAGGCGACGTTGCGCACAACGAATCGGAACGTAGCGAGATTGTCCGCGGTCTCGAGCGCCTCGGCGTAGCGAAAATCGATCTCGTGCTGCCCGGGCGCGACCTCGTGATGCCCCGCTTCGACCTCGAACCCCATCGAGACCAGGTCCTTCACGATCAGGCGCCGGATCTCCTCGGCGCGATCGACCGGCGTCAGATCGAAGTACCCGCCCGAGTCGTGCGTCTCGGTCGTCGGTTCACCCTTGGCGTTCATCTGGAAGATGAAGAACTCCGCCTCGACGCCGGCCATCATCGTGTACCCCATACCCTGCGCCTTGGCGACCTGCCGCTTCAGCGCCTGACGGGTGCACCCGGCAAACGATGAGCCGTCGGGGTTGTAGATGTCGCAGATCACCCGCGCGACGCGGCCTCCCTCGTCGTCGTAGGGCAGCACCCGGAACGTGTCGAGATCCGGCTTGAGCACCATGTCGGACTCCTCGATCCGTACGAATCCCTCGATCGACGAGCCGTCGAACATGATGTCGCCTTCGAGCGCCTTCTCGAACTGGCTCTCCGGCACCTCGACGTTCTTGTTGACGCCGAGAATGTCCGTGAACTGCAGGCGCAAGAAGGACACGCCCTGCTTTTTGGTGAGGTCGAGGATTTCGCGCTTGGTTGTCATGAGAGAATGGCGGTAATGGGCGGTAGAAGGCGGTAAAAGGCGGTAACGAGCACCTACCGCCCCTTACCGCCCCTTACCGCCCGTTACCGCCCTGGTTTACACGTCGTAATACAGGAAGAACTCGTACGGATGCGGACGCAACGCCACCGGATCGACGTCCTTGGCGCGCTTGTAGCTGATCCACGTATCGATCAAGTCCTGCGTGAATACGCCCCCCTCGGTCAGGAAGGCGTGGTCGGCTTCCAGCGCCGCCAGCGACTCCTGCAGGCTGCCCGGCGTGTTCTTGATGTGTTTGCGCTCCGCCGGCTCCAGCTCGTACAGGTCCACGTCCATCGGCTTGGGTGGCTCGATCTTGTTCTTCACGCCGTCGAGACCGGCCATGAGCAGCGCCGCGAACGTCAGGTACGGGTTGCTCGCCGGATCGGGCGCCCGGAACTCGATGCGCTTCGCCTTCGGCGACTTCGAATACATCGGGATGCGGCAGATCGCCGACCGGTTGCGCTGCGAGTACATGAGGTTGATCGGCGCCTCATAGCCCGGCACCAGGCGGCGGTAGCTGTTCGTCGTCGGCGCCGCGAAAGCCAGAATCGCTGCAGCGTGCTTGATCAGGCCGCCGATGTACCAGCGCGCCGAGTCCGACAGCAGCGCGTAGCCGTTGGGGTCGAAGAACAGGTTCGTGTCGCCGTCCCACAGGCTCATGTGGACGTGCATCCCCGAGCCGTTATCGCCGTACATCGGCTTGGGCATGAACGTCGCCGTGTAGCCGTGCTGGTGGCAGATGTTCTTGACGATGTACTTGTACATCATGATCTGATCGGCCATGCGGGTCAGCGTGCCGTAGCGCATGTCGATCTCGGTCTGGCCCGCGGTGCCCACTTCGTGGTGGTGCACCTCGACTTCGATCCCCGCGGCCATCAGCGCCAAGACGATCTTGGAGCGCAGGTCCTGCAACCGGTCGACTGGCGGCACCGGGAAGTACCCTTCCTTATGGCGCGGGCGGTGGCCCTGGTTCGGTACGCCGTTCGTCCCCGAGTTCCAGATGCCCTCTTCCGAATCGATGTGGTAGTAGCCCTCATGCGCGTTCTGATCGAAGCGCACGGAGTTGAAGATGTAGAACTCCGCCTCGGGCCCGTAGTACGCCGTCGTCGCCACGCCGCTCTTCTTCAGAAATGCCTCCGCCTTGTGTGCCACAAAGCGAGGATCGCGTGTGTACGGGTCGCCGGTGATGGGATCGACGATGTCGCAGGTCAGCGACAGCGTCGGCACCTGCAGGCACGGATCGACGAACGCGCTGGACGGATCGGGCAGGAGCAGCATGTCGCTCTCGTTGATCGCCTGGAAACCGCGGATCGACGAGCCGTCGAAGCCGAGTCCTTCGGTGAAGACGTCTTCGGTCAGCTCCTTCATCGGCACGGAGAAGTGCTGCCAGGTGCCGGGCAGGTCGGTGAACTTGACGTCCACGATCTGCACGCCGGCCTCTTTGGCGCGGCGAATCACGTCCGCCGCGGACGGCGCGGCGGCGGCTTTCACGCCAGTTGCTACGGTGGGTTCCAACGTCGCGGTCATTGGTTCGGTCTCCTCCAACGGTAGTGGCGGGCTGCGGGTCACAAACGAAGAACCCGGCGCTGAAGTCAGGCGCCGGGCTCTGGACTCAGGTTACGATTGGCATACGGCAAGGTATGGGCCGCAATGCACGGTGTCAAGGATTCCGTGCACTAACTGCAGAAAAAATGGCTTGAAGCGCCATAGACCGTCAGGAAAGTGACACGGTGATGTGGAAAACGTGCAACATTAGCTCTCCAGCGACTCCACGAAGTGCAGCAGCTCCACGGCCGAAAATTCCCCGAACCGGTCGTGGACATCCCGCTCTTGCCACTCGAGGAAGATCCAGCCTGTGGTGCGGTGCAAGGCGCCGTTCACGAAGTGGATCCGCCCCCGCACGGCGCCCAGGTCGGCGTCGGGCTGGGCTTCGACGTAGACATCCCAGCGCTGGTCGCCGCGCTTCAACTCCCCCATGTGTTTCGCGCGTTCCTGGCCGGGGAAGGCGTTGGTCATGGGCACTACACTACGCTCCCCCCTCGTTTCTTGCCAGTTAGATTCAGCAGCCTATGACCTGCCACGCATGCGGTGCGCACCTCTCGGCAAATGTTCGATTCTGTCACAAGTGCGGCGCGGCCGTGGGCGGAGGACAGACCACCGGCTGGCGCGTCGGCCTCCCGTGGGGTGTCGCGGGCGCGGCGATTGGCGCGCTGGTGGCCGTCATGGCGATTCGGGTCGGTGGTGGGTCGCCGCCTGCCGAAGCGACCACGCTCGGCGGGCCCGTGGGGCTGCGGCCGCCGGACATATCGCAGATGTCGCCCGAGGAGCGCGCCACACGTCTCTTCGATCGGGTGATGATCCTCGCCCAGGCCGGCAAACAGGATAGCGTGGAATTCTTCCTCCCCATGGCGATCGGGGCCTACGACCAGATGCCGGCGCTCGACTCCGACGCCCGGTACCATGTCGGGCTCTTGCACCTCGCGGGCGGTGACGCGCCAGGAGCCCTCGCGCAGGCCGACACCATCCAGAAGTCGGTCCCCACGCACCTGTTCGCGTATGTCCTCCGGGCCCATGCCTTCCAGCAGCAGGGGAACCGGCAAGGGGAGCGGCGCGCATACGCCGACTTCCTGAAGAATGAAGCGGCGGAACTGTCGCGGAGCCGGCCCGAGTATGCGGACCACCAGAACGCGCTGTCGGCGTTCCGGGCGGAAGCCCGCCGTCAACAGACCGAGCGGCGACCCGCGTCGTGACAGCCACCGCGCCACGCACCATCCACGTCGCGCACAGCCCCGACGCCGACGACGCGTTCATGTTCTGGGCGATGGCCGAAGGCAAGATCGACACCGGCGGACGCCACTACGTGCACGAGCTCGCCGACATCGAGACGTTGAACCGCCGGGCGCTCGGCGGCGAACTCGAGCTCACCGCCGTTTCCATCCATGCCTACGCCCACCTCGCGGACCGATACGCCCTGCTCGCCCATGGCGCCAGCATGGGTGACCGCTATGGGCCGCGAATCGTGGCGCGCACACCCGCCGCTTCCGACCCCCGGGCCGACCTCGCCGGCCGCACCGTGGCCATCCCCGGGACCCTGACCACGGCGTGGCTCGCCTTGCAGCTCTACCAGCCCAATGTGCGGCCCGTCGTGGTCCCGTTCGACCAGATCGAGGATCACGTGGCCGCCGGGAAGTCGGACGCGGGTCTCCTTATTCACGAAGGGCAGCTCACCTTCGGCGATCGCGGGCTCCATCTCTGGGCGGACATGGGGGAATGGTGGTACGGGGAGACGAGGCTGCCGCTGCCCCTGGGCGGGAACGTGGTACGGCGCGATTTGGGAGACGAGCTGCTGCGCGCCATCGCCCGTGACATGAAGGCGAGTATCGAGTATGGGCTCGCCCATCGCGCCGAGGCGTTGCGCCACGCCCAGGGCTTCAGCCGCGGGTTGGACGAGATTCGAACCGACCGCTTCATCGGGATGTATGTAAACGACTACACGGTCGATTACGGGCCCACCGGCCGGCAGGCGGTGGTCGAGCTGCTGCGAAGGGGCCACCGCGCCGGGCTTATTCCGGGGCCGATTGACGTAACCTTCCTCAACGCCAATCCTTAAGCCCTATGGTTTCCGTGCTGGTCGTCGACGATGAAGAACCTATCCGGAACGCGCTGCGCAAGTTTTTGAAACAGCAGCAGTTCGAAGTCTACTCGGCTGGGTCCGGCGACGAAGCCCTGCAGCAGCTGCGCCTGCACAAGGTCGCGCTGATGCTCTCGGACATCCGCATGCCGGGCACGAGCGGTGTCGACCTGGTCCCCCAGGCTCTCGAGATCGAGCCCGACCTCGCCATCCTGATGTTGACCGCTGTCAACGACGCCACCAGCGCCGCCTTGTGCATGCAGCGCGGGGCCATGGACTACCTCACGAAGCCGATCGAGCTCGCCGACCTGGGCCGCGCCGTTCAGCGCGCCCTGAAGCGGCGCGAGATGCTGCTCGAGAACCGCGAGCTGAACCAGTGGCTCAAGGAAGAGGTCACGACGCGCACGGGAGAGCTGCAGCGCGAGCGCCACAGGCTGGAGCGCGTTTCGACGGCCACGCTCGAGGCGCTGGTCAACGCGCTCGAGGCGAAGGACCCCTACCTGCGCGGCCACTCGGCGCGTGTGGCCGACTTCTCCGCGAACATCGCGGCTGAGCTGCAGCTCCCGGAAGAAGACGTCGAACGGATCCGCATGGCGGGTCGGCTCCACGACCTCGGCAAGATCGGCACACGGGAAGGCGTCACCAATAAGGAAGGGCCCCTCACGCCCGAGGAGTTCGAGCACGTCAAGCAGCATGTGATCATCGGCGCGCAGATCCTCGCTCCCCTCACCCACCTGGGAGACGTCGTGTCGATGGTGCGCAGCCACCACGAGCGTTGGGATGGCACGGGGTACCCCGACGGTCAGCGCGGGGAGGAGATCCCGATCGGCGGGCGGGTCATCGCCGGGGCGGAGGTCTACGACGCGCTCACGACGTCGCGTCCGTATCAGGACAAGATGACACCCGAGCAAGCCATTGAACGGCTCGCGGATCTCTCGGGCACGGTGCTCGACCCGAATGTACTCCACGCGCTCACCCGCATCGTGGGGCGTCGGGGAACGCTGGTCTTCCTCGACGAGGACGTCGGTCCGGCGATCTGAACGCGTTGCTTCCTCTTCTTCTCGTTTTTCTGGTTCAGGCCCTCCCTTCCGCCCCCCTGCCCCACGCGGAGATCTGGTTCGACGCGAAAGCCTCTGTCGCCGATTTCCAGGGCCGCACGACCGTCGCGACGGGCACGGCCCGGTGGGTTGAAGTGCGCTGGCAGGACATCGATACGCAGAACGGCACTCGCAACCGTCACATGCTCAAGACTGTCGACGCGGATCACTTCCCCGTCATCCGCTTCGACCTCGTCGGCATCACCGGCGACACAGGGCTTGTGCGGCTCACCGGAACGTTGACGTTGCACGGCGTGTCCCACCCGGTCGAATGGCCGGCCACGATTCGAACTGGGTCCGACTCCGTGACGGTCGCCGCTGACTTTCCAGTCGACATGCGGGATTACGGCATCAAGCCGCCGGTGAAATTCGTGATCGCGCGGATGGGGGCGGTGGTGCAGGTGCACGTGAGGTTGGTGTACCGAAAAAACCAAACCCGGGGCTAGAAGCTCCCCGGGCTGGCGGTCGGGCGAAGTGGCCGTCACACTTCGACCGCGACCCTTGCTCAACGATCTATGCGAACAACTGGTTTCAAGTGATTAGATGCTCGATCCACACGAAGGGTTGCGTCTACCAGCGTTTCACCCTCCCCACTCGCGACACCGTGATCGTTTCGACCTGAGACCCGCGACGCAATACGACTTTGGTATTCGAGGCTCCCCAGCCCAGCCCTGTGGGCCCGAACACGACTTCGGGATTCGAGACCTCGAGCTGCACGCGGTAATCCGCCGGCCCCGGCCGTCGCCACCATGGCACCCACTCGTCGGTCGTCCCGATCTTGAGCCGGTCGATTCGTACCGTATCGTCGGCGATCGTAACCCGAGCCCGGGTGGACTGCATGACCGCGCCGTGACGTCCGACCGCGAACGCGGTCGTAATCTCTTGAGCGGCCTGGTTGGTCGCGATGCGATCAAGGTACGGCCGCAATTGCGGAAGCCCCACGGCGGTGAGGACGGCGACGATGAGCAGTACGAAAGCGAGCTCGATGAGCGAAAACCCTCTGGTCATGCCCCCTTATAGGGTTTTTCCCGGCGGAAACGGGCACCGGAAAAGCGCGGCGAAAAGCCAAGAAACGCGCCATTTGCGGCCTAACGCGTTCTTGACTGAAACGCTATGTTCAAGCGTCTATTGACCTTGCGTTCCGGCACACCCGCTGCTCTTAGGGATTGTCGATGACACGAGCCGCCCCACCCCGACCGACGGGACTCCCGCACGCGGTGTTCCTCCAGCGCGTGACCGATGAACCGGCCACGTCGCCGGAGGTACGCCTCGGGCAGGGTGCGTTCTTGGCACTGCGGTTCGTCGACCTCTTGTCCCCCGACCGTGAGCCTCCCGCGCCCGACGTGTTCCGCTACCAGTGGGCGGCGACGGAGCGCTACTGCAGCGAGCTGGCGGGCGAAGGCACCGAAGCGGCGCACCTCGCCGGCATCGTCCGCGCGACGAGCGAAGCGCACCGCAACGAGGACGTTCGGGGGCTGGCTCCGGCCCTGCTGGCTTACGCGTTGTACCTCGAGCAAGACTCGCACCTCGAAGAGGCCGAGGATGTGCTGCTGACCCTGATCCGCGTGGGTGGCACCCGGCTCGCTGCGTCGGACGCCACGGCGGCGTGGATGCGCGTCGGGCGCGTGCGGCGTCTCCGGACGGAATTCGATCCTGCGGCCGCTGCGTACGCCGAGGCCGGCCGCATCGCGGCCGCCGCCGGCGACCGGCAAAGCGTCCTCCTCAGCCGCATCGGTCAGTGCAACGTGCTCTACTTCCGCGGCAATCTGGGTGAGGCCGAGCAGGGCTGGCGCAGTGTGCTGGCGGACTCCACGGCCGCCGGCTTCATCAATGTGCAGGCGCAGGCGGAACATGGCTTGGGCAGTATTCTCCACCGGCGAGGCCAGGCCCACGATGCGGCGCCGCATTTGTGGCGCGCGTACGAGCTATATGAAGATGACGGCGCCCTGCGCGCCCTCGGTGACTTGGGCAACCTCATGTTGGCGCTCGGCGACATAATGGGGGCGGAGCGCGCGCTGAACGAAGTGGTACGACGGGCCGCGTTGCCCGACCTCCTGGCGAACGCCAAGATCGAGTTGATGCACTGCGCGTCGTTCCGGCGCGATCGCGTCGGCTTCGAGCGGTGGAGGGAGCGGGCCCTCGATCACTTCGAGGATACCCTGCCCAACATCCGCGCCGATTACCACTTCAAAGTGGGGATTGGTCTCGCGCGTTTTGGCAACTTTGGGAAGGCTGAGACGCAGATGCAGCAGGCGCTCGAGATCGCGAGCGCGCACGGATTGCACGAGCTCGTCTTCCGCATCGAGCGTATCAAGAACGGGCTCCGCGAATGCGACGCTCTCGAACACAGCGAGAGCAGCGCGGCGGAGCCCGTTGTCTGGACCGAACAACTCAGGGAAGTGTCAGCTTCCCTGGCTGCCTTGAGTGCGTAGCGACTAGTGGTGGCAGGTGTTGGGGTTGTTCGTGTCGCAGGTGGTCTCGGCGTTCATCGTCGGGCCAGTGCTGGCATCGGCGCAAGCGGATGCGACCATCGCGAACGAAACGAGCAGCAACGAAAGGGCGAAGCGGATCCGGCGGGCCATGAGAGCCTCCACAGTCAGGATGGGCGGTGCGTCAGGAACACCACCCAACTTGAGTGCGGGGCCCCCCCGGGTTTAGGGCGTTTTTGCTGCATCGTAGGGCGTTTTTGCTGCACTGTGCCGTCCGGAGGGGACATGCTCGTACTGGCAGCAGTACCGGACATTCAATACCACAAGCTGCGCCGCGCGGTCGCGGAGCGGTTCACCGTCGCCCACGCCCGGTCGTGGGATGCCGTGCTCGACTCGATTCGCAGCCGGCCCGTCGAGATCGCCGTCGTCGATCCGCTGCTCTCCGGAGAGCCCCGGGGACAGGAGATCGAGCGGCTGCGCGTGCTGTTCCCGTCCCTGCCGCTGATTCTCTACACGGCGCTCACGCCGCAGGTCGCCGCCGTGCTGCTCTGCCTTGGCCAGCGCGGCATCCAGCACGTGGTCTTCGCGCGTTTCGACGACCATCCCGCCCGGCTGCGTGAAGTGGTCGAAGCCGAAGAGATGCACGCCGCCTCGCACCAGATGCTCGGGCAGCTCGCGGCGGCGCTCGCACCGCTGCCGCGTGAGATGCGCTGGGTGCTCGAGGACGCGCTCCGCACGCCCGGCGTCGTATTGACGATCCAGCAGTTCGCCGCCTGCGCCCGGGTCGATCGGGGTACCTGCGCGCGCTGGTTCGCGCGGGCCGGCCTCCCGAGCCCGCGGCATTTCCTCGCCGCGACCCGCGTCCTCTACGCGCACCGTCTGCTGCAGGACCCCGGGTTCACGATCGAAGACGTGGCCGAGCGCCTCGGCTACGCGCAGGCGAAGACGCTGCAGCAGCACGCCCGCGCGTACCTCGGCCTCACCGCCGGCGAGATGCGCTTGTCTCTCACCCCGGACGAGGCGGCCCAGCGCATCCTCGGCGCCGTCCTCGCGCCTCCCACGCAGCTCGCGGCGAGCGCGTCATGAACCCTGCTCAGGTGCCCACCATCCTCGTCGTCGACGACGAAGCCGGCCTGCGCCGGGTGCTGGAGCGCGTGCTCACGCGCCATGGCTACCGCGTCCTGGTGGCGGGGAGCGCCGAGACCGCCTACGAGCTGCTCACGTCCGAACCGGCGGATGCGCTGCTCCTCGACATCCACCTCCCGACGATGTCGGGTCTGGCCTTGTACCTCGCGATCATCCATCGCTGGCCCGCGCTCGAGGGGCGCATTGCGATCATGACAGGGGACGCCGAGGCCGACGAAGTGCGCACCTGGCTGGAGCACCACCGTTGCGCGGTGATCCGCAAGCCGTTCAATCTCGTGCAGGTGACCGATTGGATCGCGGCGGTGCTCAGCCCCCGCGGCCGTTCGACGGGGGCCATGGACGCATGACCGGCGCGGCTCAGCCCGATCCGCTCCACGTCCTCAGAGAATACTCGGGGCTCGCGCCCTGGAATCTCCGCGACCTGTCGGTGCTCGTCGGCGCGGTCCTCGACGCGTCGGCAGTGACCCCGATCAACGCCGCGGCCCGCGCCTCACCGAGCGAGCGGACCATCCGCTTCTACGTGACGCGCGGCCTCGTCAGTCCGCCGGAAGGACGCGGCACGGCCGCGACGTACTCGTACCGCCACTTCCTGCAGCTGCTCTGGATCAAGCTCCGCCAGATGGAGGGCGCCACGCTCACGGCGCTCACCAAGGACATGAAGGACAACACGGGTGATGTGCTGGAGCGTCGCTGCGCGCAGGTGCTCGGCGCGTCGCTGCCGTTGCCCGATCGCTTGCAGCTCAAAGGCGCCGAGGGCATGCCCCGCGGGCGCTCGGGACGCGCGCTCACCGCCTGGTTGACGCGCGACACGACGAAGGAGGCCGGTGCCCCGACGACGTGGCGCCGCATCCCGGTGACACGTGGCGTCGAGCTGCACGTCGACGCCGACCACCCGCTGGCGCGCGTCGGGCCCGGCGACGCCGGCGTCGCCGACATCGTGCGGCAGGCGCTCGCGAAACTCCTACCGCACTCTCCGACGTAGTAGCAGCGCCGCACCTCTTTCACCCGGGAGTTACGATGTTGTGGGTTCCGCTGATTCTGGTGGTCGTCGTGGGGCTGTGGATGGTCGGCGCTTACAACGGTCTGATCGCCCTCAAGAACCAGACGATGAACGCGTTCAAGCAAATCGACGTGCAGCTGAAACGGCGGCACGACCTCATTCCCAACCTCGTCAACGCCGTGAAGGGCGCGATGGACTTCGAGAAGTCGACGCTCGAAGCGGTGATTCAGGCCCGCAATCAGGCCGTCAAGGTTAACGCGTCGGGTCCCGAAGCGATCAAGCAGATCAGCCAGGCGGAGAATGCGCTCTCGAGCGCGCTGTCGCGCCTGATGGTCGTCGTCGAGCGCTACCCCGACCTCAAGGCCACGGGCAACATCGCGCAGCTGCAGGAGGAGCTCACGTCGACGGAGAACAAAGTCTCCTTCGCGCGCCAGCTCTACAACGACACGGCGACGCAATACAACACGAAGCAGCAGCAGTTCCCGACCAGCCTGGTGGCGGGGCTCGCCAAGGCCCAACCTTCCGATCTGTGGGAGATCGAAGACCAGGCGGAACGGGCGGTGCCCAAGGTTGACTTCACCTCCCGGTAACCTCTTTCAACAACAAGAAGCCAATCGCCGGCGCACAACTTGGCTGGTGATTGGCTTCGTTCTGTTTTTCGCGTGGCTGGGCTTCGGCGGGGATCTCATCTTCTGGCTCGCCACGACTGACGCCCGGCCCGAGCGCTACCATCACGTTTTTCCGTGGATCGGCGTCGTCGTCACCGGCATCGCGACCTTTGGAGCCCGCTACGCCTACCGCACGGGGCCGGAGAAGGTGTTGTGGGCGACGGGCGCGCGCGAAGTCATCGATCCGCAGGACGACGCCGAGCGGCTACTCGTGAACGTCGTGGAGGAGATGGCGATCGCCGCCGGTCTGCCGCGACCACGCATCTGGGTCGTCCCCGACGACGATCCCAACGCCTTCGCCACCGGCCACGACCCGAAGGACTCGCACATCGCCGTGACCCGCGGCCTGCTCGGCATCTGTAGCCGTGACGAACTGCAGGCGGTGATCGGCCACGAGCTTGGGCACGTGAAGAACCTCGACGTCCGGCTCATGACCACACTCGCGGCGCTCGTGGGCGCGGTCCTCCTGATGCGCGACGGCATGGGCCGG
>Ga0193727_1000618_pt1 | contig 13970 bp, 13 predicted proteins | sample H2c2metaG_FD_143051 | JGI IMG/M metagenome (GOLD analysis project Ga0193727, IMG submission 143051) | Soil microbial communities from a riparian zone of the East river system, Colorado, United States - H2c2 | ecosystem: Environmental > Terrestrial > Soil > Riparian zone | place: USA: East River...
TCTGACAATGGGATTCGCGAAGACACGAGCTACGAGCAGCTCGCGGCACTCAAGCCGGTGTTCGACAGAAAGTATGGCAGCGTGACAGCGGGCAATTCCTCGCCTCTCACCGACGGGGGTGCGTGCGTCCTGCTCATGAGCGAGGACAGGGCAAAGGCGCTCGGCTATACTCCGCTCGGGATAATCAAATCGTACGCGTACGCTGCTCTCGATCCCGGAGAGCAACTGCTTCAGGCACCGGTGTTGGCGGCGCCGGTCGCGCTCAAGCGCGCCGGACTCACGTTGAAGGACATGGACCTCGTGGAGATGCACGAGGCGTTCGCCGCGCAGGTATTGTCGAATCTCAAGGGGTTCGAGTCGAAGTGGTGGGCAGAGCGTGCCGGTTTTTCGCAGCCGCTGGGCGAAGTCGACCGGGCGAAGCTGAACGTCATGGGTGGCTCTATCGCCATCGGACATCCGTTCGGCGCAACCGGAGCGAGAATCACCACGACGCTCCTCAACGAGCTGCGGCGTCGCGGGGGGCAGTACGGGCTGATGACGGTCTGCTCGGCTGGCGGTATGGGCTTCGCGATGGTCGTCGAGAGGACGCAATGAGCTCGTCTTCGGAAGTCACGATCGGCGGATTGGTGGGCACGCGGTGGAAACCCGCGCTCTCGGTCGAAGTCACCGACGGCATCGCCATCATCACCTTCGATCTTCCCAACGAGTCGGTCAACAAGCTTAACCGCGCCGTAAAGGACGAGTTCGTAGCACTGATCAGTCGTCTCGAGCGCGATACCACGGTCAATGCGGCGGTGTTCATAAGCGGCAAACCCGATGTGTGGATCGCCGGCGCCGACATCGAGGAGTTTCTCGAGCTAAGGACGGCTAGTGACGCCGAGCGATTGAGCAGGGATGGGCAGATGCTTCTCGATTCGATCGAGAAGCTTCGGGTGCCGATAATCGCGGCGATACACGGAGCTTGTCTTGGCGGCGGACTCGAGACGGCGCTCGCCTGTCATTATCGCATCGCCACGGATCACCCAAGGACGATGCTCGGCCTGCCCGAAGTTCAGCTGGGATTGATTCCGGGAGCGGGGGGAACGCAGCGGTTGCCACGAAGAATCGGGCTGACCAGTGCGCTCGACATGATTCTCACCGGCAAGCAGGTCCGCGCGAAGAAAGCGCTCGAGCTCGGGTTGATCGATGAGCTGGTGCATCCGTCCATTCTCCGAACAATTGCCATCCAACGTGCACGCGAAGTTGCCGAGGGAAGAAAAAAGAGCGAGCGGCATTCCGGCGGAATAAAGGGTCTGTTCATCGATGGAAATCCCGCGGGGCGCGCACTCGTGCTGAGAAAAGCGCGCGAACAGACGCTCGCGAAGTCCCGTGGACACTACCCCGCGCTCATTGCCGCGATCGACGTCATCGCCGCCGGTTATGAGAGAGGCGTTGCGCACGGGTACCGGGAGGAGTCGCGCCGCTTCGGTGAGATGGCGATGACCGATGTGTCGCGGCAGCTGATCTTCCTTTTCTTCGCGACAAACGAGCTGAAGAAGGATCCCGGCGTCGAGCCGTCAGAGTATCCGGAACTTCCCGTCTCCGCCTTCGAGCCGTTGCCGGTCGACAAGATCGCGATCATCGGGGCAGGGTTCATGGGCGCTGGTATCGCATCGATCGCGGTTCAGCATGGGAGCCTTGTCCGCCTCAAGGATGCGGATCACGCGCGTGTCGCGAAGGGGTACGCCGCGGTGCGAGACATTCTCAAGGAACGGCTCACCAAGCGGCAGATCACGAAAGTCCAGTACAGCGATTATATGGCGTTGCTCGGCGGAACGGTCGACTACTCCGGATTCGGGAACGTCGATCTCGTGATCGAGGCGGTGTTCGAGGATCTCGCGATCAAGCACCAGGTTCTGCGGGAGACGGAGGCTGCGATCAGCCCTACGGCAATCTTCGCCAGTAATACATCCACAATTCCGATTGCCTTGATCGCGCAGGCGTCCAGCCGCCCCGAGCGCGTACTCGGAATGCACTTCTTCTCGCCCGTGCAGAAGATGCCGCTGCTCGAGGTGATCACGACCCCGGAGACGCATCCGCAGGTGACCGCGACCGCCGTTTCTTACGGGAAGAAACTCGGCAAGACCGTCATCGTGGTGAACGACGGACCGGGGTTCTACGCCAACCGGATTCTGGGGCCGTACATCAACGAGGCCGGGATTCTGCTCGATCAAGGCGTCGCGGTCGACATAATCGACAAGGCTCTCGTCGATTTCGGATTTCCGGTCGGTCCGATCACACTCATCGATGAAGTCGGACTGGATGTCGCGACCAAAGCGGGGAAGATCATGGCCGAGGCTTATCCTGACCGCATGCAGCCGGCGAAATCGATTCAGGCGGTGGTCGCGGCGGGGCGTTACGGAAGAAAATCGAAGAAGGGCTTTTTCACTTATGACAAGGAAGGAAAGAAGGGGGAAGTCGATCCCTCGGTGTACGGGCTGTTTCTCACGCCCGGAAGCATTCCCATCGTAAAGTCCATCGCGCCTCTCGCGGGAGCCGAGGCTTCAGCGCGGCCGGAGATGCCCGCCATTCAGATTCAGCAGCGGACTATTCTGGCGATGGTCAACGAAGCCGCGCGTTGTCTGAGTGACGGAATCATTCGCTCTCCCCGTGACGGCGATGTCGGAGCGGTATTCGGAATCGGCTTCCCTCCATTTCGCGGAGGACCATTCCGGTACATGGATTCACTCGGGATTCAGATCGTCGTGCAACGGCTCGAGGATCTGAATGCGCGCTTTCCTGGAAGGTATGAGCCCGCGGAGCTGTTGCTCGAGATGGCGCGTCGGAGGCAGGTGTTTTATCCCGAAGATCGCTCGTGAGGACAGCAGGCCGTACGGAAGTGAATTCGTTCCTCGCAGTCGTGACAGCGCTAGCGGTGCTCTCGTGCGCACCAACGGTGAGTCGCCCTCTGGGCCCGGCCGACTATCCACGGACTCGAGCGGAGCAGACGCGATATCGCGAGACGTCGCACTACGCGGATGTGCGAAAGTTTCTCGACTCTCTCCGCAAGCTACAGGCGCCGCTGGCGTTCGGGTCGATCGGTAAAACGTCAGAAGGCCGCGATATCCCCTATGTGATTGCATCGCGCCCGCTGGTTTCAACCCCGTCGGAAGCGGAGCGACTGGGGCGGCCGATTGTCTACGTCCAGGGCAACATCCACGCGGGCGAAGTCGAGGGCAAGGACGCGTTGCTGGCACTGCTTCGCGATTTAACGTATTCGACCAAGCCGAACGTCCTCGACTCGATCGTTCTTATCGCCGTGCCCATCTACAATGCCGACGGCAACGAGCGCTTCGCGCCACAATCGGTGAACCGCACCGAACAGAACGGTCCCGAAATGGTTGGAATTCGCGCCAACGCCCAGAATCTCGATCTCAACCGCGACTACGTGAAGGCCGAAGCGCCAGAGACGCGGGCATCCCTGGCGATGTTCAACACCTGGGATCCCGATGTGTTCGTGGACCTTCACACGACCGACGGAAGTTTTCACGGCTACGCCCTTACTTATTCTCCATCGCTGAGCCCGGCAGCGGTGTTCGGAGGAGTCTACGCGCGCGATTCACTTCTTCCGATTTTGCGCGAGCGTGTTCGCACGCGCGATGGATTCGAGGTGTTCGATTACGGCAACTTCCTCTCCGATGAGCGCGGCGGCATCGCCGATACGAGCGTGCACGAAGGATGGGCGACCTACGATTCGCGCCCGCGGTTCGGCACCAACTACTTCGGTGTTCGCGGACGCATCGGCATTTTGAGCGAAGCGTATTCGCACGACTCGCTCGCGCGACGGATCGCTTCCACCTACGCATTCGTCCGTGAGACCCTTTCCCTCGTGGCCGAAAAAGGCGCGGCGATCAGATCGTTGAGCGCGAAGGCAGACAGCCAGCCGCTCAGCTGGGGCCGCGCCCCCGATTCGGTGCAAATGGTTGCTATTCGGTCCGAGCTCGTTGCTACTCCGAAGATGATGGATGTCATCAAGGAAGATCTCGAGAAGACGGGCGATTCTTCTCTCACCCAACCCGGCGTCCCCCGGGGCGAGCGACGCACGGGACGTTTCAGAACGATTCGCATGCCTGTCTACGACCGGTTCACGTCGACGCTCGACCGCCTGCCGCCAGCGGCCTACGTCTTGGCGCCGGGTGACACCGCGGTCGTAACCCTGCTCCGACTGCACGGCATTCGCATCGATCGCTCCGACTCGGCATGGACCGCGCGCGGCGAATCGTTTGTCATCGATTCGATTATCACATCTCCGCGGCCATTTCAGGGACACCACGAAGTTCGCCTCAAAGGGCGATGGGAGCGCGGAGTGCGAGCGCGGAGTGCAGGTGCTTCCGCCCAGATCGTTCATTGTCTCCACGGCGCAACCGCGTGGTACGCTCGTCGTCTATCTGCTCGAGCCGGAGAGTGACGACGGCTTCGCGACCTGGAACCTGTTTGACAGCAGCCTCAAAAAGGGTGGTCGATTCCCTGTGACGAGGATCTTCGATCTCAGTCGCCGCGGCCGAGGCGCCATCCGACGCAGCTCGACAACCATTACAACGCCACTCGAGAACTGATGCTTCGCAGCGCCTTTCTTTACCTTGCCGGTCAGCAACAGATATTCAAGTTCGTGCGCAACAACCGGTTGGCGAAGAGCTTTGCCAACCGGTTCGTCGCTGGAGAAACTCTCGACTCCGCGCTCACTGCCGTCGCCAGGCTCAATGCGCGCGGCTGTACTGCGTCGCTCGATCTGCTTGGGGAGAGCGTCCACAATGAGGCCGAAGCCCAGGCTGCGGGCGAGGCGTATATCACCATGCTCGACCGTATCCACGAGCAGAAGGCGGATGCCAACGTCTCCGTCAAGCTCACCGCGATGGGACTCGACATCTCCGAGGATCTCTGCATCGCGACCATGCACAAGATCCTGGCGCGCGCGCGTGATTGCAGCTCGTTCGTGCGGATCGACATGGAGTCAAGCGAGTACACCGAGCGGACGCTCGACCTGTTCGAGCGGCGTCTCTATCCGGCGTATCCCCAGAGTGTCGGAATCGTGTTGCAGAGCTACCTGTTCAGAACCTTTGCCGACGTCGAGCGCGCGATTCTGATCAAGGCGCGGGTTCGCCTCTGCAAAGGAGCTTACAAGGAGCCTGAGACGGTCGCGTACCCGGACAAGAAGGACGTCGATTCGAGCTACATTCGCTGCATGCACGAATTGATGCTTCACGGGAACTATCCGGGAATCGCCACGCACGACGAGGCAATCATCAAGGAGGCGAAGCGGTTCGCGAAAGAGAACAACATCTCGCCCGACCGCTTCGAGTTTCAGATGCTTTACGGGGTGCGACGCGATCTTCAGGACAAACTCGTCCGCGAAGGCTACCGAATGCGCGTCTACGTCCCGTTCGGCACTCAGTGGTATCCCTATCTCATGCGACGCCTCGCCGAGCGGCCCGCGAACGTCGCATTTCTTACTGGGAGCATGTTCAAGGAGATGGTCGGCAAGCGCCGCCGCTGAAGATGGGCAGATTCCTTCCCCCCGACCCTTCCAAAGGCGATCCGAACACGATCGGCGGATACATGGCTGTGCATGACCGGCCAGCCGCATTCGAGGGGAGCGACGGTGCGTCGTACAGCGTCGAGATCATCACGGACACCACTGGTGAAAGGGAGCGGCCTTTCGCCGCCTACCTGCTATTCGTGCGCTGGGGTCGTGGCGATCCGGTCGCGAGCGGCCATCTGGAGACCGAATTCCTCGCGTTCGCATCAACGGAGGACGAGGCGCGCAAAACGGTGGGCGCAATGTTGCTGAATGAAGTGAAGGTGACGCTCGATACCCTCATCAAGGCGAGACGCGCCGAGCTGCTGCCCTGGTGGGACTCGATGCGCCAGGAGGGTAGCAGTTGACGCGCAAGGAAGGAGTCGTGCTCCAAGGCACGGGCGGAGTATGGCACGTCCGCGCCGACTCGGGAGAGACGCACGAAGCCTCGCTTCGCGGAAGGCTCAAGCAGGAGCGCAAACAGGACAGAAAGCTCGCGGTCGGTGACCGAGTGGTGCTCGAGATCGACGAGCGGGGCGAGCATTGGGCGATCGACGAGATTCTCCCGCGACATTCAAAGCTCGCTCGACGCGAGCCGGGTGAAGGGCAGGGCGAGCGCATCGTCGCCGCCAACGTCGACCAGGTCGTCATCGTCTTCTCCGCGGCGAGGCCGGAGCCCCACCGCCGAATGCTCGACCGGTTCCTGGTGATCGCCGAAGGGAATTCGCTTCAGTCGCGAATCGTCATCAACAAGATCGAGCTGGTGGATAGAGAGGCAACCGAGCGGGAGTTCAGCGATTACGTAGCCGCGGGATATCCCCTGCATCTCACGAGCGTCAAGCAACGCGTTGGCTTGGACGAGCTCCACGACCAGCTTGCCGGAAAAACTTCGGTCCTCACCGGCCCATCAGGAGTGGGCAAGTCGTCGCTGATGAACGCGATGTATCCGGGACTCGATCTTCGCGTCGGCGAGATCAGCGAATCGGTTGGAAAGGGGCGACACACCACTGTCGGTGCGCTACTGCATCCGCTGCCAGATGCGGGCTACGTGGTGGACACCGCCGGGTTGCGCGAAGTCGGGATGTGGGGACTCGCATCGGAGCATCTCGACGAATGCTTTCGCGAGTTTCGTCCGCACATCGCGGAATGCAAGTTCGGGGATTGCACGCACCGGGTCGAGCCGGGCTGCGGAGTGAAGCGAGCGGTAGCCGCCGGCGCCATCAGTGCCGAGCGGTACGACAGTTATCTCAGATTACGGGAAGAGATCGAGGATACTGAAAGGAAGTGGGCGCCGTACTCTGCGGCGTCCAAGGCCAAGAAGCGGCGCTGAAGACTTTCAGTCGCAGTTATTAGCCGCAGCTAATGGGTCCCCGACGATTCTTCCTCAAGCTCAACGGTCCAGTCGACCTGAATATCACTCCTCAGCGACTCTCTGACCGAGCAGTACTTCGTCGCGGACAGCTCGATCGCGCGCAGCGCCTGCTCCTTCTCTATTCCCTTTCCACCGATACGGAAGTTGAGCGTGATATGCTTGTACCGCCGGGGAATCGTATCGACGCGCTCTCCGACCACGTCGATCTCGAGCGACTCGATCGGAGTGCGCTGCTTGGCGAGGATGTCGATCACGTCATAGGAGACGCACGTCGCCAGTGCGCTGAGAAGTGTTTCCGGCGGACTCTGTCCGACTTCGCCTTCTCCATCGATGCGGGCCGTCGGCCCATTCGGACGACCAGCATCGAATCGATGACCGCCAATCCAGTTCACGTGTATGAGCGACGGTTTCGCCGGCGTTTTGGCCGGGGCCGGTGCTGTCACTTCTCCGGACCCTTCTCGATCGGAGCGCGAACGGCGTTGCCCCACTCCGTCCAGCTACCATCGTAATTCCGCACGCGATCGTAGCCAAGCAGGTACGTGAGAACGAACCACGTATGGGAGGATCTCTCGCCAATGCGGCAGTACGCCACAATATCGTCGCCTTTCTCGAGACCCTTCTCCTGCTCGTATATGGCGCGAAGAGAAGCCGCGTCCCTGAAGCTTCCGTCCGGATTCGCGGCGCGCGCCCACGGGATGCTGCGCGCTCCCTTGATGTGGCCGCCACGCAGCGTGCCTTCCTGGGGATAATCCGGCATGTGCGTGCGTTGCCCGGTGTATTCCTCGGGCGAGCGTACATCTATTAGCGGTTTACCAGCCGCCGAGTGCTCACGCACTTGCTGGAAGAAAGCGCGGATCTTGTCATCCGAGCGTTTTGGGGCCTTGTAGCTGGTCTTCGCCAGGCGTGGAACGTCGGTATTGAACGGGCGCCCCTCCTGCTCCCACTTGATTCGTCCACCGTCGAGCAGCTTGGCGTTCGTGAAGCCGAATAACTGAAATACCCAGAAGGCGTACGCCGCCCACCAGTTGTTCTTGTCTCCATAGAACACCACGGTGGTGTTTTCGTCGATTCCCTTCTCGCGAAGGAGCTTCTCGAACTGCTCGGACGAGACGTAATCGCGAAGCACGGGATCGTTCAGATCCACGTGCCAGTCGACTTTCTGCGCACCCGGAATGTGCCCGGTATCGTAAAGGAGGACGTCTTCGTCGCTCTCGATGATTCTGATATTCGGGTCGTCGAGATGCTCGGCCAGCCAGCTCGTGGTCACGAGAACCTCCGGGTGAACGTAACCCTTGCCGGCAATGCCGGGATCCACGACCGATGTATTGCTTGTGATTGTCGCCCCCATGGTTCGCTCCTGAAAAAGGAGAGCTTCTAGCATAATCACGGGGAATCCACGGCGGTGCAAGTATGGACGCCGTTAAGCATGTGTATCTTTGCTGAATGGGCGACAGAAAGCAGGCGGAGATGGAGCCTTACTCACACCACGTGCTCATTTGCACCGGCGATTTCTGTTCGCCCGATCGTCGCGGACGCCAGCTCTACTCACTGCTCGCCGAGCTGCTTCAGCGCGAAGATTTGCTCTTCGGCCCCGAACGCGTGAAGCGGGGTGAAACTCCCTGCCTTGGCGTGTGTAGCAACGGACCGATCGTCGTCGTGTATCCTGAGGGCATCTGGTACTCTGAGGTCACGGCGGCGCTATTGGAGCGAATAGTCGTCGAGCACCTCAAGCGCGGCAAACCGATCGAAGAGGCGGTCTTTCACCGCCTCTAGTTCCTGCCTTACCTTTCACCGCATCCGGCACCAATCGCAGTGACGCCATCACCCTTCAATCCACGCAGGCTCGCGCTCGGGGCTGCGAAAAAACTGATTTTCGAGAACGAGGATCCGCAGACGGCGCTCGAGCGCCTTGCCGGCCTCTCGGCGCTCGACGATCGCGGCGCCTTGAGCGCGGAGAGCAAGTCAATGTCACGCATGCGCAGCACGATCCTGAACGACCTCGACGAGATGTACCGCGAAGCATTCGAGCGGGCGAAGGCCACGGGCGACCAGACCCAGATGGCGACGCTCGACTTTGCGTACCGCAGAGAACAGCTCTACTTCGAGATCCTTCTCGACGTTCGCGACGCGCTTGAGCGTCGCTAGCCCCGGCGCCCGGTCCGGCGGGACGTCCGGGCGGTGAACAGTCTCTGGGGCTGGATCTGGTTCAACGTCGCCGTTCTGGCGATTCTCGCGCTCGACCTGGGCGTGCTCCATCGCAAATCGTCCAAGGTTTCTCTCAAGGAAGCCGCGATCTGGAGCGGAGTATGGGTCGCACTCTCCCTTTGCTTCGCGCTCGCCATTTACCGCAACATGGGGAAGGAGTCGGGGCTCGAGTTCCTGACGGGATACCTGATCGAGTACGCGCTCTCCGTGGACAACATCTTCGTGTTCGTGCTGATCTTCTCCTACTTCAAGGTTCCGGAGAAGTACCAGCACCGCGTGCTGTTCTGGGGAATCATCGGAGCGCTCGTCCTTCGCGGTGTGATGATCGTGGCCGGATCGGCACTCGTGACGCGATTTGCGTGGACGCTCTACATCTTCGGCGCGTTTCTGGTCTTCACCGGTATCAGAATGGCGCTCCAGAAGGACGACGCGGCGTACAACGCGGAGCGCGACCCGGTTCTCCGCCTGGCGCGCAAGCTCATCCCGGTGACCCCCGACTATCGGGGCGACAAGTTCTTCGTCAAGGAGCCGGACAAAACCGGCCGGATGAGATTCGCCGCGACGCCACTGTTCATAGTTCTGATCATCGTCGACACGACGGACATCATATTCGCCACCGATTCCATCCCCGCCATATTTGCCGTCACGCGCGACCCGTTCATCGTCTACACCTCGAACATCTGCGCGGTGCTCGGCCTGAGGGCGCTGTATTTCCTACTCGCCAGCGTCGTCGACAAGTTCGTGTACCTCAAGCTGGGGCTTTCACTCGTCCTGGTTTTTATCGGTGCGAAGATGCTCCTCGAGCCCTTCCTTCATATTCCGATCATTGCCGCGCTTGGCGTTGTGGGGCTGGTTCTGGGATCGGCGATATTCGCATCGGTGAAATGGCCCCGAACGGGGCACTAAAGGGTCGCTACGGGTTACGCTTACTGAGAACCGACCGTCTTTTTTCGTAGCCCCCTCCGTCTCACACACCGAATCGGGAATTTCCGAATGATTCTAGCCTTGCGCCTTGCGAGCGCTGCCGCCTTCGTGCTCGCTCCGCTGTCCTACATCAATGCTCAGGCTTCGACCAAACCGGTCGCTGCTCCCGCTGTCGCTCCGGCCGGCAAGAACCTCGCAATGGATTTTCGCATCACGGTGACTCAGGGCCAGCCGGACACCTCGGTCATTCAGGGTCACGCAGTCGGATCAGCCGACAAGATGCGCATGGATCTGAAGATGCAGGGACCGGGTGCACAGGTCAGCCCGCTCGGCGGCTCGGGCGGCGAGGTCGGCATGACCGAGGCAAAGGTCGACAACCTCGGCGTGGGTCCGACGATACTCGGGCATCCGACCACCCACTACCGCATTGGGACCGGCATGACGATGACCATCACCGCGATGGGTCAGGACCAGGTCGTGAAGATCTCGAGCACGTCCGACTACTACTACGCGGACGACATCAGGGGAGTCGTAAATCCCTTTGCCAGCCTGAGCGGTGGAGACATGGCGGCGATGTTCGGCAGCTCGAGCAAAGAGTTCGCCGATAAACTCAAGGCAATGCAGGACAAACTGCCCAAGGCCACGCCGCTCCGCGCCTCGAGCACGGCGACGATGACCGCGCAAGGGCAGACGCGAATCACGACCACACAGGCTGAAGTGACTTCTGTTCAATGGGTCGACGCGGATTCGAAGATTTTCGACATTCCGTCCACTTACACGCCGGTGACGCTGCCAGGAATCGCCACTCCGGGCGGCGCAGTACCGCCGAAGTAAGCGTTCGGGCCGAACGAAAAAAGGGCGGGCTCTCAATGAGCCCGCCCTTTTGCGTTGTTGATAGCGGACGCGAAATCGCGCTAATCAGAACTTCACGATCTCTTCGTAGGCCCGCTTGAAGTCGTCCACCTGCGGAAGAATCGCGTCCTCCAGACTCGGCGCGTACCCGACGAAAGTGTCGGCCGACGCGATGCGCTTCACCGGTGCATCCAGCCACGCAAAGCACTCATCCGCGATCGCCGCCGAGATCTCGGCGCCAAAACCCCAGGAGAGGGCGTCTTCGTACGCCACGATCACCCGCGATGTCTTTTTCACCGACTCGAAGACGCTCTCCCTGTCCCATGGGCTCAGAGTCCGGAGGTCGATCACCTCGACCGAGATCCCGTTGTCGGCAACGGCGTTCGCAGCTGTGAGCGCGCGCCTTACGGTCGCGCCGTACGTGACGACGGTGACGTCGGTTCCCTCGCGCACCACCTTCGCTTTGCCGAAGGGGATCATGAAGTTCGGTCCTGGATACGCCGACTTGTTGTACGTCTGACGATACAGGTGCTTGTGCTCGAGGAAGAGCACGGGATCGTCGCACCTGATCGCGGTCCGCAGAAGTCCATTGGCATCGAGGGCCGTCGAGGGACACACCACGCGCAGCCCGGGACAATGCGCGAAGATCGACGCCCCGGTTTGGGAATGGTAGATCGCGCCGCGGATGTACCCGCCATACGTCGTCCGCACGACGACGGGAGCGGAGAAATTGTTGTTCGAGCGCCAACGCATTGTCGCGAGCTCGTTTCTGAGCTGCATATACGCCGGCCAGATGTAATCGAAGAACTGAACCTCCACGACCGGTTTGAATCCACGTAGCGCGAGTCCAATCGCCCGCCCGACGATATTCGCTTCGGCCAGAGGCGAGTTGTAGACGCGCGAGCCCCCAAACTCTTTCTGAAGTCCCCACGTGACCTTGAACACTCCGCCCTTGCCTTTGACCTTGCCGAGGTGTTCTTCGCGGGAGACGTCGGCAACGTCCTGGCCGAAGACGAGAATCTTCTTGTCGCGACGCATCTCGTCCTTCATGCAGGCGTTGAGAAGGTCGACCATCGTCGTTGGCTCACCCGAGAATTGGGGGTCGTCCTCGGTATCGAACTGCTCGCTGGTTGGATCCACGTCGGGCGAGTAGACGCCGAAGTAAACCGTGTCGGCTCCCGGCTGCGGTTGTGCGAGAGCGTCATCGGTCGCGGCCAAAACGAGGGCTTCGACCTCTTCCTGTATTTGCTTGAGCTCGTTCGCCGTCGCGTGTCCTTCGCTGAGGAGCCACTTCGGGAACTGCGTCACCGGATCGCGCGCGGCATCCGCTTCACGCTCGGCGGTCGGACGGTACATCTTCTCGTCGTCCGAGAGAGAGTGAGAGTACGGACGAATCACCTGTGCGTGCACGAGTGCTGGACCTTTCCGCTGCCGCGCGTAGTCGACGGCGCGCTGCATCGTGTCGTAGCTCGCGAGCAGATCGCACCCATCCACTTCTTCGATGAAGAAGTTGGGGAAGGAGCTAACGAGCTTGGATATGCTGCCCCCGGCCGTGTTCACTTCCACAGGCACCGAGATGGCGTAACCATTGTCCTCGACCAGGTAGACGACAGGCAGCTTGAGATTCGACGCGGTGTTGAGCGATTCCCAGAATTCGCCTTCACTCGTCGTGCCTTCACCGGTCGTGATCAGGACGACTTCGTCCTTCTGGAAACCCTCCTGAATGCTGAGCAGCTTGGAGCGCAGTGAAGCTTCGGCAGAGCCGACTCCCTGGAGGAACTGCGTGCCGGTTGGAGACGAAGCCGAAACGATGTTGTAGGCCTTGTGACCCCAGTGACTCGGCATCTGACGTCCGCCGGACGCGGGATCCGCCGCGGCTCCTACCGCTTCGTAAAGCATCTCCGCAGCGGTGACTCCGAGCTCCAGGCAGAGCGCGCGGTCGCGATAGTAGAGGTAGAACCAATCGTAGGCGGGCTTGAGCACCATACCGGCCGCGGTCAGAATCCCCTCGTGTCCGGCGCCAGAGATCTGGAAAAAGATCTTGTTCTGCCCTTTCAGCTGGACTTCCTTGTCGTCCAACCGCCGCGACAGCAACATGTTGCGATAGGCGGCCACGAGCTGCTCAGGCGAAAGCCGGGCACTCGGCGATCCTGAAGATTTGCGATCAGGGATAGTTCTGGTGGCCATGTCTCTCCAACGGGGCGGGTCGAGCCGTGTCCCAAAAAATAGCAGATAGCGCGCCGAAGGGGCTATCGATTTCTGCTACTTTCTGGCCGGGTTCCTGCCCATCGGCAGTGTCCCGACAGAAGGAGCCCCCAATGGTCAGTAAAGGTGCACGTCTTTTCGCGATCGCTATGGTTTTGGCGGCGTGCTCGCCAAAAACTCCCGGCACTCCGGCTGGACCCGACGGCGATAAAATCGTTCTGACCGGCGATCAGAAGACAGATTGGGCCCAGATAGTTGCGCTCGAGGACCAGGCCAAGGCGCTCGTCAAAACCGATGGATGTTCTACGGCGGGTGAATGTCGAACGGCTCCGGTGGGATCGAGAGCCTGCGGGGGGCCGCGATATTACCTCGTCTACTGCTCCCGCACGACCGATTCAGCCGCGCTGTTCCGCAAGCTCTCGAATGCTGTCGCGGCCGCCGAACGGGAGTTCAACGCCAAATACCAGATCGTTTCGACGTGCGAGTTCAGATTACCGCCGAAAGTCGCGCTGACCGGTGGGTCCTGTCAGATGACGGAAGGCACCGGCCCAGGAATTCTCCCCGTTAAGGATCAGTAGTCCACTGGCCTGAGGTAGGACTCCCCAATCCCGGTGGAGCTGAGCAGCGCAACCGTCGGAAGCTTTCTCTTCCAGTGCGTTCCGGCCAATCGCTTCCGAACGAGCTCGACCTTGTCCGGATCGAACCCATGCGCCACGAGTGATGTCGGGCTGTACCCGCTCACCAGCCAGTTGAGGATTCTGTCGGCGTCGGCGTAGCTGATTCCAAAATCACCCTCGTCCGTCTGGCCGGCGATGAGGTCGGCCGAAGCAGGTTTGCTGACGATCACCTCGGGAACAC
>Ga0193727_1000619_pt1 | contig 13967 bp, 17 predicted proteins | sample H2c2metaG_FD_143051 | JGI IMG/M metagenome (GOLD analysis project Ga0193727, IMG submission 143051) | Soil microbial communities from a riparian zone of the East river system, Colorado, United States - H2c2 | ecosystem: Environmental > Terrestrial > Soil > Riparian zone | place: USA: East River...
CGACATAGTCGAGCCGGTCGAAATACGGGATCGCCTGCAGATAGGTTTTGTGCTCGATCAGCTTTTCGGTGCCGCGGTGAAGCAAGCCGATATGCGGATCGACCCGCGCGACGACTTCGCCGTCAAGCTCCAGCACCAGACGCAGCACGCCGTGCGCGGCCGGATGCTGCGGTCCGAAATTGATGGTGAAATTGCGGAGTGCTGGTTCAGCCATGATGCTGGTCCCGCAAGACGGCGAATGGCGAATGGCGAATAGCGAGTAGAATCACGGCTTGACTCCCGCCTTCTCGTCCCCGGGCAGCACCGGATAATCCGCCCCCTCCCACGGCGAGAGGAAATCGAATTTGCGGAATTCCTGATTGAGACGGACCGGTTCGTAGACCACCCTCTTCTCCTGGTCGTCGTAGCGCACCTCGACAAAGCCGGTGAGCGGGAAATCCTTGCGCAGCGGATGCCCGTCGAAGCCATAGTCGGTCAACAGCCGCCGCATGTCCGGATGGCCGGTGAAGATCACGCCGTAGAGGTCGTAGCATTCGCGCTCGAACCAGTCGGCGCCGGGAAACACCTCGATGATCGAAGGCACCTGGGTGGTCTCGCTGGCTTCCGCGCGCAGGCGGATGCGCTCGTTGAGCGTCGGAGACAACAGGTGATAGACCACGTCGAAGCGCTTCTCGCGGCCGGGATAGTCCACCGCCGTCACGTCGATGAAGCTGACGAAACGGCAGCCGGGATCGTCGCGCAGGAACTTGGCGACTTCGACGATTCTGTCGGCGTGCACCGTCACCGTGAGCTGACCGAACGCGATCGAATGCCCGGTCGCGGCACCGGCCAAACCGCCGACGATCTTCGCTCCGAGATTGTCCAGTGCTTCGCTCATCGCCATCCATCAATCCACAATAAACAGCCGCGCACCCTTCGCGGTGTGCGAGCGATGCGGCTCTGCGCCGTCGGCGACCTGGTAGCTCATGCCCGGCGTCAGCGTGAAGGAACGACCGTCGGCGAGATCGGTCCCAAGTTCACCGTCGACGCAAAACAGAATGTGCCCCTTCTGGCACCAGTGGTCCGCCAGATAGCCCGGCGAATATTCCACCAGCCGTACGCGGATGTCGCCGAACTGGCGGGTGCGCCATGTCGCAACACCGGTGTCGCCCATATGCGTGGTCGCCTCGACGCTCGACCAGTCAGTGGTGCCGAACGGGATGTTATTGATCTGCATTGCCGTCACCGTTCGATGGTTCCGGTGCGCCGGATCTTCTTCTGCAGCAGCATCACGCCGTAAAGCAGCGCTTCCGCCGTCGGCGGGCAGCCGGGGACATAGATGTCGATGGGCACGATGCGGTCGCAGCCGCGCACCACCGAATACGAATAGTGATAGTAGCCGCCACCATTGGCGCATGACCCCATCGAGATCACGTAGCGCGGTTCCGGCATCTGGTCGTAGACCTTGCGCAGCGCCGGCGCCATCTTGTTGGTCAGCGTGCCCGCGACGATCATCACGTCGGACTGCCGCGGCGAAGCGCGCGGCGCGAAGCCAAAACGCTCGGCGTCATAGCGCGGCATCGACATCTGCATCATTTCGACGGCGCAGCAGGCGAGACCGAAGGTCATCCACATCAGCGACCCCGTACGCGCCCAGGTGATGAGGTCGTCGGTGGCGGTGACAAAGAAGCCCTTGTCGGACAGTTCGTGATTGACCTCGAGAAAGTATGGGTCATTGGCGCCGACCGGCCGGCCGGTGGAGGGATCGAGAATGCCGGTCGCAGCCGGCGCGACGGCGGACGCAAATCCCGGTTTGGCGGTAGCGGGGCTCAATCCCATTCGAGCGCGCCTTTCTTCCATTCGTAGGCAAAGCCGATGGTGAGGACGACGAGGAAAACCAGCATCGACCAGAAGCCGGTCGCCCCGAGCTTCCCGAACGCCACCGCCCACGGGAACAGGAACGCCACTTCGAGGTCGAAGATGATGAAGAGGATCGCCACCAGGTAGAACCGGACGTCGAACTTCATGCGGGCGTCGTCAAAAGCGTTGAATCCGCATTCATAGGCGGAAAGCTTTTCTGGGTCGGGCTGCTGGAAGGCGACGAGGAAGGGAGCGATCAGCAGCGCCAGACCGATCAGGCCGGCGACCCCGATAAACACCACAAGTGGTAGATAATTCTGCAGGATGCCGGTCATCGGCGGTGCCTTTTCCTGCGGTTTCGACCGCCGCAGATTCGCTACATTGGAATTATTCCGAGGCTTAGCGCAGCGCAACAAGGGGCGCAAGACAAGCTATTTTGACGCTCCTGCCCGGCCCCAGATGCGGCGGGATAACCCGGGAAAGACGCCCGAAGCTGAGGCACCGAGCTTTTCTCAGCCCAAGTCTTTTTCCGCATCGAGCATTTTGGCTGCAGTATCGGTGAGACGATCGATATGCCCTAGCAGCATCGCCACTTCGTCCCTGCTGAGCTGTTCCAGCAAGCGCTGATTGCGCTCCAGTGCACCCGCCACAATCGTCTCATGGGCGATCAGCCCGGTCCGGGTTAGGCAGACCAGCACTTCCCGGTTATCCCTCGGGTTGACCGCTCTCGAAACCAGCTTGCGCGATACCAGTCCGGCCAGCGCCCGGCTGATCTGTCCCTTGTCCATGCCAACCGCCTCGGCGAGCCTGGCCACGCTCATCGGCGGCCGGCGCCCCAGCGACGCCACCAGCCCGAACTCCACCGAAGAAAGTCCGACCAGACGTTTGTAGCGCAGGATAGCGCCGCGCTTCAGCAGATTGGCGAGTACCATCAACCGCGACGACATCATCGCCGTGATCGGTGCAAGCCGATCGTCTTTGTCGGGACTCGCCGGAGGCGGGACCGCCGTTTTCGACCTCGGGTTCATGGCAGAGGTGTGCCAACAAAATCTTCTGGTGCCAAGGTTTTTGGTATCGTTGACATTGTCATCTATCTACTATTCACTTTCCGAAAGGTTCTCAATCTCAACGAACACGGCGGCAAAGCCGGGTGGGAGGACGCAGCGATGAACATCACCCAGCGGGATCGCGACCTCGGCACCGCCTATGCCATGAGGCCGTCCGCCAGCCGGACCGAACTGACCGAGGTCGGGCGCGGCACGCCGATGGGGGAACTGCTCAGGCGTTACTGGCACCCGATCGGTCTTGCGGCTGACGCCACCGACATCCCCCGAAAAGTTCGCGCGCTGGCTGAGGACCTGATCCTGTTCCGCGACAGGCATGGCCGTGTCGGCCTGCTGCACGCCCGCTGCTGCCATCGCGGCACCACGCTCTATTATGGCAAGGTCGAGGAGGACGGCATCCGCTGCTGCTATCACGGCTGGAAGTTCGATACCGAAGGCCGCTGCCTTGAACAGCCCTGCGAACCCGATGGCGGCCAGTTCAGGGACAAGGTGCGCCAGCCCTGGTACCCGGTTGCCGAACGTTATGGGCTGATCTTCGCCTATATGGGCCCATCAGAGAAAATGCCGGTGCTGCCACGCTACGAAGCCCTGGAGAAAATGGACGACGGCGAATTCGTGGAAGCCGACGACAGCTCGATCGGCGGCGGCGGACCGGCCATCATTCCCTGCAATTGGCTGCAGCATTTCGAGAACGTGGTCGATCCCTACCACGTCCCGGTGCTGCACGGATCGTTCAGCGGCCCGCAATTCACCAACATGATGGCCTCGATGCCGCAAGTGAAATTCGAGATGTCGCCGCGTGGCGTCACCGTGCGTTCGATCCGCAACCAGGACGACGGCAAGATCTTCTACCGCGTAACCGAAGCCGTTCTTCCTACCCTGCGCGTGGTGCCCAATCCGCGGGTCGCGCAGTTCGCCCGCGTCGAGTCGATCGGCTGGACGCTGCCGATCGACGACGCCTCGTTCCGTATCTACGTCGCTGGCCGGGTCAAGCAATCCGGCGATATCGGACGGATGCGCTCGACGTTCAACGGCAAGTTCTGGTGGGACATGACCGAACAGGAACATCAGCAATTCCCCGGCGATTACGAGGCGCAGGTCGGTCAGGGGCCGGTAACGCTGCATTCCGAGGAGCATTTCGGCCAGAGCGATCGCGGTATCCTGATGATCCGGCGGATGCTGGCTGATCAGCTCGACGCCTTGGCCGCCGGGCGCGATCCCGTCGGGGTCTCGTTCGACCAAAACGCGTCACCGGTGGAATTCGAGGCTGGAAATTTCACCCGCGACGCGTGAGCGACGGCGTCTCGTTCCAAAAAGAAGTTCAGGGGGAAATATGGTCGATCTCGCGCCGCAGGTGGCCGTGCAGGCCGGCGCATCGGCGAGGCCATCTGCTCGCCGCTACTACGTGCTGGGGCTGCTCACCGTGGTCTACGCGCTGAATTTTCTCGACCGCACGATCTTCAACGTCCTGATCGAGCCGATCAAGAAGGAATTCGCGCTCAGCGACACCGCGATGGGGCTGCTCGCGGGCTTCGGCTTCGTGCTGTTCTATTCGCTGCTCGGCATCCCCATCGCGCGGGTCGCCGACCGGCTCAACCGGCGCAATATCGTGGCCCTCGCCTTCGCCTTTTGGAGCGCGATGACGTTCCTGTGCGGCACGGCGCAGAGCGTGGCGACGCTGGCGCTCGCCAGAATCGGCGTCGGCATCGGCGAATCCGCCGGCACCCCGGCGTCGCAATCCATGGTCGCCGATCTCTTCGACAAGAACGAACGCCCCCGCGCGCTCGGCGTCTACGCCATCGGCACCTATCTCGGGGTGTTCCTCGGCTATTTCATCGGCGGCTACGTCAATCAGCACTACGGCTGGCGAATGGCGTTCTTCACGGCCGGCCTGCCTGGCATTGCGCTGGCCGCGGTGTTGTGGCTGACGGTGTCGGAGCCAGCGCGAGGCGCCATGGCGGAAACCTTCACGCCTGAACCGATCGGGCGGACGCTGGGCTTCCTCGCCTCGCAGCAGACCTTTGTCATCGTGCTGATCGGATTTTGCCTGACGACCTATACCAACTACGCCACCGCGGCCTGGATCCCGCCCTTTCTGGCGCGCGTGCATCATCTGAGCAGCGCCGAGATCGGAACCTATGCCGGCACCTTCAAGGGCCTGTTCGGGATGGCGGGCACACTGGTCGGCGGCCTGATGGTGGCGCAGATCAGCCGCCGCGACGATCGCTGGAAGCTGTGGGCACCGGCGATCACGTCGGGCCTCGCCGGACCGGTGTTCGCGGTGTGCATGTTGACGTCAGACTTCGCGACCATGGTCGCCGCATTGGCGCTGACCTCGTTTCTGGTCGGCTTCCATCTCGGGCCGATCTTTGCGATCGCGCAGACCGTCGCCCGCCCCAGCATGCGGGCGCTGGCCTCCGCTATCATTCTGTTGACCGCGACCTGTTTTGGCCAGGGCGTCGGCCCACTGGCGGTCGGCATGGTCAATGATGCGCTGAAGAACGATTACGGCGTCAATGCCGTGCGCTATTCGCTGCTTTCGGCCGCGGTCACAACCACGCTCGGCGCCCTGTTGTTCGTCTGGGCGGCCAGGTCCATTCGCGCGGACATCAAGCGGGCGACGTGAATCTGCGCCCAGGCCTCGGCGCCGTAGGTCTTCTGCCACTGCGTGTAAAAGCCCGCCTTAACCAGCGCCGCACGGAATTGCACGGGGTCGGGCTTGTTGAACGTCATGCCCTTGCCGGCAAGCTCGGCCTGCAGGGATCGGTCCATCTCCTGCAAATCGGCGCGTTCCCTGATCGCCGCGGCATCGAAATGCGTATTGACGAAGTCAACCAAATCGGCCGGCAGACTGGAGAGCGCGCGGCGGTTGGCGACAATCCAGTATCCGCTCCAGCAGTGGTTCGACAGCGCGCAATATTTCTGCACCTCGTACAGCTTGCCGGTCGACACTTGCGCGAGCGGATTTTCCTGCCCTTCGACGATGTGGGTCTGCAAGGCCGAGTAAAGCTCGCTGTAGCTGATGCTTGACGGCAGCGCTCCGAGTCCGCTGAACAGAGAGGTCAGCAGCGCTGTGACGGGAACACGGATCTTGAAGCCCCTGAGATCTTCGACGCTGTTCAACTGCCGGCTTGACGACAAGGTGATCTGCCGGAAACCGTTGTCCCATATCTTCTTCATCGGCACGATCCCGGCCTTGCCGATGGCGTCGCGGACGACATCGCCGACGCCACCATCCATCGCGGCCCAGACCTGGTCGTAAGAGGCGAATGCGAAGCCGACGCTCGGCAAATCCGACAGCGGCACCAGGGTCGACAGTGTCATGCTGGGCGCCGCCAGCAATTCGATACCGCCGGCGCGAAGCTGCGACAGCATCTCGGGATCGCCCCCGAGCTGGCTGTTGGGGAAAACCGTGACGTTCAACCGGCCGGACGACTGCGCGCCGATCACGTGCGCCGCCTCGATCAATCGAAGCGTGAGGGGATGGGTGTCCGGAGTATTGACGCCAAGCTTGAAGTCGAATTCGGCGGCGGCGCTGGCAGGTTTGCTGAGGATGGTGGTTGCCCAAGTGGCGGAGCGGACTTGAGCAAATCTCTGCGGGTTATTTTCATTTTTCTTGTCTCCCGAGTTTCTTGTCTCCCCAACGCGTTGGTTTGCGCCTGGAGGCAGTTTCCGTCGAACCGCCACCATCCGCGAGGTGTCTGGATAAGGTGCGCGCTGCCATGCCCCTCGGCGACTGCCCCGCATCGCCCGGCCACCGCGATGTCCGATGAAACCATTTTGGGGAACCCACGAAACCATCATGAAACAAACGGGGAATAGATCTGTCGCCAATAAGACGGCGGTAAAGACGCCTGGAGGCTCATATGAACCATTCATTGCACTCAGCGGACCGTTCGACCCACCTGAAAATCGTGGTTGTCGCGCTCGTCGCCGGCATCGCGGTAGCCGGTTTCGGCATCTCCGCCCGCACCAATTCGGATTACTCCCAGACCGCTCACGTCGTTAAGGCCGGCAAGCCCATAGCGGTGACCAGCTCGGATGCAGCTGTCGTCCGCTAACTAAGCCGAATCAGCATTTCGATAAAACGGCCGCCCCCGGGCGGCCGTTTGCTTTTGGCGATAGCTAAGGAAAGACCCAGGCTAAGCCGTTGATTCAATGCCGCTAGCAACCGGCTCGAATCATGCTACCTATACACCACATGTTGGTTTTGAGCGTGCGTTGGGAACTTTAGCTTTTCCGTCCGCGTTTGGGGTCCACATGATGCACTTCACATCGAACGATTCGAAGGCCAACGTCGTCGGACGTATCGGTTCGCAGCCGATTGCGCTCGCCGCCGCGGCGCTCGTCATCCTGGTGGTCGGGGCTGGTTCTATCGTTCTGTGGCGCGCCTATACCGGCACATCGCCCGAACAGGATCGCATCGCGTCTGCCCGCCAATTGCAGGCGCGGACCGCCCAAGCCTCCGAGCAACTGATCGAGAAAACCAAGGGTCTGGAGACGTCTCAGCAGGAGTCGATCGACCAGCTGCAAGTTGTTCAGGATCAGTTGCAGACCGTGAGGCGGCTTCTTACCGCGCAGCAAGCTGATACCAAGAAGCTGTCCGAGCAGGTTGGAAGTCTCACCGGCGCCATCGACAGCTTGCGGCAATCGTTCGCGAGCGCCCAATCTTCAGAGGCATCAAATCCGCCGTCTGTTCGAAATACGTCGATCCAACCTCGACACCACGCGACAGGAGGTCGATTGGCCGTCGCGCGTCGCAAGCCCGTGAAACCGCAAGGCTGACGGTCTTGTCAGCTTGTAAGCGCCGGGACTCGAACTCCCTTGAATCGGCCAACAAAAAAGCCCCGGACGACGCCGGGGCTTGGATTTGTCTGGAGATGGAAGGTTACGTCAGTAGCGGGCGGCGGCCTGACCGCCGAACTCGTAGTTGATGCCCGCTCGGATCAAATCGATGTCCTGATTGACCTTCAAAGACCCCGTGCTGCCCGGTGCAAAAAATTGATCGATCGGTACATTGGCGGTCGTGTCGCCGAGCATGACGCGCAGATACTCAGCCTTGACGGACCAGTTGGCGCCAAGCGCCATATTCCGCACCAAACCCAGCCGTCCAACCATATTTCGTATCCGATTTGCTCACGCGAAACGCGGGGGTGAAGTTGTTGTTCTGATATCTCACATTGACGCCGGCAACCGCGAGACCGCCATCGCGGGCGCCTTGGTGTAACGCGGCGCGAGATCCGCGGCTGATGCGCTTGCTCCCAATGCGACCAAAGCAACCGAGCTCAGTAAAAGCTTCTTCATGATTTTTTCCTCTAGTTTCGAACCAACGGATTCGACGCGCCGGGACACTAGATTTTTTTCGATCGATGGCTGTAGCGCGATGGCTATACCGATGCGATCGTTGTTTTTTTCGTGTCCTACGATCAGAGGACGTCAGCACGTTTTGAAAATCGAAGAGCTCAACGAATGCGACAATCTCGATCGCTGATATTTTCAGATGATGTTCAACAAACGCCTGCGCCTGAGGCTTCTCTTCGACGTGTTAGAAATCGAAATGCCGACTTCATCACGACGGACTCGCGCTGATTTTTTGCTGCAGCTCGCAAGTCACACTTCATTGGGATTATCTCGCGAGCGCATGATCCATCTTACGATGCAGTGACCGCAAGATCGCAACCATTGCGTTGCCGTAGTTGTTTTCATGTCATTCGATCGGTGGAGGCCAGAAGATTTTAATTCGTTTTCGGCCAATGTCGCGTCCAACAACACCGCTATGGCGCCGCACGACCAGACGGCCAGCAGGTCTGCAACGAAACCGGCGCTGCTGCCATGAACAATCGCCACGGGATTGCCGGGCCGGACGCCAAGATCACAAAGTATTCCAACCCTTCGATCGACCTGCTCGATCAGGCTGTTGCGATCCCACGAGACCGACAGCGCCAGATCATGAATCGTGCCACAGAGGTGAAGAGGCCAGCGCATTGCAATGAAATTGTTGGGATCAGAAGGTTGTTTGCGGCTTAATCGAACGAGGCGCCGACATGACTTGTTACCAATATAGATGTACAGATGTTTCAGGAGCCTGCGAGGGAGGCGATACGGCTGCGATCGCGACGTCTTCGAAGGTCCGCTTCAACGACAACATCGTTCGCGTCGGTGTGAACTACCATTTCGGCAGCCCGGCGATTTCGCAATACTGACCGCCTTGCCATTGTCAGCTAAGAGCAGGGCCTCGGCGCCGGGCTTTTTGTTGTGTGCCGAGCATGATCGACCGCTTGGAGGTGTGAGTCCTCTATCTGCCAATGGTCGGAGCCTGCCGTGCAATATGGGACTACGAAACCTATGCGAAATTGATCGAAAGCTGAATCGCGCATAACGGCGGATTAAGTGCTTGATTCAATGCCAAGAAATGGCGCGAGAGACGGGGCTCGAACCCGCGACCTCCGGCGTGACAGGCCGGCGCTCTAACCAACTGAGCTACTCCCGCGTGATTGCGAAACCCGCGAGAGGTGGGACTTAAAGGGGCGACCTACCCAAGTCAAGGTAGTTGCGAATCCCCTTGCCAGTCGGGCCTTTTTTGGATGCCGATGCAAATAATAGGCTGAGCGTAGTCAGTCGCCCCCCGAATCGTTTAAGGCCTGCTACGCCTGACGTTCCTAAGCCATCAACAACGAGGAGGGCCAAATATGGCGAAGAAAGCAGCTACCCCGACCACGGTCACGCTCAAGCATCTCGCGGCCGCGCTGTCGGAAGAGCACGAATTGTCGAAGAAGGGCGCCGAGGCCATTCTGAACGATCTGGTCGGCCGGATCACCAAGCACCTGAAGAAGGGCGAGCGCATCCGCATTGTCGGTCTCGGCATCCTCCAGGTGCGCAAGCGCGCCGCCCGCATGGGCCGCAATCCCGCCACCGGCGAAGCCATCCACATCAAGGCCAGCAAGAAGGTTGCCTTCCGCGCGGCCAAGGAGCTGAAGGAAGCCGTCTGATCGGACGCGTTTTCCAGCTTTGACTTTGCGTCATTCCGGCGCAGCCTGCACGGCCTCCGGAATGACGCTTTTCTGTCGAATAGCTAGCCTGTCTTTTTGTCCTTTCCTGCCGCGGTTTTGACTGTGACGTCGCCTGTCAAGTTCACCCATACCGTGACCGAGCGCTTTCTGCGCTATGTGGTCATCGACACCCAGTCTGACCCGGCTTCGCCGACCTGCCCGTCCACCGAAAAACAAAAAAACCTGGGCCGCCTGCTCGCGCACGAGCTGCAGGCGATGGGAATCCGCGACGCCCATCTCGACGACCATGGCTACGTCTACGCGACGATCCCGGCGAATACCGACAAGCGGGTGCCCGTCATCTGTTTCTGCTCGCATATGGACACTTCGCCCGACTGCACCGGCAAGGACGTCAAGCCGCAGATCGTCAGGAATTATCGCGGCGGCGACATCGTGCTGCCAGCCGACCCCGCGCAAGTTATCCGTGCCGCGGATCATCCTGCGCTCGGCCATCAGATCGGCAACGATATCATCACCACTGACGGCACCACGCTGCTTGGCGCCGACAACAAGGCGGGTCTCGCCGAAATCATGGATGCGGCACAGTTCCTGATTCAAAATCCGCAGATCAAACACGGCGCCATCAAGATCCTGTTTACACCCGACGAAGAGATCGGCCGCGGCGTCGACATGGCCGATTTGAAAAAGCTCGGCGCCGATTTTGCCTACACCATCGACGGCGAAACCGCGGGGAATATCGAGGACGAAACCTTCTCCGCCGATTCAGCCACCATCACCATCGAAGGCGTCAGCACCCATCCCGGTTTTGCCAAAGGCAAGATGGAGCACGCGATCAAGATCGCCGCGGCCATCGTCGATCGCCTGCCGAAAAATACCTGTTCGCCGGAAACCACCGAGGGCAAGCAAGGCTTTCTGCATCCGATCGCCATCTCCGGCGCGCTTGAAAAGGCCGCGCTGAGTTTCATCGTGCGCGACTTCACCGATGAGGGATTGAGGGAGAAGGAAGCCCTGCTTGAGGGCATCGTCAAAGGGGTGATGAAGGAGTTTCCGCGCTCAACCTACCGGCTCGACATCAAGCAGCAGTACCGCAACATGAAGCAGGTGATCGACCGCCATCCGCAGATCATCGACAATGCCGTGGAAGCGATCCGCCGTACCGGCCTCAAGCCGGTGAAGTCCTCGATCCGCGGCGGCACCGACGGCTCGCGGCTCTCGTTCATGGGGCTGCCCTGCCCAAATATTTTCGCCGGTGAACACGCGTTCCATTCGCGGCTGGAATGGGTGAGCGTGCAGGACATGGAAAAGGCCATGCAGACCATCGTCCATCTCGCGATGATCTGGGAAGAGCGGGCGTAGAAAAGAAGCGGCCTCAGCGCTGGGTGCGTGCTAGTCGCTCCAGCCACCAATTGGCGGCCCACGGCATGATCGCAAACAGGGCCAGCAAGGCCGCGTAGATGTTTCCCTGCCCGGTTCGGAACTGAGCAATTTGTTCTGTCGGGGTAATACCCCGCAGCCAGACCCCCACCGCGAAATCCGCAATCTGCAGCAGAACCAGTGCCCCGATCCCAACCAGGATAAGCGTTTTGGGGTCTCGCCGGATGTTCAGGACGCGCGGAACCCAGCGCGCTGCAACCAGCATGGCCATCAGCAAAAATGGGGCTTCGCAGGCTGTCGCAATGATCGGTCCCAAGCGCGGTTCCAGCCACACCACGCGGATCGGCCCCAAAAGGAAACCAGTTCCAAACACCACACCAAAATAGAGAAGTATTGCCAGCGCGATCCGCATCTTATTGCTGCAGAATTAGCTGTTCTGGCGGGCGCCTCAGAGATTTCGGAAGCTCCGGGCCGTAGCCGAAGCGCACCACGATGTCAGCTCGCCGGCCGCCGAGGCCGAGATAGGACGACAACTCGTTGCGCAAATTCGGCACCTCGACCGGTTGATTGATGAAAGCGTACTTCAATCCCAGCGATGTCGCCTGCAAGGCGAACCGCTGACAGGCACGCCCCGCTGCGACCCAGCCGTTCTTGTTGTTGAGTTCGGAGGTGAATACGGCAATGCCCGCCGAGCTATCGATGTGGGCGCGATATTTGTCGTTCTCACCGCTCTCGGTAAAGATCAGGCCGAGCAGAGGACGCGCCAGCCACGACGGCAAGGAGGGGTTGCCGGAGGCACGGCTGAACAGGCCGTCCATGGTCGCGACGGCATCTGTCTCGTTAAACCTGATCCAGGCCTTGAGCTCCTTCATGAATCCCTTGTCCCGCATTTGATTGGTATTTCCCCGAACAACGTATTCGGTGATATCAGCCATTCGGGTTCTATCGGTAATGAGGATGACGGCGGTGCCGTCACCGTTACCTGCCTGTTCAAGCAAGCGCAGGTCGTCAGGGGACACGGGTTTCCCATCATAGACGGCACGTGTGCTTTGCCGGCGTGGAATAGCCTCGAACAGTGGCGAGGAGACCGGTTGGGCTTTCTCAAACATGACGGTCACGACGTCGTTCTCGAAGACCGGATTCGATTTCAGTCCGGCGGCCGCGGCGGCATGGATCAGGTTTTCTGTAGCGCACCCCAGACTTACAAACAGGTGATGATCGTCTGGATCAACAACCGGACACCGTCGTGCGTAATCCGGCGCGATCGAAATTGAGTTGGTTTTGATCGAGAATTTCCAAGGTTGCGTGTTGTGGCTGTTGGCGGCAAGCGCAGCGAAGCGCACCAGTTCCAGTTTACCTGGATCGACCCGCATGGGAGCCCAGGTCGATTGAACCGCCAACTGATACGGCGTCGGGAAATCAGCGGCTGCCACGCGCACCGAAATGGCCATTCCGCCGGCAAGGCCAAGGGCCCCGGCCAGCAGTTCTCGCCGATCAATCATCGGAAAATGCGGGGGGCATCGAAAGATGACGTTCGCCATTCCGCTTCATAACGCGCGCGCCGAACCGGCTAATTGACGAACATCAATATCGCCAAAGCGATGGCTTCGTCTCAGCGGTGGCGATCCGCGGTTGGCCGTTCATCAGCCAGCAGCATCAGGATTTTACGAGCGGTGAACGGGTTCGGTCCGCTCGAGCCGATCAGTTTTTCTCGGCGAATTTGATGGTTGAGATGGGCCACTTTCCATCGTGTCCCCCAATCGAGATTCGCAGACCGTGAAATTCGTCGAGCCAAACGTTCTCCACGGTCCCGGCCTTTCCGTCGGTGAGAACGACGGCCTTGCCGACAAGCTCGGACTGGGCCTCCTCGAATGCGCCGAGAATCACCGACGCGCGGAGCTTCACAGATGGCATGGATGTCTCCGAAGTCAGGCGGGTCTCACGTCGTCGCGATCTCACCGAGTCCGCTGACCCCGCACGCTGCGGTGGTCATAGCTGATCCTTTTTGAAAGGCGCCAGCATGCAGCACTCTCCGTGAGCGATGACGACCAAGAGCGGAGCGGTGACCGAATCACCCTGCTCCGGCTTTATGTCGAGAACGCGGCCCAATGGAACCTGGACCGTCAGGGCACGCGCGCCGTCACGATCCAGATCGATGCGGCGAGCAGCACGGCCTGTTCCCTTGCGAAAGGCGCGAGAGCTTCGCGTATCGAATTGGCAGCGGCGGCGCGCACGTCCGGTGGTTGCCCCTCGAGCGCGCGGGCGGCCGGGCCGATGTCGAGCGCGCCCTCGACCGCCGCATCCAGACCGTACCCGACCGCGATATCGAGCGAGAGATTGCACGGCTCCATTTCTATTCCGCGAAATCCGGCCTCGCCCAATATGCTGGTGACGCGCTGTTCAGATGCAAATGAGAACGGGCCGGGGTCGTCGGGCCCAAGCTGCGGCAGCTTCGGGACGTGTTGGTAGGCCGCCTGCAGCGGCGCCATCATCCAGGGATTTTCGCGCGGCTCGCGCCAGCAGGCGAATGCCAGCCGCGCCGATGGCCGCAATGCCCGGCGCATATTGGCAAAGGAGAGCGCCGGTTCGGCAAAGAACATCACGCCGAACCGCGAGACCAGGAGATCGAAACTTGCAGGCTGGAACGGGTATACCGTTGCGTCTCCGAGCACAAAATCGG
>Ga0193727_1000620_pt1 | contig 13954 bp, 13 predicted proteins | sample H2c2metaG_FD_143051 | JGI IMG/M metagenome (GOLD analysis project Ga0193727, IMG submission 143051) | Soil microbial communities from a riparian zone of the East river system, Colorado, United States - H2c2 | ecosystem: Environmental > Terrestrial > Soil > Riparian zone | place: USA: East River...
GAGCAGGACGCACGCACCCCCGTCGGTGAGAGGCGAGGAATTGCCCGCTGTCACGCTGCCATACTTTCTGTCGAACACCGGCTTGAGTGCCGCGAGCTGCTCGTAGCTCGTGTCTTCGCGAATCCCGTTGTCAGACGTCAACACGCTTTCGAACTTTGGCGGCACGTAAACCGGCATGATCTCGGCGGTCAATCTTCCGTCCGTTGTACCAGCGGACGCGAGGCGGTGCGAGCGGAGCGCGAAATGGTCCTGTTCCTCGCGCGATATCGCGTTGAGCTTGGCCATCTTCTCCGCCGACTGACCCATTGTCTCACCAGTCGACGGTTCGGCGATCGCCGGAGTGACGGGAATCAGATCCTTCGGTCGCAGGCGCGAGAGAATCCTGAGGCGCGCTGGCAGCGACTTCGCCTTTGACGCCAGAACCAGCGTCTCGGCGAATCCCTGCGAGTGAAGAATGGGAATATTCGACAGGGATTCGGAGCCGCCAGCGATCGAGATATCGTGGTGGCCGAGCGCGATCTGATCAGCGGCGTCGGTGATTGCCTGGTTGGCGGAAGCGCACGCCCTGCTAACGCTGTATGCCTCCACTCCCTTTGGCAGGAGCGGCAGCAGCGAGACCTCGCGTGCGATATTCGGCGCGAGCACCGAAGGAACCACCGTCCCAAAGACAAGCGACTGGACTTCCTTGCCGTCCAGATTCGTGCGCTGCAGCAATTCCGCGACGCACAATTTGCCAAGATCGATAGCGGAGATCGATTTGAAGGCCGTCCCAGCTTTTGCAAACGGCGTCCGCACGCCTGCGACTATGGCGACGCGGCGCCCGTTCCCGAATGTTGCCATTAAGGGAACTTAGACGGGCGCCGTTTATCTATCTAGGACGTGCTTTTCTCACTCATGGCACGTTCTTTTTCGATCAGCAGCTGCTTGCGCTCCAATCCCCACCGGTATCCCCCGAGTTCGCCATTCTGTCTCACGACACGATGGCAGGGGATGACGACGGCGGCTCGATTGTTCGCGCAGGCGCTTGCCACTGCCCGAACGGCTTTCGGAGATCCGATCGCATTTGCGATTTCGCTGTAGGAACGCGTCTCGCCGAAGGGAATCTTCTGCAGCTCCCGCCACACCTTCCATTGAAATGCAGAGGCCTGGATGTCGAACGGGATATCCAGTCGCACACGATCGCTATCTACCGCCTCGATGATGTCCGACACCCACGCTTGGAGTGAGCTCGATGGGTGCGAGACGTGCGTACGCGTTGCCGCCGGATACTCGCGCTCGAGTGCATCCTCCAGAGACCTCGCGTCATTCCCGAGTGTCACCGCGCAAATGCCACGATCGGTCGCACCGACCAGCAGAATGCCGAGCGACGTTCTCGCCGTCACGTATTCAATTTGCGCTCCCGCACCGCCACGACGATACGTTGCCGGCGTCATGCCAAGCCGTTTGTCGGAGTCGCCGTAAACTCTGCTGCTGGAGCCGTAACCGGCGCCAAAAGTGGCCCGGCTCACGGTTTCGCCGCGTTTGAGCTCGCCCTTGAGTCGCTCGCTTTTGCGCGCGCGGATGTACTGCGCAGGTGTAAGCCCGACGATCTCCTTGAATTTCCGCTGGAGATGATATGGACTCAGTCCCGACTGCTCGCCGAGCAGTTCGAGCGTGATGCGCTCCTCGCCGAGATCGGCGATATGGGCATCTATGTAGGCACGCGCGCGCTCGACGGCGCGGTGTGGCGCCTTAGCGCGATTTGGACGGCATCTCTGGCAGGCGCGAAACCCGGCTTCCTCTGCCGCCGCCGCTGACGAAAAGAAGGCGACGTTATCGCGTTTCGGCCGACGGGAGGGACACGATGGACGGCAGTAGATTCCCGTCGTCGTGACCGCGTAAAGGAATCGGTCATCGGCGGACGCGTCCCTCTGAAGGACGGATTCCCAGGCAGTCGCCTCGTTCACAGAAGGCGCCTCGGCTTGAACTTTCGTTTTGATCGAACCCACCTCCCTGGCTTGTCCCTCGATCAGAAAATCATAACAGGCGGCTGCGCACATTGTATCCTCACTGGTCGAACGGTGTGTTTAACTACTCGTAGCGAAGGATGCCGGTGCGCCAGAATGGGCGATATCCGAATCTTGCGGTCAAATTCCTTATACTTTGCCTGATTCCGCTGGCCCCCTGATCAGTGGGGCCGTGTGGGCCGATATCGATAACGAGAATGACTGGATCCTCGAGAGAACAATTCGACCTTCTCGTCATCGGAGGAGGCATAACCGGCTGCGGGGTCGCGCGTGACGCCGCAATGCGCGGGCTGAATGTCGCCCTCGTCGAGCGTGACGACTTTGCGAGCGGGACTTCGGGTCGTTCATCACGGCTGATTCACGGCGGCATCAGATATCTGGAGCAGGGCCAGCTCCACCTCGTACACGAATCGATTCGCGAACGGCAGACCTTGCTCCGAATCGCACCGCACCTTGTGAAGCCACTGGCCTTCACCTGGCCGATCTACCGCGGCGCGCGCGTGGGAAAAGTGAAGTTGAGCGCCGGTCTGCTCGCTTATCAACTGATGGCGCTGGGGAGATCGCGACGGCACTCGACGCTCAACGCCGCGGAAACCCTCGATCGCGAGCCGAGTCTCAAGAGCGTCGGGCTGACCGGCGGCGCGGTGTACTACGACGCGTGTACCGATGATGCGCGCTTGACGATGACGAACGCCATCTCCGCTAGGCAGCTCGGCGCGACCGTGATGAGTCATACGTCCATCACGCAGCTGATTCGCGACGGCTCCAAGGCGGTTGGTGCGGTCACGAAATCCCAATACTCCGGCGCATCGGTTGAGATTCGCGCGCGGGTGATAGTCAACGCGACCGGTGTCTGGCAGAACGCTTTCGATATGGACGAGCACGCGCGCCGGACGCGGGGCAGCAAGGGTGTTCATATCGGAGTGCCCAGAGAGCGCGTCGGAAACCGGGACGCACTCACGCTTATCTCGCCTGTAGACGGACGCGTGATGTTCTGCCTTCCGGCCGGGTCGCAGGCGATCATAGGTACGACGGATACCTGGACCGACGACTCCCCCGAAACCGTCCACGCATCCGTCAGCGATGTCGACTATCTCATTCGCTCGGCGAATGCCTACTTTCCGCGAGCGCAGCTGACCCAGGACGACGTCGTGAGCGCGTGGGCGGGAATCCGCCCGCTCGCCGCCACCAAGACCGCGAACCCGAGCGCCGTCTCGCGCGAGCACAGTATTGTCACCGGGAGCTCCGGAGTCATCAACGTCACGGGCGGAAAACTCACCACCTACAGATCGATGGCCGCCGAGATCGTGGATCTCGTTCAGGAGACGCTTGGGCAGCCAAAGAAGCCGGCGCCCACGGACACCATCGAGCTTCCCGGTGCTGATCGCGCGAAGGACATTGCGCGTTTGCAGAACGATGACCCAACTCTTGCTGATCCGTTGGTGGAAGGACTCCCCTACACGGGCGCGCATCTCGTCTATGGGGTTACGAACGAGATGGCGATGGATCTCAGTGATCTACTGATACGTCGCGCACACCTGGCGTTCGAGACGCGCGATCATGGGAGGAGCACCGCTCCACGCGCCGCCGACATCGTCGCGCCATTGCTGGGCTGGGACGATTCGACGAAGCGAACACGTATCCGTGAATTCGAGCAGGACAGCGCGCGCATATTCACGATCAGCGACCCGTAGCCGGCGAAGCCGGCGGCCTACGACTCAGCCTGCCCCGAAGCCATCGCGTGCTCCGCTCACAGCACCAGGCAGGTAATCTTCCGTTGCAGTTCTACTAATACTGCAGGGATCCGCCACTGGAATGCGCCAGGCGAAGGAACTCGTCGCGCGTCTTTGGATCTTCCCGAAACGCTCCCCTCAACGCTGACGTGATCGTCTTCGAGTTCTGCTTCTGCACGCCGCGCATCATCATGCAGAGATGAGACGCCTCGATCACCACGCCCACGCCCCTCGGGTGCAGCACGCTGCACAGCCCCTCGGCGATCTCCTCCGTCAGCCGCTCCTGCACCTGTAGCCGTCTCGCGTAGACATCTACAATCCGCGGAATCTTCGACAGCCCGACGATCTTTCCGTTCGGGATATAGGCCACGTGGGCCTTGCCGAAGAATGGCAGCATGTGATGCTCGCACAACGAGTAGAGCTCGATGTCGCGCACCATGATCATGTTGTCGTGTTCTTCCTTGAAGATTCCCTTCCCGACGACTTCCTCGGCGCTCGAGGCATAGCCTTGCGTCAGGAATTTCATCGACTTGGCAACACGCTTGGGCGTGTCGACCAGGCCTTCGCGGTCGGGATCCTCGCCGATCAGCTCCAGCTCACGACGTATGAGATCCGCGAATGCGTCGTCACGATCGGTGTCGGCGATTTCGTCGGTGGGGTCAGCGCGGAAAAGTCTGGTGGCCATGGTCAGGCCTCCGTCGCTTGGAGCGTCACGGGCGGCGGCGGACGGAGCAACAGCTCGGTTTCAAACTCGACTTCGGCCACCACGTTTCCCCGGTCGCGGTTGATCGTCGCCATTGCCCTCCGCTTGCCCCCGACGAAATAAGAGACAGCACAGTCCATCTTCGTCACATCGCCTTCGACCTTCGTCTCGTCCCAGCGGTCGGCGTGCCCGACGTATCGGATTGACAACTTGTCGTAGTGCGCGCTCCAGAAGAACGGGATGGCGTCGAAGCGATCGCGAGCGCCAAGCATGTTGCGCGCGACGACCTGCCCCTGACGCTCGGCGACAACCCAGTGCTCGACTCGAAGTCGCTGATCAGAGTACGCATCCGGCCAGCGCGCAACATCGCCGGCGGCAAAGACGTCCTTGGCGCTGGTCTCCAGAAATTCGTCGACGGCCAGACCGTTATCGAGTGTCAGGCCGGCCGATTCGGCGAGCCGCAGATTTGGCCGCACTCCGATTCCCGCGACGACGATGTCGGCGTCCAGTCGGCTCTCATCATCGAGAATCACACTCTTTTCGTCCACACCCGTCACCTTGCGATTGAGATGGAACGCAACGCCCTTCTGTTCGTGAACGTTCATCACGAGATTTCCCAACTCGGCTCCGAGGACGCGCTCCAGGGGAAGCGATTCCGGAGCGGCGACACTCACCTTCAGTCCGCGCGCGACAAGCGAAGCCGCGACCTCCAGTCCGATGAAGCTCGCACCGATCACGACCGCGGTCTTCGCGGTGCTGAGCCTTTCAATGATGGCGCGGCAGTCACGCAGCGTTCGTAGATAAAGGATTCGGTCGCCGCCGGGTACGTCGAGACGGATTGGGGTCGCGCCGGTCGCGATGAGCAGACTGCCGTACTCGCGGCTGGTCCCATCACTCAAGTGCACAGTTTTCGATTTTGTATCGATGCCGGTGGCTTCCACCCCGGAGACAAATTCAATCCGCTGCGTCGCGTAGAATTTCTTGGGGTGAAGCGAGAGCCATTCCTCCGGCGCGGAACCGGCGAGGTAGTCCTTTGAGAGATTGGGCCGATCGTATGGCGCGTCGGGATCCGGCTCAATGACAGTGATCGGACCTCTGTAGCCCTCCCGCCGAAGCATCTCGGCGCAGGCGTTACCCGCGGCCCCGCCACCGATTATTACGACAGATTTCGGGCCCGCCGAGGGATTCGCGTCGAACAAAACACGTTCCGGTGCCGACGATCCGCGAGCCCGGTATCCCTCCGCTTTTGGTCGTGCGTGATCGCGCTTTCGTGTAACCCGCACGATGTTGTTCTCGACTGCGACATCGTAAGAAGCCAGGTCGTTGAGAGCAGGCGCGCGCGACGCCGCTCCGGTGGTAAGCTGGAAGCAGGCATGATGCCAGGGGCAGCGGATCGTGTCCGCCACCAACACGCCCTGCTCGAGCGGGGCACCATAGTGGGTGCACTTCCCCGCCACGGCGAACCAGTTCGGTTCGACGTGGACGAGGAGTACAGGCTCTCCAAACGCGTGACCCGCGAGGAGTCCGCCACGAACGCTGCTGGCTTCTACGCCCTTGGCGAGGTCAGGCCCGGTCAGCTCAACAGAATCCTCGCTCACTTCTGCTGATCAAGCAGGTTCTGTGCGCGGTCGCGGTGGGCCACGAAAGCTGGCGCCACCTTCGTTACCAGGTCCTTCAGCTGAGCATTCTGGATCGCGGGCAACAGCGTATGGGTAACCGCGTCGATCACGGCATTGTGGAAGTCAACTTCATGCTTGAGAAAGGCACGATCGAATGCGCGTCCCTTGAGCCCGCGAAGAGACCGCATCGCCGCGACATGCGCTTTGGCGAGGGCGAAGTTCTTTGGCGGCGTTGGGATCACGTGAAGCGTTTTCGCGAGGTCCCGGCCCTGTTGCCTCGCGTTCCGATGGTCGCGAACGAGCATGGCGGCGAATTCACGAACATCTTTTGAACGGGCCCTGCTGGCAGCGAGCGACGCTGTCTCCACGTCGTATGTGTTGGCGGCATCGAATATCGCGACGATCGTCGGATCGTCGAGCTTGCCCGCTGCCTGAGCGTGAGCCGCCCTGACGGGCAGTCCGAACACAAGCGCCAGCGCGGTAACGGCACCATATCTGAGTACGCTGCGGTTCTGCAAAATCATGCTAACCCTCCAAAGAAGAAGCCGACCATGAAAACACCCTTGCAGATGGAGGCTACCCGGCCCGCCTCTATTAGTCAAGGTTTTCTTTGACTTATTCGGTGGCGGACGCTAAATTGATTATCAATGACTGAAACGCGCCGACCATCTTCCGAGCTCCGCCCCGACGGGACTCGCGCTCGACTCCTCGCATTGCTGAGAGAGGGAGCATGGACCGTCGACGATCTGGCAGAGCGACTGACTCTCACCGACAATGCGGTGCGCTTCCATATGGACGCGCTCGAGAAGCTCGGAACCGTGCGCAAGGATGGAGTGCGTCGGATAGGAGTCGGAAAACCCGCGTCCGTGTACACACTCAGCCCCGTAGGCGAGGAGGCGTTCTCACGTGCTTACGCGCCGGTGCTGATCGCCTGCCTGGAGGAGCTCCGCGATCGATCCTCTGCTCAACAGGTCGCGGCATTTCTCAAGCGCGTGGGGAAACGCCTCGCGGAAGGTTTCGCGCATTCGGCGGGCCCGCTCTCTTCGCGCGTGGCCGGTGCATCGGAAATGCTCAACACCCTCGGCGGAATTACATCCGTCGAGAAGTCGGGCAAAACGTTTCGCATTGTCGGTCGCGCATGTCCGCTATCGCGGGCGGTCGAGGCGGATCATTGCGTTTGCGCCGCGGTCACTTCGCTGGTGGCGGAGGTGGTCGGCGCGGAGGTGACGGAGCGGTGCGATCGTTCGGGACGTCCGAAGTGCTGCTTTGAGATTTCTTCAGACCACAGGGCCCGAACGACCGCTCACAGCTAAACCAGTTCTGCGATTACTGGGTGACCGTGATTGTTCCCGTCATCCCCAATGACCCATGCACCGTGCAGTGATAGGTGTAGGTGCCGGGCGTACTAAACGTCTTCTCGAACGTTCCCTGATCCTGGAGCGCGGACGAGCTGCTTCCATCATCGAACGTCACGCTGTGCTGGACGCACGTCTGACCGTTGTAGGCGTCACCCGTGCAGCTGTTCCAGGCCCACCTTACGCTCGTTCCAGCCGCGATGGTTTTCGTTCCCGGGCTGAAAGAGTTGTTGCTGACAGAAATCCCTCCGACTGGCGGAGGTGTGTTGACTCCGTTATTGGGCGGGGCGGTCGTGCCGCCCCCGCTACCGCCGCATCCACTCAGCGAAGCGACTGCGAGTAATACAAAAGCACCCTTCATTTGAAACGCCTCCTGGCGCAACTGGTTTCTGAAGAGACGCTACGCATGTGCGCGGGACGCAACAAGCGCCTCTACATGCAGGGGGCGGTGGACGACTGCTATTGTGCGGTGAGCGGTGGCGATGACTCAGCCACCGTGACGGCTCACGCTGCGTCGTGGATGGTTTTGAGCTGGATGATCTTGAGGCGGCGCGTAACCGCGGGGAGCTTGAGCACGACGGTCTCACCAACGCTTCGTCCTACCAGCGTTTTGCCGATCGGTGAGGACATACTCACATGCCCTTCCTCGAACTCGACCGAATCTCCGAACACCAGGCTGAAGCTCTCGCGCTCGCCCGTCTTTTCGTCCTGCACCACGACCTGGGATCCCAGTCCGACCTTGTCGGAGGGAATTTGGGTGACGTCGATCTGCGACAGCTTGCTGAGGCGCTGGCGCAGCTGCCCCAGCCGCGCCTGCACGAACTGCTGCCGCTCGAGCGCAGCCTTGTACTCGCTGTTCTCGCGCAGATCGCCTAGCTCGACGGCTCTGCGGATTTCCTGAGGCAGAGTGACGCTCAGCTCGTGCTGGAGGCGCTGAGCCTCCTCTCCGAGTTTTACCTTGAGTTGTTCGATCATGCGACTCGAGCCTGCGTAGGGTCTTGCATCAGTAGCGAAAAACGAGCGCCCGACCGCGATGATAGGCCGGGCGCCCGCTAATTCAAGCTAGGCTATACGCGAGCGCGCGGCAATGCTACCGGTGCTGCGGCAGCTTCGAATCCGTGTGGTCGATCGCGGGCGCCTGGGACGAGGACTTCTCGTACTCCTTCTGCAGCTTCGACATCATCGCCTCACGCCGGTCGAACAACCGCTTGAGCGCGCGCGGCTTGTGCTTCGCGAAGGCGTATGACGTGAGCAGTGGGAGCGCGACGGTGGAATCCAGATAGCAGACGACGGCATCCGGTAGTCTGTCCGGATCGATCTTTCCCCAGCTCACCGCTTCAGCTGGCGTCGCCCCGGAGAGTCCGCCCGTATCCGGTCTCGCGTCAGTGATCTGCAGGAAATAGTCGTGTCCCTTTTCGTCGATCCCCAGGACTTCCTGGATCTGCGGTTCCGTCTGGAGCATGAAATTCTTGGGGCTTCCGCCGCCGAGGATCATGACACCGCTCTTGCCTCCGCCGCGCTTTGCGTCGAGGACGATCGAAGCGGTCTCGTTCACATCGCGGTTCGGATCCAGCAGCAGTTTGTTTCCGTCGAGCGCGAGCGCCGCGATGTTCATTCCTATCGAGCTGTCGCCTGGCGACGACGTATAGATGGGCACCGAGGCGGTGTACGCCGCCGATAACAGCGACTTCTGTCCGATGCCGAGGGCCTTTTCCCGCTCACGGACGTATTTGCCGGCGAGGTTGTGAAACTCGGCGCTCGACATCGACCGCTGGAATTCCTTTCCGCCGATGATCTTGCGAAAGAACGCATCGGTCGAGAGAAGCACGTCGTAATCGAAAAAGATGTCGTAGATACGGACGACTCCTTCCTCGCGCAGGACTACGTCCGACTCCTGCGCATTTCCGCGATGCATCGCGAGCCCAAGGCCGAAGTGAGTGTCGTGGTACAGATTCGCGCCGGTCGAAATGATCCAGTCGACGAATCCTCCCTCGATGAGCGGTATGAGCGCGGACATCCCCAGGCCAGCCGGTGTGAGCGCGCCGGTTATCGAGAGACCGACCGTGACATCGGGCTCGAGCATCTTGTCGGTAAAGAGCTGGCATGCCTCACGGAGTCGCGCGGCGTTGTAAGCGAGGTAGGTGCCGTCGATCAGCTCCGCGACGGTCTCTTTGCCATTGATGCGGCGAGGATCGATCCGTTGCCCCTTGAGAAAACGACTCGTCTCGTGCGCGGTGTGCTGTTCGCCACGCTTCTCCCGCTCTTCCGCCGCGAGCTTCTGCTGCGCCTTGGGTCCTGCCGCTGACGCCTTTCCGTGACGCGACGACTTGAAGCCGCCACGTCCTCGACCTTCACCGTTGCTCTTACTGCTTTTTGCCATCTGGCTTTCCTTCCACGACATCTTCGAATTGTTGGCCGCCGGTCTTGCCCAATGACTTGTAGGCAGAGATGATCGCATTCGCTGCTTCGGCCGGATCGTCGGTCACGAGCATGAGATCGAGATCTCCTTCCGAGATCTTTCCCTCGCTCAGAACACGAGCCTGGAGCCAGCGCAGAAGTCCCGCCCAGTAATAGCGGCCGAAGAGTATGACAGGAAAGCGATAAATCTTACCGGTCTGGATCAGTGTGAGCGCCTCGAACAACTCGTCGAGCGTGCCGAACCCGCCTGGGAAGATGACGAATGCCACCGAGTACTTGATGAACATCGTCTTGCGGACGAAGAAATACTTGAAGTGAATGAGCGTATCGACATAGGGATTCGCGCCCTGCTCGAAGGGAAGCTCGATGTTGCATCCGATCGACCTGCCTCCCCCGAGCCGCGCTCCCTTGTTGCCGGCTTCCATGATGCCGGGGCCGGCGCCGGTGATGATGTCGAATCCCGCCACGGCCAGCAGACGCGCTGTCTCCACTGCCGCGTCGTAGTGGGGATCGTCGGGACCGATTCGCGCGGAACCGAAAATCGTGACCGCCTTCTCGACCGAGGCGAGCGTGTCGAATCCGTCGATGAACTCGCCCATGATGCGCATCACCCGCCACGGATCGGTTCGCGTGAAATCGATTCGCGGACCCGACTGCTGCAGGAGTTTTTCGTCTTCGGTGACCGGCGACGAATCGCGAATCGCTTCGTCGACCGTTCGCGTCACGGCCTTCAGCTTCCCCGGAGCTTGTTGCGAGGGAGGCGTTCTACCCGCCTTCAGATGCCCTTCCTCGGTCCGCTGCTTGAGTCCCTCAAGCGCCTGCTGCTCGGCGGATGCCATCACTTCGGGATTCAGCTTCTTGCCACCGGCCGTGCGCGCCTTGGTTGAACGCGGGCTTCCCGGATTCGTCCGCCCGCCGTTGGATTTATCTTTTCTATTCTTCATCGTTGGCCAATTTCGCCGGGTCGGCTGCCCTCTTCATCGGGAAACTAAAGTTGCGTGCGTCTGCACAAAGCCCGCCAGGTGATGGTGCGCAGGTCGTCATGATAATAGCAGATGGGGTGAGGCCGGATGCGCTCGCTCGCTTTATCGACGCCGGCCATTTGCCTGCGCTTGCTGCGATCCGCGAGGAGGGTCAGCTCTCGACGATCACGTCGGCGTTTCCGTCGGTTACAGGTCCGGCGTACGCGCCGTTCCTGATGGGAAGATACCCGGGAAGCGTTGGACTGCCCGGACTTCGCTGGTTCGACCGCACACGGCGTGTCGCGAAACTTACCGGCTACGCGAGAAGCTACGTCGGGGCGGACATGCGCTTTGTCGATCGCGACATCGACCGGGCATCACCAACCATCTTCGAGCTGGCCAAGCCGAGCATCGGAGCATTGAGCGTGATTGGGCGAGGACTTCGCCGCCGCGAGCGAATCGGACAGAGCCCGGCGTTCATTGCGCGGGCGGCGGCAACGCATTTTCGCGGTAATGTACGCGGCTGGCTCGCAATCGATCGCCTGGTCGGGGAGGAAGCGGCGCTCCGTATCCGGAAGCAAAGGGCAAAATTTGCCTTCATCGCCTTGACCGGGATCGACAAGACATCTCACGCCCAGGGTCACGACGGGCCTCTCGTCGGCGATGCGATGCGAATCGTGGATGACACGGTGGCGCAGATCCGCTCCGACGCAGAGCGCGACGGCCGTTGGAGCAAAATGCATTTATGGGTGGGTAGCGATCACGGACACTCGCCGGTGCGCAAGCACGAAGATCTCGTCGGCCTGTTGTCGGAGTGGGGATACAGCACGCTCGCGCACCCGTGGGCGTTCAACGACTCCGTCGACATCGCCGTGATGGTGAGTGGCAACGCCATGACACACCTGTACCTGAACCTCGATCAGATGGCGCGTCCCTGGTGGCCGAAGCTGGGCGAGAGGTGGAACGATCTTGTGGAAGGCCTGCTCTCTCGCGAATCAGTCGATCTGATGATTCTCCCTTCCAGTGTCAGCTCGTGTGAGATTCGTGCGCGTGGCCGTGGGTCCGCGACGCTTACGTGGGCGGAGTCGAGATACTCATATAGACTCGATACCGGCGATCCACTTGGAATCGGCAAACAGACATCGCTCGACGCGGACGCCGCCTACGATGTGACGATCGACAGCGACTATCCCGATGCGCTCGTTCAGATCGCACATCTCGTCGCATCCCCGCGCTGCGGCGACATCATCCTCTCAGCCGCCAGGGATTGGGACTACAGGGCTAGGTATGAGCCAATTCCTCACGTATCGTCGCACGGCGCGCTGCATCGGGAGCACATGCTCGTTCCGCTGCTGCTGAATCGCCCTCCGGTGGGAGTGCCCCGCCGCACCGTCGACGTGATGCCGAGCGCTCTGGCGGCGCTCGGGATCACGGTTCCAAAAACGCTGGATGGCGTTTCGTTCTTTTAACTGCCGATTAGTTGACGGTGAGCGTCCCGTTCATGCCGGGGTGAATCGTGCAGTGAAATGCGTAGGTGCCGGCGGCGCTGAACAGTCTCGTGTGAGACCCCGTAAAATCGTCAATATCCCCGCTACCGTCTCCAGCTGTCGCGGCACTCCGCCCAGCCGCGTCGTTCCACGTGACATTGTGGAGCGTCCCCGTATCGTTCTGCCAGGTAACAGTGGTCCCCGCCGTCACAGTAAGGCCGGCAGGATTGAACGTGTTGCTCGCGGTCGCGCAGACGGTATTAGCAGGGCAAACGCCGCCGCCACCTCCGCCGCCACCTCCTCCTCCGCCACCACCACCTCCGCCTCCACCACCCACATCGGTCGAGCCACCACATGATGCTGTGGCGAGACCAAGAATCAGCGCACCACACAAACCAGAGAACTTCCGCATCCTACCTCCTCGTCGACTTAATACGGGATGGGCCGCCGCTCGGCATTTTAGCGCCGCACGGGTTCAGACGCTCTAATAAGGGGTACGTGCACGGCAAGCGCAAAGCTTGTTTCGGTAACGGTATGGCACCGACCCGCCGGGAACAGGGTATCTCGGGTGAACGTCTGTCGCTTTCGCCTAGTCCTTCATCGCGCAAGTGTACAGCCTCCAGTCGGAATCCGGAGCGGCGATCGCAGCGATGTAATTGGGGCGTGGCGCGAAGAGCTTGTGGGTGAGAGTCGGGTGCGAGTTGATGTATTCCAATCCCGACCAGACGCCCTTTCCCTGGGCTTTGAGGCGTGCCTCGCGGACGACCCATGATTTGAGGAACGCCGCATCCCGCTCGTCCGGCGCCGTGTCGATGAGTGAGCGAAGCTCGTCCTCGGACATGAAGCGCTGGGCGACATCGAGCAGCCTTCTCACAGGCCTCTCGTTCTCTACATCCACACCCACCGGTCGATCTGGAGAGAACGCGAACAGGCCGAGGTCGGCGGAGTGCGAGATGTTGAAGTGGATGTCGTCGCGTTCGACGAGCGCAGGTTTCCCCGAGTTCCCATAACTGAAGCGCAGCTTCTCCGCGGATGTGCCGGTAAAGCCGGAGAGCAATGTGCGGAGAATTCCGCGCGCGACCACGAACCGCCGCGCGGCCACGGGCGCCAGACTCTTGGCCCGCTCCGATTCCTCGGAGGGCAGCACACGAGCCAGGGAGTCGTACCGCTCGCCAGTCACGTCGAGCGACGCCACCCATACCTGCACCTCTTCCGTCATCAGCTCAAGAGATGTCAATGATTTCCACCTCTGCTCTCCCGTCTACAATCGTCAACCTTGCTACACTCGGAGAAATGTTGAAGCGTTTCGGCCCCGCGGCACCCGGATTGACGAACAACATTCCGTCCTTACGCGTTACCAACGGGCGGTGCGTATGACCGTAGATGACAACATCTGCGTCATACCGCTCCGCCAGTTTTTCCGGCGTTGGACTACCCACCTCGTTTCCGTGACTGACATGAACGCGCAATCCGTTCACCTGGACGCTGAGCTCGGTCGAGAGCTCGGGGTGGTCCGGTGGATCGGTGTTGCCGAACACCGCCCTGACCGGAGCGATAAGCCGCAGCTCGTCGAGAATCGCCGTACCGCCAACATCACCCGCATGCAGAATCAGCTCGACCCCCGTCAAGGCGCTGTGAACACCCGGACGAATGAGTCCGTGAGTGTCGGAA
>Ga0193727_1000621_pt1 | contig 13943 bp, 14 predicted proteins | sample H2c2metaG_FD_143051 | JGI IMG/M metagenome (GOLD analysis project Ga0193727, IMG submission 143051) | Soil microbial communities from a riparian zone of the East river system, Colorado, United States - H2c2 | ecosystem: Environmental > Terrestrial > Soil > Riparian zone | place: USA: East River...
GCTCCAACAACTGCCCGTACAAGGTCCGCTACTTCAACTGGTACAACTACGCGGAGCGCGGCGGCGAGTGGGAGGCGTGGCCGGAGCCCCTGTCCATGCTGCTGAATCCGGATGTGACGGTGCGCGAGCGCGGCGTGATGGAGAAGTGCACGTTCTGCGTCCAGCGCATCCGTGGCGCGCAGAACAAAGCCCGGCTCGAGGACCGCAACGTGCGGGACGGCGAGATCGTCCCCGCCTGCGCCCAGTCCTGCCCGTCGGAAGCGATCGTGTTCGGCGACCTGCACGACCGCAACTCCGAGGTTTACAAACTGGCCGGGAATCCCCGCGGCTATCACGTGCTCGCGGGATTGAACACGAAGCCCGCCGTGACGTATCTGGCGCGGGTGGTGAGCAATGGCTGACGGCATGACGCGCGTCACCTACGACTACGTCACGCGCACCATCGCGCGGACGCTCGGCAATCCGGGGCGCGGCTACTTCCTGCTGCTCGGCGCCGCGGTCGCGCTGCTGGCAGTCGGGATCGTCACGCTGCTCTTCCTGCTGCGCTACGGTCTCGGACTCGCCGGCTACTCGCACCCCGTCTATTGGGCTGTCTTCATCACCTGCTTCGTGTTCTGGGTCGGTATCGCGCACTCGGGCACGCTGATCTCCGCAATCCTCTTCCTGTTCCGGTCGGGGTGGCGCACGGCGGTGTACCGCACCGCCGAGGCGATGACGGTGTTCGCCGTGATGACGGCGGGGCTCTTCCCGCTCATTCACATCGGCCGCCAGTGGTACTTCTACTGGCTGATCCCATATCCCAACGAGCGCGGGCTCTGGCCCAACTTCAAGTCGCCGCTCATCTGGGACGAGTTCGCCATCGGCACCTACTTCACGGTCTCGACGGTGTTCCTCATTATGGGACTCATTCCGGACATCGCCGCCGTGCGCGACCTGGCGACGGGGTGGCGCAAGAAGCTCTACACGCTGTGCTCGGTGGGGTGGCGCGGTACCAACGAGGAATGGCGGCACTACACACGCGGCTACCTCTATCTGGCCGCGCTGGCGACGCCGCTCGTGCTTTCGGTGCACAGCGTCGTGTCGTGGGACTTCGCGATGGCGATCGTCCCCGGGTGGCACGCGACGATCTTCGCTCCGTACTTCGTCGCTGGCGCGATCTACTCCGGCTGCGCGATGGTCATCACGCTGCTGGTGCCGATTCGCAAGCTCTTCCAGTTGGAGGAGCTGATCACCATCAAACACTTCGAGAACCTGTCGAAGCTGTGTCTGCTGACGGGCTCGATCGTCGGCTACGCGTACGTGTGCGAATACTTCATCGCCTGGTTCAGCGGCAACCCGACGGAGCGCGCCGCCTTCTGGTATCGTGCCTTCGGGCCGTACTGGTGGGCTACCTGGACGATGCTGATCTGCAACGCGTTCCTGCCGCTGCTCCTCTGGGTGAAGAAGATCCGCACGAACCTGACAGCGCTGTTCGTGATTTCGATCTTCGTGAACATCGGCATGTGGTTCGAGCGCTACGTGATCATCGTCGTCTCGCTCGCCGGCGAGCCGCACACGCCGTGGACGAACGCTGTCTACAATCCGACCTGGGCTGACTGGGGCATCATGGCCGGCAGCTTCGGCTGGTTCTTCATGTGGTTCTTGCTGTTCGTGAAGAACTTCCCGGCGGTGTCGATCGCCGAGGTGAAGGAAGTCCTGGCCCCGCCCAAGCGCGTGGCCGCGAAAGGGGGTGCGCACGCATGATCCCGCTCCCCAAGCCCCTCCACGACCTGTTCCGCCCGCCGCCGACTCCCGGCGTGCTCGGCGTCTTCGGGCACCTCGACGCGACCGTCGATGCTATCAAGAAGTTGCGCGCCGGCGGCCACACGGATTTCACCGTCTACTCGCCGATCCCGCGGCATGAGATCGAAGATGCCCTGGACCAGCCCGTGAGTCCTGTCCGCATCTTCACGTTGATCGGCGGTATCGCCGGATGCGCCGTCGGCGCGTGGCTGACGCTCTACATGTCGTACGACTGGCCGCTCGTGGTCGGCGGCAAGCCAATCGGCGCGATCCCGCCCTACGTCGTCATCATGTTCGAGATGACGATTCTGTTCGGCGCGCTTTCGACGATCCTCGGGATCGTCTTCAACGCCGTGTTCGCGGCGCGGCGCCTGGGCACCATTCAGTGGGACGGGCGCTTCACAAACGACAAGTTCGGCGTCTTCGTCCCCGCCGCACCCGATAAGGCCGCGGGAGCCGAATCGCTCCTCAAGGGCGCCGGGGCCGAGGAGGTGCGCCGTGGGTAAGCGCGGGCTCGCCATCGCCGCGGTGCTGCTGCTCGTCGCCTGCAATCCAGACGACGTCGTCCACAAGATCGGCTGGTTCCAGACGATGCGGCACCAGCGGAACATCAAGCCGTACGCGCATCCGATCGCGCCGGTGGACGGCACGGTGCCCGTCACGGGCGGCGAGCTGCCGGTCACGCTCGTGAACGCGAATGGCATCACCAATCCGCGGACGCGTACTGCCGAGTCGCTGAACCGTGGGAAATGGGTGTACGAGACGTACTGTCTCGTGTGTCATGGAGAGAGCGGGCGCGGCGACGGTCCAATATCGACTGCCGGGGGTGGACCGTTCCCCGGTGTGCGCTCGCTCGTGACCGACTCCCTGAGCCGGAAGAGCGACGGCTACATCTACGGGAACATCGTCGACGCGACGCGGATGGGCCGTGGTCTGATGCCGCACTATGGTGACAAAGTACGCGGCACCGACCGGTGGGATCTGGTGAACTACGTGCGCAGCCTGCAGGTCCTGGCGCGGGGGCCCCGGTGAGCGCCGTCGTGATGAGCCGCGCCGACCTCGCGCAACGCGCGCGCCAGGCCCCCGTCAAGCGCGTCGCGCTGATCGGTCTGGTGCTCTCCGTGATCGGGGGCGCGGTCGTCGCCTCCGGGTTGCTCGGCGGCCATCCTGATCGCACGTGGTGGGCCTACCACGCGAACTTCATCTTCTGGGCCGGCCTGGCGCAGGGGATGGTGGTGTTCGCCGCGACGCAGAAGCTGGCCAAGGGCCATTGGTCGGGCGTGCTCATTCGCCTCGCCGAGGCCGGTGCGGCGTTTACCGTCGTCGCGATCGTGTTGTTTGTCGGGCTGTTCTTCGGCCGCGACCACATCTTCTCGTGGCTGCACGAGCCGCGGCCGGAGATCGGCGGCTGGCTCACGACCAAGTGGTTTTTCGTGCGCAACGGGTTCATCCTCGTGGTGATGGCGTGGCTGACGTGGCGCTTCGTGGGCCGTGATCTGGCCCCTGACGTCCGGGAACTCAACAGCGGAACGCCCGTCGACCGAAAGGAAGACGCCGATGCCATCACGCGCGACGCGGCGATCCTCGTGCTGGCGTACGCGTTCGGCTATAGTCTCCTGGGGTATGACCTCGTCATGTCGCTCGCCCACAAATGGGTGAGCAATCTGTACGGGGCGTTCTACTTCATGGGGAGTTTCCTCGCGGGGCTCATGACGCTCGCGATCTTCGGCATCTGGCTGCGCCGCGCCATGGGACTCGGCGACGCGTATTCGGTCAAGCAACAACATGACCTCGGCAAACTGTGCTTCGGGTTCACGGTGTTCTGGGCCTACCTGATGTGGTCCCAGTTCCTCGTCATCTGGTACGGCAACCTGCCCGAGGAGACGTACTTCATCTTCTATCGCCTGTACGGGGCATGGCGTCCCGTTGGCATCGCGGTCTTCTTGCTCGTGTTCCTGATTCCGTTCATCGGTTTGCTCGGCGTCAAGCCGAAGAAGAATCCGGGCACGATGGTGGCCTTCGCGCTCGTGAGCCTCGTCGGGATCTGGTTGGAGCGGTACCTCGAGATCGTCCCCTCGATCAATCACGGCGCAGGCCCGGCGCTCGGCGTTCCCGAGATCGGCACCGGCGTCTTCTTCCTCGGGGTGTTCCTGCTCGCCTGGGCGTGGTTCGCATCGCGCTACCCCATGGTGTCGCCGCGGCTGGCGGCGGATGCCCTGGAACGGGAGCACCATTGAAGGTCTTGATCGCAGCCGCGCTGGTGGTGGCGTTCTTGGCGGCGTGCGACAAGGCCGGGACAGGGAATACCTGCGCGAGCACCGGGGCTGTGGTCGTCGACGCGAAGGACAACCAGACGTTCGACCCGGCGAGCCTCCAGATTACCCAAACGCAGAGGGTCTGCTGGCAGAATCTCGGGACCCTGACGCATTCGATGACGTCCGACAACGTGCTCGCCGACTCCATCGACATCACGCTACCGCCCGATTTCACGTTCACGAAGGGGTTCGGCACGATTCAGGACTTCAGCTACCACTGCCGGTTCCACGCGGGGATGGTCGGCGTCATCCACGTACGGTAGCCTGTTGCAAGTTGGGATCACGCGAGGGGCCGCGCCGGAACTGGCCGCGGCCCTTTCGACTTAGGAGGGGGTAGATACGGCGTCCCCATTTCGTCGTCTCCTCCCTGGAGTCGCACATGGTCCCGAAGCGCCTCGCGCTGATCCTCGCGCTCACGACGTTGGCCGCCTGCAGCGATCCATACGGCACAGGCGGTGGTGGCGGCGGTGGTCACCTCACCACGATCACGGTCTCCAACAACTTCTTCACGCCGACCCCCGACACCGTGGGTGTCGGCACCGTGACCTTCTCCTGGTCCAACGCCGGGAACACCCACAACGTGACGTGGGACTCCGGGCCCACGACGCCGGCGAATTCGTCCACGATGTCCACCGGCACATTCCCCGTCTCGCTGTCGGCGGGCACCTATCACTATCACTGCGCGGTGCACGGCGCGGCGATGAGCGGTACGATCGTCGTGCAGTAGTTAGCTTAGGGGACATGACCGATACCCCCAATACGCTCGAAGCCTTCCGGCATTTCCGCGAGAAGATGAACGCGGCGATCCTCGAGGCAGGCAACGTCAACATCAACCGCTTCTTCGCGCTCGACACCCGCACGTACGAAACCGGCGCCCTGCCGGTGAAGACCAAAGAGCTGCTGGGGCTCGTTGCCTCGATGGTGCTGCGCTGCGACGATTGCGTCACGTACCACGTGGTGCGCTGCCGCGAAGAGGGCGTGACCGACCCCGAGTTCTTTGATGCGTTCGCCGTCGCCCTCGTGGTCGGCGGGTCGATCGTGATTCCGCACCTGCGCCGCGCCGTGGCGCGGCTCGAGGAGCTCCCCGCCAAATGAACGTGTGGCGCGCCGCCGCAGAGCTGGCCCGGTCAGGCGCGTCCGGCGCGATGGCCACGGTGGCGCGCGTCCGCGGCTCCACGCCCGTCCCGTCGGGCACCAAGATGCTCGTAGGGGAGGCGGGACGCCTGATCGGCTCCGTGGGGGGTGGGTGCGTCGAAGCCGACGTCATCGGCGCCGCCCTGGAGGCGCAGGCGCGCCGTCAGCCGGCCATGCTGACGCATCATCTCAACGCCGACCTCGCGGGTGATTTGGGGCTGTCCTGCGGCGGTACGGTCGACATCTTCGTCGAGCCCGTCGTCTCCGACGATGCCTATGTCCGCGTGCTCGAAGCCGCGGCCGGCGCCGAGTCGGGCCTCGTGCGCACCGCCGTGACGTGGAACGCCGCGGCGGGCCCCGTGAAGACGTTCGAGCCGCTGGCGCCCGACGCGCCGCGTGGCGAGCCGGCGACGCTGACCAAGGACGGCCGCTTCGTGGTCGAGCGCATCGTCACGGCCCCGCGAGTCTTCGTCTTCGGGGCGGGGCACGTCGGCGCGGCGATTGGGCGGGTGGCGGCGGCGGCGGGGTTCCGAGTGGTCATGATCGACGATCGCGCCGAGTACGCCGATCCGGCGCGCTTCGAGAACGGGGTTGGCGTGTTGGTGGGGGATGTCGACGCCGCGCTGGCTCGCTACCCCCTCAGCGCGGCGGACGCCGTGGTAATCGCGACCCGCGGCCACCGCAACGATGCGCTCATCCTCGAGCGCGTGGCCACGTCGCCGGCGGGATATGTGGGACTACTCGGCAGCCGTCGCAAGAAGGCCGTCGTCACGAAAGGACTGACGACGGCCGGCGTTCCTGCCAAGGCGCTGAAGCGGGTGCGGGTGCCCGTGGGGCTCGCGATCGGCGCGGTGACGCCCGAGGAGATCGCGGTCAGTGTGGTGGCGGAGCTGATCGCTTGGCGGCGGGAATAGGGCCTACGGGCCGATCGGCTTCACCTGCTCGAGAAGCCGATTGAGCGAATCAACGGACAATGGACCCGCGATTTCTACGCGCACGCCTCCGATGAACCGCGCAAGGCGCTCCGTCGTCAACGAGTCAGCGGCAACGCTGCGGCTGCGATAACGGTCGATCTCCACCCGCTGCTGGAACAGCTGAATCACGGTCACCGAATCGATCGCTTGCTCGACCAACACGACTTCACCCGTGGGACTGCGGCGGATGTTGCGGACCGCCAACCCGGGGACGCCCATCGGCTCGGCGCCGAGGATCTGACGCGCCGGGCCGCGGCGGATGATCGGCCATTGCGTGGCCACGAGCGCACGACGAGCATCGTCGCGCTGAACGATGGCGTTGCTGGTCGTCACTTCCTCGAGCGCCCTCTGGGGTAGCGCAGCTCGGGCCGTCGGCGCGGTGGGGGCAGGGGCGACGTTCGCAGCGCCCGTGTCCCGAGGCCTGATGGTCACGACACCGGACGCCGCGGCCGCACCAAAGATGCTGTCCCGTCCTGTCACAACAGACGCCTCGTCCACCGTGGTGCGGTCACGCTCCGCCTCCTTCCGTTCGCCTGCTGCGAGCGGCCGCGTCTCGGGGGGCACCGGTGACTGGGCTCGAGGTGGTGTGCGGGCCAGGCGCGGCGCCGGCGTGGACATGTAGCCTAGGCGATCGACCGGCTGCGCGGCGCCGGCCGCGCTCGAATCCGCGGAGCGCATGGACACCGGTTCCGGCGCCGGACTCATGGGCGCCCGGTCTCCGGCGTAGTAACCGAGGCCCAGCGCCAGGACCACCGTCGCCGCCCAGGCGACGGGGACGCGCAGGCGCCATACGACCGAGGGCCGCCGGAGCTGATGCAGGGGCGGCGCCGCGCGCTCGGGTGGCTGCGCGAGGCCGAGGAGGCCGATGGCGCGCTCGATCAACGCCCGCTCCTCCTCGAGGCGATTCCGGCAAGCGGCGCACTCGGCGACGTGCCCCTCCAGCCGCGCCCGCTCCACGGGCGGCAACTCCCCGTCGAGATAGGCGTGCAGTGTGCCGTCATCCACGTGCGACATGTTGCCCCTCACTTCCTGCATCGTAGGCCTCGACCAAGCGCCGCCGCGCTCGCGACAGCGTCGTCCCAATTGCGCCGCGCGCCAGGCCCGTCTGGGTCGCGATCTCGTCGTACGACATTCCGGCGTCCCACAGCAGAAGCGCCTCTCGATCGCGCGGCGTCAGCTGGTCGAGGGCCGCACGGACCTGCGTGCGCTGCGTATCGGCATCGATCTCCTCGTCCAGCTCCTTGCTCCCAGCTCCCGGCTCCGCTTTGAGGAGCGTGAGGTGCCGCCGTTCGCGCGCCGCCTTGCGCGCGTCATCTCGTGCCATGTTGGCCGCCACGACGAACAGCCACCCCCGTGCGTTGTCCGGTTTGTGGACCAGCGCCCGGGCGAACGCTTCCTGGGCGAGGTCCTCCGCGCGCTCGGCGTCCCATACCTTGCGGTACAGGAAACGCACGAGCGAGCGGTAGGTACTGCGATAAACGTCAGCCAGATCCTCGGGCATCGCGCCTCAGGAACGGAAGTCCCGCACCAACGCATCCAGCTCACCGGGCCGCCAGGTGGTCTTGCCGCCCGCTTCAATCTTGATGCTCGCCCGCCGGCCGGCCACCAGCACCGCCGGCTCGAGCGCCGCGGCCTGCCCCAGATCGGGCATGGCGCGCAGCAGGGCGAAGTACGCGTCGCTGTAAGGCGCCACACTCACGACGCGTAACGAGTCGCCGTGGCTCAGATCGATCCACGTGCTGTCGCGCCAGATGAAGAGGCGGCCGCCGACGCGTTGCGTCGGGTTGATCCCCGAGCGCGCGCGGCGCACCTCATCGAGCTCCGCGGCGTTCACACCAGTCACGACAACGGCATCCAGGCGCACTGCGCCCCGCATCGAATCCTGGAGCGCCGACTTGGCGACGGCGCCTGCCCCCGCCTGATCGCGCGGCGCCGGTGCTGGCGCGTTCAGTGCGCGTTCTTCCAATGCGCGCCGCGTCACGATGTTCGGCTCCTGCACCAGGTACGACGTGTATTCCGTGAGAATGCCGTAGCGCAGGGCGAGCTGCTTCAGGGCATCGAGTAGCTCTTTGGTCTGCCCTCTGAGGCGGATCTCACGCGACAACGCTCCCGCCTTCCGAGCGGCCCACAACTGCTCGATGTAGCGCGCATCACCCTCACGGTCTGCAAGCGTCGTCTGGAACGATTCATCACGCCCGTTGCGCCGGCCGCGCACGGAGACTGTGCGCTCGCCACCAGCGCTCCCTGCGCCGCGGTACCGTCCGAATACGACCATTTCGTCTCCGGCAAAGAGGTCGGGGAGACTCCCGGGCTGCAGATCGTACACCTCGACGCCCGGTGATGCGGAGAGCGCGAGGTCGGTGAGCACGGGGGTCGCGACCTTCGCGGACAACGCGCCCATCGCCCGCTCGATATTCTCGCCCGGCCGGACGTACTCGGTGGTACCCCGAGCCCGCTCGGTGAGTCGGTCGAGGAGGTAGGTGTTCACGTCGTCGCCCACGCCGAACGCGAACACGCGGAACCGGCCGCGTCCCTGCTCGGCGCGCTCCGCGATGCGCTCGGGGTCACTCTCTCCAACGCTCGGCAGGCCGTCGGTGAGGAACACCACCACGCCCAGGGCCTCCGCGTCCGGCGCCTCGGCGTACGCCTCGGCGAGCGCACCGGCGATGTTCGTGCCGCCCTCGGCCTCGAGACTGCGAATCCAGTTTCCCGCGTCGCTGCGGTTGGCCGCGCTCGCGTTCGTCCAGCCGGACGCGTAGCGTCGCACACCGCCCGAGAAGGCAACCAAGCGGAAGCGGTCCGTCTCCCGGAGACTGCCGACCAACTGGTTCAGCGCCAGCTTGGCCTGCGCCATCTTTTCACCCGACATCGATCCCGACACGTCGATCACTGCGACCACGTCGCGGCGGAGCGCCTCGGCCTGCGCGGCCACGCCGGGGGCCAACAGCAGCATGAAGTAGCCGTCCTCGCCGGCCGGGTGTTGCGTCACGAGCGACATCCCCACGAGCCCGCGGGCGAGCGGGAGCAGCAGCTCGAAGTCGCCTGCCGCGGCGCCATCGGCCAGTGTGACGTTGATGTGGTTGCCCGTCCGCGACGCTTGGACCTGATGCGTCGGCGAGTACGGATCCCCGAAACGCCCGGCGCTGTCGATCTCCATGCGGAAACTGCGCGGCGCGGTCTGGCGGCCGCGGTCGCCGAGATAGCGGAAGCGCCACGCGTCGCCGGCGCGATCCATCATCTGGGTGTACTTGAGCGTGATCTTCCGCGTCTCGCCGGGATTGATGGGGAAGACCCGCGCCCGAATGAGTCCCTGGCCCGCGAGCTCGATCAGCGCGGGATCGCGCTTCTGCCGCACGATCGCTTCGTAGATGGAGCGCGCCTGGCCGGCGTCCATCGCCTCGCCTCGCAGCTCCTGGTCGCCCTGCCACAGCGAGTAGCTGGCGAACACCGCTTCACCCGGTAGAGGGAAATGGTACATCCCCTCATCCATGACGGGTCCGTTGTTGCGGAACCACTCTTCAACCGTCACACGGGCGACGCGGCCGCTGACGCTGACCTGGACGGTGCTGCGAATGCGCTCGATCCGCCCTTGCGGAACGGGGCGAATGGGATCTATCCAGCCTTGTCCGCGGGCGTTGGGAGACACGGTGATGGCTAACAGCGTGGCGAGTGCAAACGCGCGGATTAAGACCTGCATGGTGTGCATCCTGTGGGAGACGCAAGAGAGACGGACCCGCCCCCCCGACTTGCACACCCCAAGATTCAAGTCCCTAGAAAAGTTGCGCAGACGCCAAGCTACGAGTGGCTTCAAGCTCAAAGCTTGCAGCCACTTAGCAACTTGGCGTCTGGGCAACTTTTCTTGAGTCTTGGAGCTACCGGACTGCGCACTGGTTTGGACCCGATTCGAGCGTGACGGCATCCGCGTCCGACACGTCCACCAGGCCAAGGTTGGCTTGTTTGATAGTCCGGTACGCCTCCGGCGGCGTCATCTGGTGGTCCGCGACCCAGCCGAGGAATTCGCGCTCATCCTGGATGGCAGCGGCGGCGTTCGTGGCCGCAATGACGTCGAAGCGGGCGGCGACGGCGCGGTCGGCGCGGCGCTCCTCTTCACTCGAATAGTGACCGGGGAGCACGAGCAGATCGCCGGACCACTCGCGGCGCGCGCGCTCGAGGCTCTGCCACAGCAGCTTCGCCCAGGCGTCGGCCTGACCGCCCAGGTCGGGTCGTCCGACCGACCGGACAAACAGAAAGTCCCCGGTGAGGGCGAGGCCATCGTCCGCGAGGAGTGCAACGCTGCCGAGCGTGTGGCCGGGCACGTGCACCGCGCGCAGTGTCGCCCGCCCGAATACGATCGTGTCGCCGTCCGACAACGCCTGATGCGAGAATCGTCCCGGCGTTCCGTCGTAGGGCGAGACGGCGTCGTCGCCGTGGACGAAATAGGGCACCTGCCAGTGTTGGGCCGCCGCGCGCGCGCCGCTCAGGTAGTCGGCGTGCATGTGCGTGTCCACCACCGCGGCTGGAGTGGCAGACAGCTCCGTCAGGAGCGCGTCGTAACGGGCCAAGTGGCGGCCGGGATCCACGACTACGGCGTCGCCGTCGCTGACGAGCACGTAGCTCAGCGCACCTTTCCCCAGACGGTCGAGCTGGACGACGTGCGCGAGTGACGGCGTCGGTGCCAGGCGCCGGGCAACGTAGACCATCTCCCACGCCGCCATCCCGCCGGTGACCGAGAGGGCCTCGTATCCCCGTTCGCGCAGGAACGCGGTCGACTGTTTGCTCGAGTTGCCGCGATTGCAGATCACGGCGACGGGCCGCCTAGGGTCGAGACCGAGGCCGTCAAGCGAGGACAAGGCGAGCAGCTTGGAGTTTGGCATCGCCCGGAAGTCGAGCGCTGATCCGAGCATGACGTGTCCTGCGGCGACCTTCTCGGCGGCGCGCACGTCGAGCACCTGCAGCGGCTCGCCGTGATCGAGCCGCTCCGCGAGCTCCTGGGGCGCGATCTGGGGCAGGGGAGAGGATGACATTGGAGCAGAATCTACATGACGCAAACGGCCCCCGTTGCCGGGGGCCGTCGCATGACCAGGATTCACGACGCCGAGTTACCGCAGGGGTACCAGGACGCCGAACAGCAATCCGAACGTGTTAACTGGGGCGATCGCGAGATCGGTGTTGCGGCCCCAGAGGGTGTAGTTCATCTCCACGCGCCCACCAAGCGGGCCCGTCAGCGCAAAGCGGTAGCCCCACGCGAGATTGAGGGCCGTACGGGTCGCGGCATCGGCGCCGGTGCTCTTGAGGTACTGCAGGTTGGCGCCCGCCGCGCCGTACCAGCCACCGTGCACGGCGTAGTTCAGGCGTGCCGAGAAGCCGCCGACGAACGTGGTCGTGCCGCTCGACTGGATGCGGTGGATGTCCACGCCGGGTTCGAGCGCGAGCTTCTTACCGATCGGGAAGATCGCGAAAATCGGAGACGGGAGCGAGATCTCGGGAGACGAGAGTGCCGCGCCGACTCCGCTGCCGAAGCTTGGGAACATCAGGAGCGTAATGTCGTTCGCGCCGCCGACCTCGTGGACGTTGGCGTACCCCCCTGCGACACCGAACTGCTTCGTCCACGCGCCCGTCGCTGCGCGCGGCGCGCCCCGAGCGGTGGCGGCGCGACGCGTTGCCGTCGACACGCCCAGGAGGACCGAGTAGGCGTTCTGCGGACCGACGTTCTCGGCCTTGCCCCACAGGCGAGCGCCCACTTCAACACGCCCGTTGAGCGGACCGGTGAGGTGGTGGCGATACCCCACGGCTGCCTGCACCGCGAGCTGCGTCTCCCCGCTTCCAGAATTGTTCACATAGCCCACGGCGCCACCGGCCGCCGCGTAGAAGCGGTTGGTGAGGGCGTAATCGCCCCGCACCCCTAGCGTCACGAGCGTCGCGCCGGCGCCCGCGGTGAGCTGCGAAGCGGCCACGTCGAACTCGACGGCAATCTTGTTCTTCCATGGGATAACGGCGTACAGGCCGGGCGCGGACGGCAGGAGCGGACCGAGGTTGAACCCCGGCAGGCTAACGATATCGATCGGGTTGCCGCCTGAACCGGCCGCAACGAGGCGCGTGAAGCCGCCTTGGATCCCGATCTCTTTTTGCCACGCCTGCTGCGCCTGCGCGCTCGTGGCGAGGCCAGCTGCCAGAACGATCACTGCCAACACTTTCTGCACGGTGAAACCTCCGGTGCTATTGTGAGGGTACCAGCCCGGGGGGCCGGGCAGGTGCTAAAGAAGGGCGCCACAATATTGGGGAAAGCCCCCGAAACGCAATACTGTAGCACCCGCCGCTGGGGCGGAATGCCAGAAAAGCCAGGAAATTCCAGGGCTTTCGGGCCTCCCGTTTTCCGGTCCGCTGTCTATATTGTGAATGCGTTCACAAGCCCACCAGCCAACGTATCCGGAGGTCATTCGCAATGCGCTTCACTCTGCTCACGACCGTTGTCGCGCTCGGCGCGCTCGCCTGTGGCGGCGAAAAGCAGGCCAGCCAGACGCCGGCCGCCGGTACACCGGCCGCGACGCCCGCGGCGACCGGTCCTGTGGTCGAGGTCAAGATGACGGGCAACGGCACTAACGTGGCGGCGTTCGAGCCTAAGGCGCTCACGATCGCCCCGGGCACCACCGTCCGCTTCATCAACGTCTCGGGCGGTATGCACAACATCGCCTTTTGGGGCGACTCGGTTCCCGCAGGCGGCGCGGCCGCGCTCGCCGCCGGCATGGCCAACACCATCGACAACATGCAGGGCGCGTTCCTCATGAACGCGAACGACACGTACGAGGTCTCCTTCGCGAACGCGCCGAAAGGCGTGTACAAGGGGTACTGCGTCCCGCACGTGGCGTTGGGGATGAAGATTGCCATCACGGTGCAGTAGGGCTCGGCACCAGTGATCGCCGACACGGCTCCGGGATGCGTCCCGGGGCCGTTTCGCTTTACTTAGGTCCTATGACGAACAGCTGGGATCTGGTCGTCGTGGGCACGGGGTTCGGCGGTAGCATGGTGGCGCTCGCCGCCGTGCGCGCCGGACTGCGCGTGTTGCTCATCGAGCGCGGGCGCTGGGTGGACCGCGACGATTCGGCGTGGGATACGCAGAGCATCCTGATCGACCGGAAGTACCGCAGCGCGTCGCCGTTTGAGACCCCGGGCTCGATGTTCGGGCGATCCCAGTACTTCCCCGACGAAGCCGTCGGCGGCAAATCGCCGTTCTACGGCGCCGCGTCGTTTCGGTTTCGCGAAGACGACTTCCGCCTGCGGCAGCGTTACCCTGACGTTTGCTCGGACCTCGTCGACTGGCCGATTACCTACGCTGATCTCGCGCCGTATTACGAACAAGCGGAGGGGCTCCTCGGCGTCGCCGGTGTGGCCGGGCAAGACCCCACCGAGCCCCCGCGCCGGCCGTACGCCGCGGCGCCCCCGTCGTTCTCGACGCCGGCCCGGCGAGTCGCGGCCGCCGCCGCATCCCTCGGGTTGAAACCGTTTCCGATCCCGCTGGCCATCAACTTCGCGTCGACGGACGGGCGCCGGCCCTGCGTGCAGTGCCTCACCTGCGATCTCTTCCCCTGCAAGATCGGGGCGAAAAACGATCTCTCCGTCACGGTGCTCCCCGGCGCGATCGCTGCCGGTGCCACGGTGCTGCACAGCACGGTGGCCCTACGCCTCAAGCGCGCCGGGGAGGGGGAGGGCGCTCGCATCTCGGAGGTCGAGTGCCTGGACA
>Ga0193727_1000622_pt1 | contig 13930 bp, 9 predicted proteins | sample H2c2metaG_FD_143051 | JGI IMG/M metagenome (GOLD analysis project Ga0193727, IMG submission 143051) | Soil microbial communities from a riparian zone of the East river system, Colorado, United States - H2c2 | ecosystem: Environmental > Terrestrial > Soil > Riparian zone | place: USA: East River...
TGCGTGGCGTGCGCGTGGTGGACATCAGCGACATCACGCACCCGCGCATCCTGGCGAACGTGCAGACGTGCCGCGGGTCCCACACGCACACCCTCCTGACCGATCCGAAGGACACGGCCAACGTCTACCTCTATGTGTCGGGCCAGGCGCCGGTGCGTCCCGCCGAAGAGCTGGCGGGGTGCTCGAGCCGCCTGCCGCACGAGGACACGGCGTCCGCCCGCTTCCGGATTGAGATCATCCGCGTTCCGCTGGCGCATCCCGAGCAGGCGAGCATCGTCAACCATCCGCGCATCTTCCAGGCGTTAGTCGACCCGCCGTCGCACGGCGCCACCCCCGCCGACATGGTGGAAGCCGAGCGTGAGGCGGCGGCCGCGCAGGCGGCAGGCGCGTTTGTCGTCAAGTTCCAGGGACTGCCGGTTCCCCTCCCCGCGGCGTTCACGGCCCCGATGCTCGACAGCGTCATGCGCAGTCACGGCGGGAGCGGCGTGCCGACGGCGGCCGACACCGCCGCGTTGCGCGGCGCGATTCAGGGAATCATCGACAACGAGTTCCTGCCGCCGCTGGGTCCGGGGGGCGTGCGGTACGGCCCGGATCAGTGCCACGACATCACGGTGTATCCCGCGGTCGGTCTCGCCGGAGGCGCCTGCGCGGGCTACGGGTTCCTCCTCGACATCCGGGATCCCGTGCATCCCGTGCGCATCGCGGCCGTCGCCGATTCGAACTTCGCGTACTGGCACTCGGCGACGTTCAACAACGACGCGAGCAAAGTGCTGTTCACGGACGAGTGGGGCGGCGGCGTGGCGCCGCGCTGCCGCGCGAGCGACAAGCCGCAGTGGGGGGCAGACGCGATCTTCACGCGGTCGGAGGCGACGCTGACGTTCCAGGGCTATTACAAGCTGCCCGCGCCGCAGACCTCCGCGGAAAACTGCGTCGCGCACAACGGCAACCTGATTCCCGTCCCCGGTCGCGACCTCATGGTGCAGGGCTGGTACCAGGGTGGCATCTCGGTCATGGATTGGACCGATCCCGCGCACCCGGCCGAGATCGCCTACTTCGACCGTGGGCCGATGGACTCGACCAGGATGGAGATGGCGGGAAGCTGGTCGGCGTACTGGTACAACGGCTACATCTACAGCTCCGAGATCTCCCGCGGGCTCGACGTGCTGGAGCTACAGCCGAGCGCAATGCTCACGCAGAATGAGATCGACGCCGCGAAGACCGTGAAGCTGGCCTCTCTGAACGTCCAGGATCAGCAGCCCATCACTTGGGCCGCGAGTTTCGCAGTCGCGCGCGCGTATGTCGATCAGCTCGAGCGTTCGCGCGGCCTCACGGCCGCGCGCGTCAGCTCGCTACGGGCACGGTTAAGCAACGCCGAACGGGCCTCGGACGCGGCGCGGCGGTCGGCGCTGAACTCCCTCGCCGGGCAGCTCGGGCGCGATGCGGCGACCTCGGCGGACGCCCCCCGGGTGAAGGCCTTGCAGGCCGTGGTGACGGCATTGGCGCGGTAGCTCAGCGCGACCGCGCCACCTCGTAGAGGTACTCGACGTACGACCGCACAGCGCCGTCGATGCCCTGCACCTTGGGGTTCGTCGATTCGATCACGTAGTACTCGTCCGGCGCGTGCGCGCCGCTGCCGTGCCCGAGCCCAAAGTGCCCGGCCGCGAGGCGCAGCGGGTCGCCGGTGAACACGTAGCCGGGCCACGAGCCGGCGTTGCGCGGCAGCAGAATCGGCTCGATGCGCGAGCGGCGCAACACGGTTTCCTGCGCGCGGATCACCAGGGCATCCCGCGCCGTGCTGGTGGGATCGTAGCCGCCCGTCATGTTGACTTCGATGTCGCCGAATCCGCGCTTCGCGAGGTGCGCCTTGAGCGCGGCCAGCGCCTCGGCGGCGGTCATGTCGGGCACGAGCCGCAGATCGAGCTTGGCCGCGGCGCGATGCGGCAGGATCGTCTTGCCGCCGGGGCCCGTGTAGCCGCCGACCAGCCCTTCGATGTTGACGGTCGGCCGCGACATCAGGAGTTCGAGCGCCTCCGTGAAGCTGGCATCGTGCACCCAGTGCTCGACGCCGAGCAGCCGCTTGGCGGCGCTCTCATCCATGCGGGCCGCGGCCGCAGCGACCATCGCCTTCTCGTCGACGGAGATCGGCCGAGCCTTGTCGGCGAGCCCGTCGATCGCCGGGTCGTTGCCGTCCGCCGACACGAGCGTCGCGAGCGCCTGCACGAGGTGCCACGCGGGGCTGTCGACGCGGGCTTTGTTGCTCGAGTGAATGTCCTGCTTCGGCCCCCGGCCCCACCGCTCCCCGCTCGAGACCAGCTCGACCTCGATGACACCCTTGGCGCCCAGCGTGATCGTGACCTGCCCGTCGAGGCCCTGGGTCGCGGAGGGCATGAAGATCCCGAGACACGGCTTCAGCGCGGCCAGCACCTCGGGGCGGCGGACGATCTGCGGGAAGTGCGGCGAGCCGATCTCCTCCTCGCCTTCGGCCGCGAGCACGAGATTGACGGGGAGTTTCTTGCCGGCGCCACGGATCGCGTGCAGCGCCGCGAGGAAGGACGCCTCCGGTCCCTTCTGGTTCACCGCGCCGCGTCCCATCACAACCTTGCCGAGACCCGGCTTGTCGACGAGGGCGGCATCCCAGGGCGGTGACGACCACTCGGCGGGGTCCACCTGTTTCACATCGTACATGAAGTACAGCCCGAGTGTGCGCGGGGCACCCGCATCGAGCGTCGCGAAGATGCCGGGTTGGCCGTCGCTCGCGATTCTCGTGACCTGCTGGAACCCCGCGTCGCGCAACATCCGCATCGTCAGCTCGCACCCCTCACTCATGCCCCGGTTCTCGGCGGCGATCGACGGCTGGCGGATCCATTCCTGGAGCCGCTGCACCGACTCGTCGTGGCGCCGTTCGATCTGCGCGAACACGGGTGCGAGGTCCGATTGCTGGGTCCAAACGCGGGACGGCAGGGCGAGGGCCGCCGCGGCGGCGGTGGTGTCCTGGAGGAAGGCTCGGCGATCGATCATCGAAGCTCTCGCGGTTGCGGGAAGTCAGTTATTTTGCACTCAGAGATTCCCATTGGCTACGGGGGGCCCAATGAGCGGCGTACGTGTACTGGTCGGCACGCGCAAAGGCGCGTTCATTCTGACGGCGGACGGGAAGCGTCGCGACTGGAAGGTCAGCGGCCCGCACTTCGCCGGCTGGGAGATCTATCACATGAAAGGGTCGCCCGCCGACCCGGCGCGGCTGTACGCGTCGCAGAGTAGCGGGTGGTTCGGCCAGGTCATCCAGCGCTCGTCCGACGGCGGCACGACGTGGGAAACGCCGGGGGGCGGGGTGACGATGGTACCCGGCGAGGGACCCAAGGGCGAGAGCAACATGTTCGTGTACGACGTCTCGGCCAAGACGGGCAAGCCACTCACCACGCACCAGTGGTACGACGGGACGCAGCACCCCTGGGAGTTCAAGCGCGTCTGGCATCTCGAGCCGTCGCTCACGGATCCGGACGCCGTGTACGCGGGCGTGGAAGACGCCGGCCTGTTTCGCTCCAGCGACGGCGGCACGACCTGGCAAGAGCTGGCGGGGCTCCGCGGCCACGGCACCGGGCCCCAGTGGCAACCGGGGGCCGGCGGGATGTGTCTCCACACCATCCTGATCGATCCGAGTAACCCGAAGCGGCTCTACATCGCCATCTCGGCAGCTGGCGCCTTCCGCAGCGACGATGCGGGCAAGACGTGGCGGCCGATCAACCAGGGCCTGCGCTCGCAATACATCCCCGACCCTGCGGCCGAGGTCGGTCACTGCGTGCACCGCCTGGCGCTGCACCCATCGCGCCCCAACGTGCTGTTCATGCAGAAACACTGGGACGTCATGCGCTCGGACGATGGCGGCGACTCCTGGCGGGAAATCAGCGGCAATCTGCCCACCGACTTCGGGTTCGTGATCGACGTGCACGCCCACGAACCCGAGACGATCTACGTCGTCCCCATCAAGAGCGACTCGGAGCACTATCCCCCCGAGGGCAAGTTGCGCGTGTACCGCAGCAAGAGCGGCGGTAACGAGTGGGAGGCCCTCACGAAGGGGCTGCCGCAGCGTGACTGCTACGTGAACGTGCTGCGCGACGCGATGTGCGTGGACATGCTCGATCCGTGCGGCGTGTACTTCGGAACCACCGGCGGTCAGGTGTACGCGTCGGCCGACGGCGGCGACAGCTGGGCCCCCATCGTGCGCGATCTGCCGGCCGTGCTGTCGGTCGAGGTGCAGGCGCTCCCGTGATCCGCGTGGTATTGCCGCCGCACCTGCGCACCCTGGCGCGCGTCACCGACGAAGTGGCGATCGACGTCCCGGACGCCGTGCCGCTCACCCGGGGGGCGCTGCTCGATGCGTTGGAAGCCCAGTATCCGATGCTGCGCGGGACGATCCGGGATCACCTGACCGCGCAGCGCCGGCCCTTCCTGCGATTCTTCGCCTGCGCGCGGGACCTGACCCACGAGCCGCCTGACGCCTTGTTGCCTGACGCCGTGGCGTCCGGAGAGGAGCCGTTTCTGGTCGTTGGGGCCATCGCGGGAGGCTGAAACAACCCTTTGGGGGGTTCCGTCATCCAACGATCATGAGCCTCGGATTGCCGGTCCTCGCCGCCGTCACGCTGCTTGTGCAGGATGGAGCATCGCAATCGACTCGGCCCGCGCCCCCCGCACCAGCCAGTGTGCGGGCGATGCGGGCGGCGCAGCCGCCCATAATCGACGGGCGCGACGACGATGCGGTGTGGCGCGACGCCCGCCCCATCACCGAGTTCCAGGAATGGCGCCCCAGCGAGGGCGGCCCGCCCAAGTTTCCCACCGAAATGAAGGTCGCCTACGACGCCGGCAACCTCTACGTCTTTGTCCGCGCCTTCGATCCGCACCCCGACAGCATCATCACGGTGCTCGCGCGCCGCGACTACTTCACGCCGTCGGACATGGTGTGGCTGTTCGTGGACTCGTACCACGATCGCCGCACCGGGTTCGAGTTCGGCGTCAATCCCTCGGGCGTGAAGCTCGACGCGCAGATCTACAACGACGGCAACGAAGACTTCGCGTGGGATGCCGTGTGGGACGTCGCGACGCGCATTGACTCCCTGGGCTGGACCGCTGAGTTCCGCCTCCCGCTGTCGCAGCTGCCCTACGGCACGCAGCGCACACACACCTTCGGCTTCACGGTCGATCGCGACATCTACCGTTACGCCCAGCGCGTCAGCTGGCCCCTGATCCGCCAGTCGGTGGCGGGGTTCGTGTCGCAGTTCGGCGAGGTGGAGGGTCTCGAGGACCTCGAGGCGCCGCGTCGGCTCGAAGCGGCGCCCTACTTCGTGACCAAGAACGTGTCGCAAATCAGCAGCAACACGCTCGGGCGTACCCAGGACGTGACCGTCGGCGGCGACTTCAAGTACCGCATCGCGTCGAACTTGAAGCTCGACGCCACGATCAATCCCGACTTCGGCCAGGTCGAGGCCGATCCCGGGGTGCTGAATCTGTCGGCGTTCGAGACGTTCTTCCGCGAGCAGCGGCCATTCTTCGTGCAGGGCGCGGGCCAGTTCCAGTGGAACGTCAACTGTACGGCGGTCAACGATTGTTCGACCGGGGAGGGCCTCGTGTATTCGCGGCGCATCGGCCGCGCGCCCGAGTTGGCGGGAGCGTACGCGGACACGACGTCGCCGGCATTCACGACGATCCTCGGCGCCGCCAAGCTCACCGGCCGTCTCCCGGGCGGCTTCACGATTGGTGCGCTGGATGCGGTGACGGCGCATGTGCGCGGAGCGGGCGGCGCGACCATCGAGCCGACGACCAACTATGGCGTGGTGCGTTTGCGCCAGGATCTGCGCGGCGGCGAATCGAGCATCGGGGGCGTCGTCACGGCCGTCAATCGTGACAACGACTCCTGGACCTCACCGTATCTGCACCACAGCGCCTACGTCGGCGCCGTGGATTTCCGGCATCGCTTCAAGGGCGGCAAGTACGAGCTGTCGGGCTCGGTAGACTTGAGCCGCGTCGCCGGCAGCGCCCAGGCGATCGCCAACACCCAGCAAAACGCCACGCACTATTACCAGCGTCCCGATGCCGGCATCGCGTTTGACTCGACGCGCACGTCGCTCACTGGTGACGCCGAGGCCCTGCAGTTCGGCAAGGTGGGCGGCAACCACTTCATCTTCCAGACGAACATCGAGCGCCGCTCCCCCGGGTTCGAGGTGAACGATCTGGGCTACCTGCAGCGCGCCGATCAACAGGCGTGGAGCACCTGGGCGGGATACTTCGACCGGCACACGCGCAAGCTCTACAACCGATTCCAGTGGAACTTCAACTGGTGGCAGTATTGGACGACGGCGGGGCTGCCGGAGGAGCGGGCCTTCAATACCAACACGCATACGACGTTCCGCAACCAGATGTCGCTGCACTTTGGCGGGACGATCGGGCAGCTGGGCACCACGTACTGCTACTCATGCGCGCGCGGCGGCCCGGCGGTACGCCAGGACTCGTATCTCGCCCCCTGGCTCGGCATCGTCGGCGACGACCGCAAGACGATCGTGCCCTACGTCTTTTTCAACTGGTTCCGGGGAGATGGCGGGCGCTCCCGCAGCGTCAGCGTTTCGCCCGAGCCGCGTGACCATCGCGATCTCGCCCAGCTATTCGCGTAGCCGGAATGACGCCCAGGCACTCGGCCCGAGGACCGACAGTCTCACGCATTACCTGTTCGCGCACCTCGACCAGAAGCAGTTCGCCCTGACGATGCGCTTCACCTACCCGTTCAGCTCGACGATGTCGCTGCAGGTGTATGCGCAGCCGTTCATCGCGAAGGGGACCTTCAGCAACGTGCGCGAGCTATCGGCGACGCCCCGCGCCGCGAGCTACGACAATCGGTATCAGGCGTACGGCGACACGGCATTCACGAACAACATCGGCGGGTTCAACTTCAAGCAGTTCCGCTCCAACGTCGTGTTCCGCTGGGAGTACCGGCCCGGCTCGACGATGTTCGTGGTGTGGAGCCAGGGCCGCCGCGGGTTCGGGGGCGTCGAGGGGACGAAGACGTTCGGCGGCGACATCGGCGATCTGTTCAATCTGACGCCCGACAACAGCTTCCTCGTGAAGCTGTCGTACTGGATCAACCGGTAGCCTCACCCCCTGACCCCCTCTCCCTTCGGGAGAGGGGGAACGCTATTTGAGCGTCGCGCCGACGAGGCCCGCGATCGCCGCGAGCGTCGTCTGCGCGGCGTTCAGGCCGAGGCGGAAGTCCTTGTCGCTGTAGGTCGAGTACAGATCGGTGGGCTGATGCCAGTTGGGGTCCCACCCTGCCCCGATGTGGGTGCCGCGCTCGTTCTCGCGCAGGCTGATCGCCGCCACCAGGTCCTGGAAGGGCGCCGAGTCGGTGTTCGTCATGTGTGAGCCCACGGACGCGGGGTAGTCGGTCGCGTACTTCTCGTTCGCCACCTGAAAGGCCCATGCGAGCTGCTGCGCCTGGGCGGCGAATTTCGCGCTCGATTGAAACTCGATGTTGACGTCGGCCTCGGGGCGTTGCTCCGGGCTCAACGTGCCGTCGGCGCGCGGCATGCCGTGATCGAACAGCATCATGTCGTGCTGGATCATGCCGAGCCAGGTGGGCTCAGGATACTTCCCCGACCCTGGCGGGTCTTCCTTCCCCTGTAAGGCCAGACGCTGTTCGACGTAGGCGCGGGCGCCGTTGAGCCCGGTCTCCTCGTTGTTCCAGAGCACGAACCGGATCGAGCGATCGGTGTGGACATCGGGGGCGGAGAAGATGCGGGCGAGCTGCATCACGAGCGCCGTCCCCGACCCGTCATCGTTCGCGGCCTCTCCCCAGCCGTGGCCGTCCATGTGCCCGCCCACGATGTACATCTCGTTCGGATGGACGCTGCCGACCTTGGTGCAGTACACCTCTTCGCGCGCGCCCGGCGTGGTGGGTTGCATGTCGATGGCACGCACGCGCGGGTCCGGCTGCTTGAGTGAATCGGTGTTGACGCCGGTGCGAGCGCGGATGCCGCGATAGCGGCCGCCGCCCGAGGCTCGCGTCGTGTCGCGCACCGGCCTCACCCCCTGGCCCCCTCTCCCGTCGGAAGAGGGGGGACTCGGCGGCTGGTATTCGTACTTGATCCGTCCGATGTCGGCGCAGCCGTAGCTCCGCAGCTGCGCTTCGATCCAGTTCACCGCGTTACGGTTGCGGTCGGTCCCCTGGCGGCGGTCGCCGAACTGGGTGAGGCCCTTGATCGTCGCCTTGTATTGCTCGAGGTCGAGCCGGGCGACGAGCTGGGCGACGGGATCGGGGGGGGGCTCCTGGGCGGGAGCGACGGTCGGGATGCCGAGGACGGCGAGCAGGAGAAGGGATCGGGTCATGGCGTAAACATATCCGCCGCTCGCCCTCTTGCCGACCGCCCTGCCGCAGGATAAATCTGCCCGGTCCTCTCCCATTGGAATTCCTGTGCACGATTTCCGATCCGTCGCTCGCGTAGGCCTCGCGCTACTCGGAGCCCCGCTCCTGTCCGGTGCGGCGGCGGCGCAACAACGCGCCATCACTGGTACCGTCACCAGCGAGCAGGGCACGCCGCTGGCGGGCGTCGCGATCGTCATCAAGGGTACGATTGGTCGGACCGCGACGAACCAGGCCGGCGGCTATTCTATTCACGCCGCGGCCGGACAGGTGCTGCAGTTCCGGCTCATCGGCTCCGCGGTAGTGGAGCGAACCGTCGGAGACCAAGACGTCATCGACGTGGTGCTGCGCCGCGTCGCGTTGGACCTCGATGCGGTCGTGGTCACGGCCCTGGGGCAGACTCGGGAGCAGCGGGCGCTGGGCTATTCGCAGCAGAGCGTGCAGGGCACCGATATCGTCGCCGCGCAGCGCGACAACTTCATCAACGCGCTGGCGGGGCGGGTCGCCGGCGTTGACGTCACGAGCACATCGGGCGTGCCAGGCGCATCGTCGTCCATCACCATCCGGGGCATCAGCTCCATCAGCGGCAGCAACCAGCCGTTGATCATCGTGGATGGTCTGCCCATGGACAACCGCACGTTCAACACCACCGCGATGGCATCGGACGTGAACGCCACGACGGCGCTGAGCAACCGCGGCATCGATTTCACCAACCGCGCGGCCGACCTGAACCCCAACGACATCGAATCGGTCACGATCCTCAAGGGCGTCGAAGCGTCGGCGCTATACGGCATCGACGCCGCGAACGGCGCGATTCTGATCACGACCAAGCGCGGCCGCTCGGGCGGCGGGGCGGAGTACAGCAACAGTATTCGCGTGGAGCGGACGCGCGCGACGCCGACGCTGCAGCGCGTCTATGGCCCCACGACGATCAGCGCGGCCGGCGTCCTGAGCGCCCAGACGTACTTCGGCGGTCGCTACGCAGCCGGCATGCAGTTCTACGACAATATCGGCGGCTTCCTGCAGACGGGCGTGACGCAGACGCATAACCTCTCGTTCAGCGGGGCCACGCCGGACAACCAGATCAATTACCGTCTCAGCACGTCGCTCGACCGGCAGGAGGGCGTCGTTCCAAAATCGGGGTACGATCGGCTGAACATCACCGGATCGTCGCAAGCGCAGGTCTCGCGCTGGCTCAACACCGATCTCTCGATGGTGTACAGCTATACCAGCAACGACCAGGTCTACAAAGGCGATATCGGGCCGCTGATGGGCTTGATGCTGTGGCCGCAGAACGACAACGCCAAGAATTATCTCACGCCGGCCGGAACGCGGCGGCGTCTCACGAGTTTGGCGGCGTCGACGGAGTTGGATAATCCCTACTTCAATGTCAACAAGAACGCCATCAATTCGAAGAACAATCGCATCATGGCGAACGTCGGCTTCCTGCTGACGCCGTTCTCGTGGGGCAGCCTCAAGACCAACATCGGCACCGACAACTACGCCAATCAGAACCTCATCCTGCGGAACCCGGAGAGCGCCGCGGGGTTCGCGTCGGGCGGCATTCTCGATCTCGCCGATGTCATCACGCGCAACATCACCGCCCAAACCTATCTCAACTTCAACAGTCGGCGGATCACGAACAGCATCTCCATCAGCGGGTTGCTCGGGAATTCGATCGGCGACTTCAGAACAAGCACGGACGCCGCGGTCGGAACGGGATTCCTCGACCCCAACTTCGTATCGATCAACAACACCAGCTCACGGCTTCCCAAGACCACGACCGATCGGTACCGGCGGGTGAGCTTCTTTGGCCAGGTGGCGCTCGATTACAAGAACTACCTGTTTGTGACCGTCACCGGCCGCAATGACCGGACCTCCACGATTCCACCGCCGCGCAATTCGTTCTTTTATCCGTCGGCATCGGTCAGCTTCATTTTCTCCGACGCCTTTCCCGGTCTGCAGGGGTTCGTAACCGGGAAGCTGCGCGCGGCGATCGTCGGGGGCGGGAAAGACGCGCGTCCCTACGCCTATACGCCGGCGCTCCAGTTTAAGACCACGTCGTTCGGCGGTTACGGCTACGACTTCTGGGGGCCGAACTTCGCGCTCAAGCCCGAGCGCGCGAGCGGCTGGGAGATCGGCGGTGAGGCCAGCTTCCTGCACAACCGCCTGGGACTCGATGTCACCGGTTACCACAAGATCACCACGGACCAGATCGTCAACGACATCCGCGGCAGTTATGGAACGGGATTCATTCTGTTCAATCTGAACGGTGCCAAGACACTCAGTCGCGGCATCGAGATGACGTTACGCGGCACACCCCTGCTGAACCGGAACGCATCGTGGGACGTGCAGGCGAACTTTACGCTCGCGCGCGGCTACGTGTTGAGCCTGCCGCGCAGTCTGCCGGAGTCCTACGTCTCCGACACCTGGCTGTACGGCAACGTGCGGGCCGGCGTCCTGCCGGGCATCTCGACGATGTCGCTCACCGGTCTGTACTACCTGCGCGTCTCGAGCGACAGCGCCGGACGTAAAGGCCAGCTGTTGATCGATCCGACGACGGGGCTGCCGGTTCGGTCGACCACGTTCATCGACGCCGGCTACAATCGGCAGCCCGACTTTACCATCGGAGTGCAGAACACCATCCGCTACAAGCACTTCACGCTCGATTTCCTGCTCGATATCCGCAAGGGCGGCGACGTGTTCAACGCGACCCAGCACTACCTCACGACGCATGGTCTGAGCGAGGAGACGCTGGACCGCGAGCAGCCGCGCGTGCTCCAGGGCGTGCTGATGGACGGCAAGCAAAACACCTCCAATCCCACGGTCAATAACATCGTCATCGTGCCGAGCGCGCAGAACGCGTACTACACGAACATGAGCGAAGAGCTGTTCATCGAGAAAAACATCAACTGGCTGCGGCTGCGGGATCTGCAGCTCACCTACGAAGTGCCTGGGCGCTTCCTCGGCGCCCGCAACGCCAGTGTGTTCATCAAGGGCACCGATCTGTTCCTGGTCACGAACTATTCGGGCCTCGATCCGATCGTGAACGGCAACAGCGCGGCGGTGGGAGGATCGGGCGGCGTCGGCATCGACTTCGGCAACTTCCCAATGCCGATCGGGCTCAATGTCGGCGTCAGGATGGGGTTCTGACCATGAAACCACTCTACGCAGCGGCATTGGCCGGCGTGCTGACCGCCGCCACGGGATGCCAGGAATTCCTCGACGTCAACACCAATCCGAATGGTCCCACGGCGGTGTCGGCGAATCTGTATTTACCGCCGATGCTGCACTGGTTGGTGACGTCGCCGCAGTTCGACGGCCGGTTCGTCGGGCGCTACACCCAGGAATGGACGCTCCCGGGGACGGCTCTCAGTACGTGGGACCGCATGGGCTACGATCCCTCGAGCGACAACGGGGCGCAGCAATGGCGCGACGTGTACTGGTCGCTCGGGCAGAACCTGGTCGACATGAACGCCAAAGCCACGGCCGAGCAGCGCTGGGACCTCCTCGGGGTCGGCTTGATCCTGAAGGCATGGGGCTGGCAGGTGCTGACCGACCTTCACGGCGAGATCATCATCCGGGAAGCGTTCGATGTGTCTCGGACGAAATTCGATTACGACACACAGGATTTCGCCTACCAGGAGGTGCACCGCCTGCTGGACAGCGCGATCGTGCTGCTGCGGCGGACCGACGGCGCGGTCGATGCCGCGTACCTCGGCCGGAGTGACAGGATCTACAACGGCAATCGCCTTAAATGGTTGAAGCTGGCGCACGGCATGCTGGCGTTGAACCTGAATCACCTTTCGAACAAGACGACGGGGCCATTCACCTACGACCCCGTCCGTGTCATGGCGGAAGTCGATTCGTCGTTCGCGAGCAACGCCGACGACGCGGTGCTGGGATATCCCGGTACGAGCACGGACTTCGCCGATTACAATTTCTGGGGCCGTACCAGAAACAACATCACGGCTTACCGCCAGACGCGCTTCATCCTCGGGCTGATGGACGGCACACAGTTCGGGGTCGTCGATCCGCGCATGTCGCGCATGCTGTCGCCGGCGCCCGATGGCGTGTACCGCGGGCTCGATCCCAACGTGGTCGGCTTCGGGGCGTTGACCGACACGTTGGTGCAGCCGCAGAACTTCTTTGGGTATATCGGCGCAGGCGGGTTGGGCCTGCCCGCGCGATACATCTTCGGCGACAAGTCCAAGCTCCCGGTGATGACCTACTCCGAGCTGCAGTTCATCAAGGCCGAGGCCGCATTGAAACACGGCGACCAGGCCATCGCGCTCACGGCCTATACGAACGCCATGCGTTCCCATTTCCAGTTCGTGAATGACCGCAACAGCGAAGCCGGCGGCCCTCCGGCAATTGCGGCAAGCACGCGTGACTCGTTCCTGGCGTCCGCGAACATCGTCCCGGCGACGCTCACCATCTCCCATATCATGTCACAGAAGTTCATCGCGCTGTGGGGCTGGGGGCATAACGAGATCTGGATGGATATGCGCCGTTACCACTACACCGATCTGGTCGGCGGGACCCAGGTGTTCCGCGGGTTCGCCCCGCCCACGAACCTCTATGTCGACAACGGCGGGGACGTCGTACGGCGCATCCGGCCGCGGTTCAACTCGGAGTATGTCTGGAACCGCGATGCACTCCAGGCGATCGGCGGTCTCGACGCCAACTATCACACCATTGAGCTATGGGTTACGAAGCCATGAACACCCTTACCCGGTATCGGGCACTCGGCGCCTTGCTCTGTGTCACGGTGCTCGCCTCCTGCGAGAAGAACGCGGTTCAGGTTCTCCCGAACGGACCGCTGGAGCACTCACGCGTCAAGTTTTTTAATCTTGGCGTCGGTGCCCCAGGGGTGAACTTCTACGCGAACACCACCAAGATGACGGCCATCTCCTCTGGTACGCAGACCGAAGCCACCACCGGGACCACGTACGGAAACGCGGGAAACGCCGGACTCTACGTCGCGATTGCGGCGGGCCAGTACACGTTGACCGGACGAATCGCCGCGACGACCGACAAGAATCTTCCGATCGACACGCTCAGCGCCACCATCGCAGACGGGAAATACTACTCGTTCTACTTGAGCGGCCCGTACAACACGACAACGAAAAATGTCGATGCGTTCATCGTCGAGGATCCCGTGCCCACTCAGGACTTCTCGACCGCATACGTCAGGCTCGTGCACGCGATCTCCAACGCGAATCCGCTGACGTTATACGGGAGGCCGACTGGAGATACAGTGACTGCACACTGGACGGCCCTCGGCTCCGCCGTGGCGTACAAAGGTGCCGACGCATTTGCCGCGATTGCGCCCGGGGTCTACGATCTGGGCGCCCGCTTCACCGACTCGACGACGAACAGAACCACTCTGACTGGCGTGTCGCTCGTGCGCGGGCAGCGCTACACCATCAACGCCCGGGGGAACAACACCGCCACGACTGGAGCGACCCGGGACAGTCTCAGCAGCTCGACGAACTACTGAACGCCCCGTTTTAGCCCGGTACGTGT
>Ga0193727_1000624_pt1 | contig 13919 bp, 12 predicted proteins | sample H2c2metaG_FD_143051 | JGI IMG/M metagenome (GOLD analysis project Ga0193727, IMG submission 143051) | Soil microbial communities from a riparian zone of the East river system, Colorado, United States - H2c2 | ecosystem: Environmental > Terrestrial > Soil > Riparian zone | place: USA: East River...
CCTGCGCACGCTCGTTACACCGGTACGCGCAAAATCGAGGAATTCCGAGAGCAGTCGCGAGAGCCGGTCGGACTCGCGTTGGACGAGTGTCGTCAGCGTTCGCGTGTCGTCGTCGGCGGCAGGCACCTTCGCCAGCAGCTCCGCGGCGCTTCTGATCGACGCCAGCGGATTCTTGATCTCGTGCGCCAGCGAGGCGCTCAGCTCGGCAACGGCCTCGAGCCGTTCCGCTCGTGTGTGCAGTCGCTCAATGTCGGCTTCCCGTAGCCGGAACGCGGCGAGTTCAGCCGCCATTGCTTCGCGTCCCGAATGCGCATGGCGCAGACGCGCACCGATGTAGCCGCACCCGAGTGCGACCGCTCCGAAAATGCCGAGCTGCATCAATACCGGCAGATCGAACACGGTAGCCTGATCCATGATCGTAACCGCGAAATAGAGCACGTCGCCGAGCATGGCGATCAGGAGCACACCGGCTGGTGGCAGCACCAGCGCGCTGACAGCAATGACGAGGATGTAAAGGGACGCGAGCTGCGAAGGAGTGCCGGTCTGGGTGAGATGGACGACAGTCGTCACCAGAAACAGGTCGAAGATCACCTGCACGTAGAAGAACGTGTCCGCCAGAAGACCCTGCCGGCGTGCGCTGAAGAAAATCGAAGCGCCCGTAAAGAGCAGCGTCGCGACGAAGGCGAGTGTCGCGATCAGTGTCGCGCTGCTGTCTGCACGGGGCCAGACGGCGACGGCGGCGACGAAGATCGCGGTCGCCAGCGACAAGCGACCAAGGTAGAGGACTCGAAGGACGCCCTCCGACCCGCCGCCGAGGGGGTTGGAGACCACGAGCGAGGGCCGCGAAACCGCGGGTGTTATTGGAACGGCCGGTAGCAAGGGTTCCTTATTGCGGGGGTTTGGCACTTCCGTCAATTAGACGCTTAGGCAGGCCCCTAAGTCTCTACTACTATATAGAATAGAATAGATTACACCTATATGGTCCTTGGATTTGTTGCCGCGCAGGTCGCCGATCCTCCGTCGATTACCGTGGCCGCGAGCAGCTTGGTCGCCGTACTTGGACTGGTCGCGCTGAACGGGTTTTTCGTCGCTGCAGAGTTCTCGCTCGTAGCCGCCCGGCGCAGTAAGCTCGATGAGATGATCGCCAAGGGCGATCGCGGCGCGAAAACCGTTCAGGTCGCGCTTCAGCATCTCGACCGGTACATCGCCGCCACCCAGCTCGGAATCACTATCGCATCCCTCGCCCTGGGATGGATCGGAGAGCCGGTGCTCGCCCATCTGTTCGACCAGCTATTCAGAATGGGCGGGCTGAACCCATCGCCGGCCGCATTGCACGTCGCCGCGGTTCCGGTCGCGTTCTTCATTTTGACTTTCTTCCATATCGTGCTCGGCGAGCTCGCGCCGAAATCCATCGCGCTCACGAGTCCCGAAAAGACGGCGCGCGCCGTCGTTCGCCCACTGCTCCTGTTCTCGCGCGTCATGTCTCCCTTTATCTGGCTCTTCAACGGTGCGGCGAATTCCATGCTGCGAGTATTCGGGGTCGAGCCCGTGAATGACCCGGAGGGACACAGCCCCGACGAGATTCGCTTTCTTGTCATGCAGGCGCACGCCCGCGGAACGCTGGACGAGTCCGACCGCGCGATGCTGGCGGGTGTTCTCGACTTCCACGAGAAGAAAGCAAGGGATGTAATGCGCCCAAGAACTGATGTGGTTGCTCTGGACATCGAGGCCACCGAAGAAGAGGTCTGGGAGATCCTCCGGCGCGAACGGTACTCCCGCTACCCCGTGTACCGCGAATCGCTCGATGACGTGACCGGCGTGTTCCTCGCGAAGGATCTATGGCTGCACTCCGGGGACGCGCCGTTCAATCTCGCCGACTTCGTGCGCGAGCCGATGTACGTGCCGGACAGCCGCCCCGCTGAGCGAGTGCTCGACGACCTGAGAAAGACGCGGGCGCACATGGCCGTAGTGCTCGACGAGTACGGCGGCACGGCCGGCATCGTCACGATGGAGGATCTGGTCGAGGAAGTGATCGGAGATATCGCCGACGAGTACGACTTCGCTTCACGCGAATCGATTGTGACGGATGGGGTGCTGGAGCTCGCTGGATCGCTGTCGCTCATCGATGTCCGCTCCGACTACCGCATCCCGATCCCCGAGGGAGATTGGACGACGCTCGGCGGATACGCCTTCGCGAAGCTGGGACGCCTCCCCCGAATGGGAGATCGTATCCCGATACCGGGCGGAGAGATGGAAGTGGTTGCGATGGATGGGCGTCGCATCGCCGCGCTCAGAATACACAGAGCCGGCTCCAGGCAGCCGGCGGTCGCTCAACCCGCTTAGAGCTTTCGGCGGAATACTCCGCACGCCCCGAACGCAACCGCATCCCTCGAGCGGGCGTTGAGGGTCGGGGTACAAGGCAGGAGCGAGTTTTTCGCCACCCAGTTTGCGCGTCGCCGCGCACCCACATCGGAGACGAACCGATCGACGAGCGTGGCACGCGACGGATCGAACGCCGAGAGGGCGGCCGCCGTCTTGATCGCGAGCTCACTCTCCCGTGCGCGCATGTAGAGGAGTGGCAGATGGGCGGCGACCGCAATGTCAGCCGTCGGGACGGGTCGGTCGATCGCCTGTGAGCGGTCCCACACTGCTTCGGTGTACTTGGCTTCGAGATAGTCGGAGTAGAGTTTCGCGGCGGTGGTGCTTCTGCCCGAGAACTGGCGCGCATGTACAGCAGCGGCAGATGCGCGGCGACCGCAATGTCAGCCGTCGGGACGGGCCGGTCGATCGCCTGTGAGCGGTCCCACACTGCTTCGGTGTACTTGGCTTCGAGATAGTCGGAGTAGAGTTTCGCGGCGGTGGTGCTTCTGCCCGAGAACTCGAGGCGTTTTCCGATCACCAGGTAGATCTCGGGTGCTCCGACGTATGCGAGCCTGAGCGACGTCTGGAGCATCGCCAGCGCCGAGTCGGCGTGCCCTGCCCCGATGTACGCTTCCGCCAGCCTGTACCGAGGCTCGCCAAGGAGCGGATCAGTTTTCACAGCATCACTCAGGACAACGAGGGCCCGCTCATAGTCTCGATTCCCGGTGTACAGGCTGGCGAGGGCGAGACGCTGCTCGATTCGACGCGGACTGAGCTCGATCGCCTTGTGAAACGCGTCGATCGCCAGCTGCTCGTAGAGCGATGACTGATAGAAGTGCGCGGCCTCCAGCAGCAAGCCACCTTCGTGCAGGTAGAGCCTGTCGTTCAACGTGTCGCGGTGGATCTCGCGCGCGAATGTGACGAAGGATTCCGCAAACGCGCTGTCGAGCATTCGTCGCTCGTCGCGGCTTGCGCGCATCTCCTCCAGCCGGGGACGAAGCGATCCGATGAACTGCGCCATCAGGATTGGCGTGTGCGCGCCCTGCCGGGCCGAGGAATTCGACAGCAGCTCGATCTCGGAGAGAGTCTGCGCGACGTTGCCGCGCGGCGAGTCAAGCCTTGCCAGTGCGCGATTCGCGCGGAGCGGCGTCCAGGCTTCGCTGTACAGCGCCGCGATCAGCACGACGATCGACGCGAAAGCGAGCGCGGGCCGTGCCGTCGCAGCTTCGGTGTCGCTGCCTCTCACTTCCAGCACGACCGAGCCCACGGTGCCTCGCGACGCAATCAAGGCTGCAATCAGAATCCAGAGCATCGTCGAGTTGAGATCGACAAACCAGAAAAACAGGTAGATCGCATAGGCAACCTGTAGTCCGGCCAGAATTGAAAGTGCGGGCGCGGACAGCCTGCCGGCGCGGTAAGCCCGCACGAGCGTCAGCGCGATCGCGAACCAAATGCCGAGAAAAGCAACCGTGCCAACCAGCCCGGTGGTTGCGAGCATCTCCAGGAACTGGTTGTGGGTGCGATCGTATACGTCGGTGTCGATCGCATAGATCCGCGGATCGAAGTGGGCGCTCCAAACGAGCTTGTGGTTCTCCGGTCCGTAGCCGAGTAGCGGGCGGTCCCTGAATCCGAGACTCCGACGACTATTGCGGCCAATGCCCCGGCTCCCGCGAGAACGATCCACTTGCTTCTCGACTGTTTGGCGACCGATGCGAAGATGAGTCCGCCCGCTATCGCTCCCACCACCAGTCCGATTACAGAGCTTCTGTTCTCGGCAAAGACCAGCGCGAGCAGATTCAGTCCGCCCGCTGCCAGATACAGCACGCGATACCGCACGCTCGTCGCCGCGAGGTAACCAGCCAGCGCGACGGTCATCAGCAGATACGCCGCGAGGAGCCCTGTATTTCCGAGAGTCGAGGCACCGCCCCCGACGAACGCATTCGGCAGAGGGGCGCCGAACGCGAGGGCGGAATGCTGAACGATCGTCGTCAGGCTGACAAAAACTCCCACAGCGAGCGCGGCGTGCAGAACCCTGTTCCAGTCTTCGTCGCGAAGAGTTCTGAGCAACAGGAAGAACACGACTAAATGCAGCCAGGCCCACACTCCGCCCATTCGCTCGAAGTCACCAAAAAAGCTGTGCGTGGGCGCCGGCGAGAAGAGCGCGGAGAGCGAGGCGGCGGCGATGAATGCCACCAGGGACCAAAGTATCGGCTCGCCATGAAGGTCGAGCGTCTTCCGGCCGAAGCAAAGCGCGAGGACGAGAGCCGCGGCGCCGACTTCGACGACGACGCGAAAGAAGATGTTCCGCGGCACTACGTACGGAAAATAGAAATCCGACGCGAAGATCAGTGGAACCAGCAGAGATGCGAGCAACAGCGCGACGACGCCGGTGCGCCACGACAGCTCAGGAAACTTCGGCGTTGAAATCCGCACTGGTCAGAACTTCGGCGTTGAAATCCGCACTGGTCAGCGTGCCTCGTCGGTCAGGCGCGCCAAAACTTCCGGGAGGACTTCGTGGCCACCCTCGAATCTGATGAGCGTGTGCGGAACACCCAGCCCCAGCAGCCGGGCTTCCTGAGCGGCGATCAGCTCGGGCCTAGCGAACTCATCGTTCGTCCCGAGCGCGATGGTCAAGGGTGACCGCCGCGCCAGGCGAGCAGCGCGCTCCACATCAAGCTCGGAGGGAAGAAGCCCGGAGTACATCACGACCCGGTCTGCATCGACATTTCCGTGAGCCACCCAGCGCGCGACGGTCGCGGTCCCCTGTGAAAACCCGAGCACCCACAGACGCACCTTCGCTCGGTCGACGACGGAAAAGATCTCGTCGTGGAGCAGATCGAGATAGCTCACGTAATCCCGGATCTCGAACTCGCGATCTTCGGACGTCATCCAGGTGGCGCCGACCGGTGCGGAAGCCGGGTGCGGTCCACCGACCGGCGGAGAGAGGTAGTAACGCGACAGCGCCTCCGGGGCGACGAAGAGTCGGTCGGCTCGCTCCAGCGGCAGAAACCGGGAGAGGAAGCGCCTGGCCAGCTGGCCGTGACCATGGCAGACAATCCACACTTCGGTCAGCTCCGCCTCGAGCGAGCCCATCATGGCATACCGCGCCGTCCTTGAGACCTGGAGGTGGCGCTGCTCGAACGTGCGAACTTTTTTTTCCAACGTGGCGGGAGTCTGCAAGGAGACGCTCGATGGGGCGACGCATTGACCTGGGCGAAGCTGGAACATGTCTTGCCCCCCTGAATGTACCATTCCGACTGAGAAATGATTCGTTCTCTGCCCCTTACAACGCTCCTCTTCCTGCTGGCCGCCTGCTCCGTGTCCGAGGACCAGGAGGTCGCGCTCGGCCGCAAGGACGCCGAGGAGGTCAATTCGCAGCTGCCGATCGTTACCGATCCGGCCATCAGCGGCTACATCCAGGATCTGGGCCAATCCATCGCAAGGAAGACGAGCCGCGCTGATCTCGATTGGCACTTCTACGTCGTCAACACGAGGCAGGTCAACGCCTTCGCACTGCCTGGCGGATACATCTACGTGAATCGCGGGCTCATCGAGAGCACCGACGCGCTCGATGAGCTCACCGGAACGCTGGGGCACGAGATCGGCCATGTAATCGAGCGGCATGCCGTCAAGCAGATGCAGAATGCTCAGAAAGCGAACACCGGAATCGCCGTCGTGTGCACGCTCACCAACATCTGCAACAGCGGCCTCGCGCAGACCGCGGTGCAGGTTGGCGGAACGGCGCTCTTCGCCAAGTACAGCCGCGGTGACGAGCTCCAGGCCGATTCGGAAAGCGTCGTGAATGTCACGCGCGCCGGGTACGATCCGCAGGGAATCCCGGATCTGTTCCAGGTGCTGCTCAAGCAGCGGGAATACCAGCCGACTGTGGTCGAAGGATGGTTCGGAACCCATCCACTCGAGGAAGCACGCATCCAGCGGGCAAAAAGCCTGATCGCACATCTGCCGCTGGAAGGTCCTGACACGCTAATCGTGGACACGCCCGAGTTTGAAGCATTCAAAAGGCGTGTGTCGGAGCTTCCTGCACCGCCGCCGCCGAGCCAGCAGCCGACCGAGCGAAGGCGGTAGCTAGCGCCGTCTATGCTTTCGATGGCTCCGGTCACAGAGCGGACGACGCGTTGCGTGAATAGAATTATCCGCCCACCGTTTCGTCGCCGCGAACCCGAGCACTCTCCTGATGACACGCATTGCCCTGACCATCGGCCTCACCGTTTGCGCTCTCGCCTCGAACTTGCCGGCCCAGGCGAGACCCGTCGACTGGACCGCGTTCGCGCGGGAATCGCAGACTGTCCTATCCGACTATCTCCGCGTCAACACCACCAACCCTCCTGGCAACGAGATCCTCGGCGCGAGGTTCCTGAAGGCGATTCTCGATCGCGAGGGCATCGCTCCTGGCAACGAGATCCTCGGCGCGAGGTTCCTGAAGGCGATTCTCGATCGCGAGGGCATCGAAGCGCGGATACTGGACACTACGGAGATGGGACCGAATCGGGCCAACCTTTACGCGCGCCTGCGCGGGAATGGCGGCAAGAAGGCAATTGCGCTTGTGCACCACATCGACGTTGTTCCCGCAACGCCGTCGACGTGGGCCGTGGATCCGTTTTCCGGAGTCGTCAAGGACGGTTACATCTGGGGACGCGGCGCGATCGACATGAAGGGCAACGGGGTCGCCCAGCTCATGGCGATGATCGCCATCAAGCGCTCGGGCGTTCCCCTCACCCGGGACATCGTCTTCATCGGAAATGCCGATGAAGAGCTCGGCTCGACCGGCGCGCTGGTGTTCGTGAAGCAGCACCCGGATCTCCTGAGCGACGTCGAGTACCTGATCACCGAAGGCGCCGACAATGTGCTCGACGACAAGGGGAAAGTCGTCTATTTCGCGGTCGGTGTCTCCGAGAAGCGGACCTTCTGGCAGCGACTCACGGTGAACGGAGTTCCTTCACACGGGTCGCGCCCCACAAAACAGAATCCGGTTCCCCGGCTCGTCGCGGCGCTGTACAAGATCTCGCAGTACGAGACACCTCTTCATGTGACGCCGGGAGTCGAGAAGTTCTTTCGCGACATCGCGCGGACGTACCCCGAGCCGCGACGTTCGTGGCTTTCCAACGTGAGCATCGCACTTCAGAACCCACAGGCGCGCGATTGGATATTGAGCGATGTGTCATGGAACGCCGTTCTCCGAAACACCATCTCGTTGACCGGCCTCGTCGGGTCGAACAAGACGAACGTCATTCCGGGGATCGCGACCGCCGACATCGACGTAAGATTGCTGCCCGATCAGGATACGACGGAATTCCTGAAGACACTCGAAGGAATTGTCGGAGATACGGCCGTGCACTTCACGCACCTGGGCAACACGAAGGCTCCGCTCGAGAGCCCGATCGATACCGACTTCACGCACCTGGGCAACACGAAGGCTCCGCTCGAGAGCCCGATCGACACCGATCTCTTCCGCGCGATCGAGAAAGCGGCCCACGAGCGTGAGCCCGGGGCATTCGTTACGACTCCAATGGAGACTGCGGCGACAGACAGGCCGACCTACCGCAAGGTGGGAATAACGACTTATGGGTTCAGTCCGTTCAAGGTCCCGCGCCCGGAAATCCAGCGCGGGATGCATGGCAACGACGAGCGGCTGTCGGTTGAGAACGTCGGCTTCGGCGTGCGGTTCTACTACGACATACTGCGCTACGCGCAGTAGCCGGACTATGAGCTAGCGCGTCAGCTCTTGTGCCGGAAGGTGATGCGTCCTCTCGTCAGGTCGTACGGCGATACCTCGAGAGTTACGCGATCTCCCGCGAGAACGCGGATGCGGAACCTCCGCATTTTGCCTGCGATCGTGGCGTGCACGTCGTGGCCGTTGTTCACCTGCACGCGAAACGTCGCATCGGGCAGAACTTCAGTAACGGTTCCTTCCAGCTCGATTGCTTCTTCTTTTGCCATAGTCCTCCTTAGGTGATTTGCAGCGGTCTGAAATAAAAAACGGGGCCGACCTGGAGTTGTCCAGAGCGGCCCCGCTTTCCTATCCTGCGTTCAGCAAGCTACGACTTAAGCGCCGAGCTTGGTGACGTTCTCGGCCGCGGGGCCCTTCTGGCCCTGCACGACGTCGAACTCAACGCGCTCGCCCTCGGCCAACGACTTGAAGCCGTTGCCCTGAATGGCGGAGTGATGAACGAAGCAATCCTTCTGTCCGTTCTCAGGTGTGATGAAGCCAAAGCCCTTGGCGTCGTTGAACCACTTTACTTTGCCGGTGGTACGCATGTGCGGTACATCCTCATTCAATTGTGTCGGAGTGCCGTTTTTTGCGGTACCTGTCCGACTACTGTTTGTTCGCGGCCGAAATGGCCGCATTTTTTCGCCAGAAAACCAAAAAAGACCTGGCAAACTTCCCAGGTCCCTCTACAGTTCGCTGGCTCTGTCGCGCAATCGTTGCGCTTCAGGGTTTAAACCTAACCCCCATTGGCCGTGCCGTCAATGAAGGATATGGCTCCCTTTGACGGCCGGCCGCGCGGGTAGCTCGGCTGGTAGCCGGGAGGCTCGGGTCTTCGCACATTCTTGGGCGCATGACCTACGCCTTCCACACCGCCGACGTCTTCACGGATCACCTTCACGGTGGGAACCCGCTCGCGGTGATTCCGGATGCGCGCGGGCTGTCAGACACGCAGATGCAGTCCATTACGCGCGAGTTCAACTACTCGGAGACCGTCTTCGTTTTCCCTCCGCAGGAGAGCCGCAATACACGCCGCGTCCGGATCTTCACGCCCGGATCAGAGCTGCCATTTGCCGGACATCCAACGGTTGGCTGCGCGTTCGTCCTCGCGTCGATTGGAGACATTCAGCTCAGCGGCGACGAGACGCGAATCGTGCTCGAGGAGGGCGTGGGCCCCGTGCCCGTTCTCATTCGCTCAAAGGATGGAAAGCCCACCTTCGCGCAGCTCACTTCAGCGAAATTGCCCGAGATAAACGATCCGCCGCCTCCGCCTGAGACGCTGTGCGAGATCCTGTCGCTCGAGCCGAGCCACATATTGGCGGACGACATGCTCGAGCCGGAAGCCGTTTCGTGCGGCGTGCCTTATCTCTTCATCCCGCTGAAGAAGCCCGAGATGCTCTCATGGGTTAAAGTCGACGTACAGAAATGGGAGCAGGCGCTCCGCGACTACTGGGCGCCCGAGATGTTCGTCTTCAGCGCCGACGACTGGAGCAACATTTTCGAAGGTGGCCATATCCACGCCAGAATGTTCGCGCCGGGCCTCGGTATTGGAGAGGATCCGGCAACTGGAAGCGCGTGCGCGGCGCTCGCTGGATTCCTGGCGTTGCGAGCAGAAACGCGCGACGGCACGCTGCGCTGGACCGTGGACCAGGGCGTGGAGATGGGAAGGCCGAGCCGGCTGGAGCTGGAGGTCGACCTCAAGCGGGGACAGCTAGCCGCGATAAGGGTGGGAGGCTCCTCTGTCCTGGTCAGCTCCGGAACCCTGCATCTCGAAGGCGACGCCTGACAAACCGGCCCGGCTCCGGGCCGTGGTGTTCATCACATGCAGGTCCCCCGCGGAATCACGTCACCACGGGGGAGCGTCAAAATCCGGCGACTATTCGAGGTAGTGGTAGAGTCCGTACAGCGCGACCGCAGCGCCGCCGATCAGGATGATCGTTCCCGCCTTGTCGCCAACGAGTGCGCCCACAATCATTGCGCCCGCACCTACGGCCATGAGCGCGACATCCTGTCCCTGATGGCGATCGATTGGCGACGCGGTGACCTTCGTCGACGCATCAACCTTCGAATCGCTCACGCGAAATCCGATCGACGCGGCCTGCACCGTCGGCCCTTTCGCAGGGGTTTGAACGAGTTGCTGCGCATTGGACGCAGCCGGCAGTAGTGCAACAGCACAGAAGCTTATTGCCAAAAAACGCATTTCTTTCTCCGTTGAAGGCAGGAAACAGACTCGCCAGAAAAAAGCGCGTTTGCGTAGTCTGGTTCCCTATAGTTGAGCCAGTAATTCGGCAATAAACGTGCACAGGGTCACGCCGCACGCTGTGGAATGCGGCGGATCGTGCCCTCGCCGACTCAACCTCGAAAGACTACCGCTCGATTCCGCGACGTCGGTCGCGATGGCTCTCCGGGATGTTGATCTCTCCGGATACTGCCGCGTAGTCGATGCTGCCGCTTCCCTTCGACTCGACTCTGAAATCCTTGCCGACCTTGTTCACTTCGATGCTACCCGATCCGTCGTTCTCCACGACTACTGAACCGCGCACGTCGGTGGCGTAAATTCCGCCCGATCCATCGGTCTCGACCGTGAAGGATCCCGTCACGTTACGGACGTTGATGTCACCCGAGCCGTCTTCCACTTTCACATCTCCGCCGACGTTCTCGATCGTGAGATCGCCGGAACCGTCAGTGATGCGAACCGATCCCGAGGCTCCGATGACGGAAAGCGAGCCCGAGCCGTCGCTCGCTTCGAGCGAGCCAACGTTCAGGATTTTCGCATCGCCACTGCCGTCGCCGACCTCGGCGTTGATGCCCTGCGGAACCTCGATCACGAGGTCGAGCGACGCCGAGTAGTTGTCGTCGTTGTCGTTCCAATCGTTATCGGGAATGTCCGCCTTGATGAACACGACGTCGCCTCGACGCTCGGCGATCAGCTTGATCCTGGTCAGGAACTGCTGCGAAGACGACCGGGCGGTGCCGGTCACCTGGACCTGACGCAGACCGGCCTTGCCTTCGACGCGGAGACTTCCCGCGCCGGCCTCGACCTCGATCGATTTGGCGCCGGACGCGTCAACAATGGCATTCCTTGGCGCCGAATATGGGCTGGACCACTGAGCATGTGCTGTCGAGCCGAGTAGAAAGGGTGCCGCCGCGAAGGCTGCACCGCGAAACTGTCGCTTCATTTAGAGATCTCCGTTCGGGTGTGACAGGGTTGGACAACCCCTGACCCCCATACGGTTTGAACGGGGGCTGGTTTCAGTCGAGCGGGAACTCCGCCGGGCCACGCAAAGACGTTGAGCCCAATCAGCTGCACACCCCAGATGTAGACTGGTCCCACCTGGACGGGCCCGTGGGCGAGCTCCCGGCCCATTCTCGCCAGGTCGCAGCGCCCGAACGCGTCCTTGTCGGCGGCATCGCAGCTCGACAGATCGCCGGTAACGTCGATTGCCCGCACGCCCGCGTTGTAATAAGCGGCGTAGAGAATGCCGCGGTTCTCGTCGACCGAGAAGTTGTGCGTACCCGCGCCATTCACGTGGAAGAAGGCAACCTCGCGGGGTGATGCAAAGTTGCTGACGTCGACGACGTGGATATCTCCGCTCGACGAGGAGCCCACGGCGCCGGGCCCTTCCTCGCCGACAAATGCATACCGCTTCTCTCCCGTGACGCCGTTGTGAAACCACCAGACGTTGTGGGCCTCGCCTCCAAACGTGCGGAGGCTGCCGAGCGCGACTGGGTTCGAGACAGTGCCACTCCCCGCCCCGCCGATGTCCCAGATCGTGATTCCGTCATTCCAGAGCGCGGTAATGAGAATCCCATCTCGAACGAAGACATCGTGCACGAACGGGGTTCCCATTGCCGCAGTGAAGACCTGCGTCGGCGCAGCGGGATTGGACAGATCCACGATGACGAGGCGTGCGGGAGAGCCGGCGCGTGGGTCGATGCACAGGAACGCGTAGAGTATACCGTTCACCCGCTGTACTTCCGCTGTATGGACGCCGGGGTCCGTGAGAGCGGTCGTATAGCGGGACACGAGCACAGGCTTCGCCGGATTGGCGAGACTGTAGATCATGATCGAGCCTGGCGACAACTCCGTCGCGACGACCAGGAGTTGTCCGTCGTCGCTCGTTTGAATGTCGCCGAGCGTCGAGGCATTGGGGACGATCAGGGAGTCGACGAGCGTTGGCACGTTGCCGGTGACATCCCAAATCTTGACCGCGTTACCCGGCGCGCCGCGATTTCCCCAGGTTGTCGTATAGGCGATGTTCCCCCGCACCCAGACCTCTCCGGTGAAACGCTCCGACACCGGGCCTATTCCGAATACTGCAAGAGCAGGCGACCCAGTCGGCGTGATCCCAGGCATCACCGGATTGTCGGATCCGCATGACAGCGAGACGAGCGCGCATGCGAAGATCACCGCTGGTATCGGGCAGCGCATTCTACATGTCCTCCATCGTCATGCCACCCATTTTGGAGTCTGGTTTCGCCGGTATCGCGACGCCGTACCGTCCCATCCGCATGTGGGACATACCGAACGCAAGCTTTGCCCCTATCGATACACTCCAAATACGATCGGATCCATAAAACTGTCGCGGATCGAATCCCGATGGCTGCAGCGTGGCGCTGACCTGAGCACGCGCGAGTTCCGCAAAGGGCTCGACCGAAAACGTTCTCGCGTTCAGGAGAGAAAGCGCGGCGCGTGCAGTAACGATCGTCCAGCGAGAGCGTCCGGCGATGCTCAGATCGGTGGCAGGAATAGGAGTCCTGAACGCATCGACGAGACGTTGCTCGTCGGGCCGTTCAGTACGCTCGAATCGGAGCGCGCCGCTCAACCTGTCGTATCGCGCCCACGTCTCCGCGAGGAGCGATGTGTAGGCGAACGTGCGCGCAGATCCGACGTAATCCCCGGTGTGCGCCCACTCGATCAGAGCGTAGCCGGACTGCTGTGCATCCTCGAGGCGGATCGAGGCGCTCTGCTTTCGCTGATCGGCGCCACCGCCGTCGGGGTTCTCGGGGGATTTTACTCTTGCGTAGCTCGCCTGGAACTCTCCCTGTGGCCAGGGAACGAACGTGATCCGGCCCGACCACGAATCCCAGTATCTGTTCCGATTGGGCGTATCTCCTGGACTGGTTGGCTCATCGCCGTTGAACGCACCCCCCTCAAGGATCCAGCTACCGGCGCGGAGTGCGCCGATCGCAACGGCCCGTTCGAGTATCTGGGCCAGATGGTGGTTGATGGGATATTTCTCGAACGGCCGCGCCATTGGATCATCGGTGCCAAAAGGCGCAAAGCCCTTCCCGATCGTAAGGGACACACCATTCTTGTGGTCTTCGCCAAACCTTCGCTCCGACGTGAGCACCAGCTCGTGGAGATATGTGTGCGGATGCCGGCGATCGATGTACCCCTCGCCCGCAATTCCGGCGTTCAGCTCCCCGCGCTTGACGGTTGCCCCTTCGAGATTGAGCGTCCCCTTCAGCGAGAGCAGACCGTCCCATGGATCGAGCTGCGCCATGATCGCCGGCTGCGTCAGGTAGCCCTCGGTGAGAGTACGGCCGTGAATCGCAGGTGATTCCCGCGTGACCACTCCGATTGCCTGAGCGCCAATCTCGAGAACGTTCGATGAGGTGTGAGGGCCCTGTGCGCCGATGGCGAGAGGGAATAGCCACGCCAGTACGGGCAGGGTCACCCATAATTGGGCCGTCCCAGCCGTCCGTGGAAATGTCCTGAATCCGTACTCGGGTTTGCTGAACGAAGTAGGTGCCGATTGCAAATGGCTAGCTATGGAATGGTTCGGGATATAAACTCTGTGAGGTCGGCGCGCCGTTACTGTTAACTGGC
>Ga0193727_1000625_pt1 | contig 13908 bp, 11 predicted proteins | sample H2c2metaG_FD_143051 | JGI IMG/M metagenome (GOLD analysis project Ga0193727, IMG submission 143051) | Soil microbial communities from a riparian zone of the East river system, Colorado, United States - H2c2 | ecosystem: Environmental > Terrestrial > Soil > Riparian zone | place: USA: East River...
GAACAGGATGCGTTCACGGCAGCTTCACGACGCTTTGGAGAAGCTTACCAAGGCGATTTCAAAGCACCATAGCGACGACGAGTGTCTCTGGAAACCAGCAATTCGATAATTGTCGGTTTTTCTTACAGTTTCTGCTATTCCTTACGACTTTTCTTAAGTTCAGGTGTAGGTAGCCTCTAGGTGACTCTGGCATGCTTTTTGCTGTTTTAATCGGACATGAGGACCCTATCTAAGCTCTTACTCGCCTTAGCCGCAGTTGCGGCGTTTTCTCTTGCCCAATCTGTTGAAGCAAAACGCGCCCCCTCTGGCCTACCTACTACAGTGAGTGTTCCCGATGGCGGCTCAACAGTTTCTCTGCTCGGTTGCGCTTTGCTCGGCTTGGCTGCCTTGCGGCGCAAATTGAATCGCTAAGCGAAGTTTCGTAAAGAAGCTGATACCAGGGGACTTATGAGACGAACAAAGAAGCAGTGGATTAAACCGATGCTGAAAAGCGTGCCGATCTTTTTCGAGTGCACCTGTTACGCAGGCGCGGTTTGATGACCCAGGTTGTGCCGAAGTTCGGCAGGTCTACAGTTTTCGGTCCGCTTTCGCTGAAATGGATCGCCCGTTGGACTGCGCCGTTTGAATTGAGAATCCGAACCTCGCCTGAGCGAAAGCACGCGCGGTTCTGCGCGTAATCGATTGCCTGATCTTTCTTTGGGAACACGGGCTCGACGCCGGGAGATTCAAAAGCTTTCCAGCCCCAGCGGTGCGGTCTGATTTCAATTACCGTCATTGAATGGATTCAAGATAAAACGTCACGGTTAACACCTCACGTTCAAGTTCAACAAACGCGCTGAGCTTTTCGTCAGCATGCACAATAAAGCGCTTTCCGTCGTCGCGGTGCGCGTCAACAATCCAGATCGTTCGCCCCTGGGCGTCAATGGCCGAGACCCAGCCAGCTCCAACCGGCTTTTTTGAGCCTGTCTGCGATGATTTCCCACTCCTTCACCGCGACGCCCGCTGCGCTCGCGCCAGTTCCTCTTTCACTCGTTTCTTCTCGTCGCGCACGTTTTCCAAGTTACCGCGAAGAACGGGTAGCTCCCCTTCTGCTGAGGTGTCGTACTGCCCTCCTCGCCCGTCAACCCACCTCCGCCATGCCTCTTCTTTTCTTTTCTCCGCTTGCCCAACCCGCACGAGCAAATTTTGTTCTTGCTGCTGCAAAATACTTAATTGGTCTGTCAGCGACTGAACGTTGTTGTATTTCGCTTGTTGCTCTAGCCCCTGCTGGTACTGTTTTGCGTTGGCAGCTTTTTGCTGCTTAGCGAGTTCTTCTTGCTGGCTATTGAACTGGTTAAGCTCCTGTGTTTGCCGAACGGCGGCGGCTTGGGCGGCAGCCGCCTGGGCCGGATCATAGTGAAACCGCTCCTGAACATCTTTGGGCAACTCGGTAAAATAAAGTTTGGAAATACCGCCCTTCGTTTTAATCACAATTCCGTCCGCCTCTACCTGCGTGACCGTCGCGTTCTTGTACTCTTTGCCGCTGTTCGTTTTGAAGTCGTCGGCCAGCGCGATCGACGCAAACAGCACCGCTAAGATTGCCACCGCGGTTTTCCAGGACTTCATGGGGGGCCACAATCCTGTCCCTTTGCTTTCCACACGGCAAGCCTTTTCGTCTTCAATAGCGCCACGCAGTAATACTGCGACAAAACTGCGGAGACACGCTCCACAGTAATACAGTGACGAAACAGTGTCGGACACGCGGGATTGAGGCCTTTCGGGGCCTCGTAGTAATACAACGCCGAAACTACGGGGCGGCGTACAAACTGGCGCAGCAATACAAACAAAAGCTGCCCAGTAATACTGGCGAAAAACAGGCGAAGGGCGACGGAAGATTCGTTTAAGGCCCCCCTGATCAGGCAAACGCGCAATAATATAGCGCCAAAAGTGCGCGGGGTAAGGGGGCTTTCACGGTCGTTTTCTACGGTGTGAAGATTTTTTGCTGCAAAACTGCACAACTCAGCGGAACGCAGCGCGAATGACTAACGACCGAAACACCTTGCATCCGCGATGCTGTGCAACGCCGTGAAAACACGCGCAAAAACTCTCTCTTGAATTATGAGTCCCCTGCTCTAACCGCTGAGCTACAGGCCCGACGCGCGCCAACGCGCGAACATCGAACATTCAATGTCCAACGTCCAATCTCCACTGCACGAAGCGGGTTGGCGGAAGTGCTGCGAATCGGTTCGTTAATTATTTAGACGTTCGACAACGATGCCGCTCCTTCTTGAATGAGGGCGTCGAGCTTGTTCAGGTCGATCGGTTTTACCAGGTGATGGTGGAAACCTACCTCGCGGCTTTTGCGGATATCTTTTTCCATTCCGAAACCAGTGAGAGCAATTCCAAGAGGCGGTTTCGAGACGAGCTGCTGAATCAGATCTATTCCACTCCCATCGGGTAAACCCAAGTCGCTGATGAGCACGTCAAATTGCTCTTTTGCGCTAAGCTCGAGGGCAGATTGAAAAGTGAGTGCCGATCGCACGTGATAACCCCGCCGCCGAAGCAGACTCGTAAGGGAGCGATTGGTGTCTTCGTGATCTTCCACCAGCAGAATCCGCATGGGCTGGCGTTCGGCGAACCTCGGCGACAGCGCCGGGGCGATTTGCGCCTCCACTTTTTCGGAGGTGGGAAAAACTAACGCGAACTTCGAGCCTTTGTTTCGGCCGTCGCTTTGCGCAGTAATCGTTCCTTTGTGCGCTTCAACGAGAGTTTTGCTGATAGCCAGTCCCAGCCCCAGTCCTCCTAATTGAGTTCGGCCGCCCTGTTCGAATGCATCGAAGATTTTTGGCAGCGCTTCCGGCTCAATTCCCATGCCGGTATCTGCAATCTCGACGCGCAATTTTTCGCCTGAATCGTTGGTGGTCGTTATCGTGATTTGCCCGTTTTGCGGCGTGAATTTTACCGCGTTGTTGATCAGATTCCAAAAGATTTGCTGCAATCGCGCGGAATCTGCGCGCATGTGCACTCTTTTCGCGCTGAGATTGAGGGACGGCCTCAGATGTTTTCGATCGATTTCCGGCTGGCAAATTTCGAGGGCGTTTTGCAGCAACTTATGCGCGTCAACGATTTCAAAGTTGAGTTGTACCTTGCCGCGATCGATACGCGTCAGATCCAGCAAGTCGTCGATGAGTCGCGCTTCCAATTCCACATTACGACGAATCATCTGCAGCGATTCGCGAACGTCCGGACGGACGTCCGGCTCATTCTCCAGATCCAGAGCAGCAGCAAGCACGGGTGTGAGAGGCGTCCGCAACTCGTGACTCAGCATGGCCAGGAATTGATCTTTGGCGAGATTCGAGCGCGCCTTCTCTTCCAGCTCCAGGTTGGTTTTTTGTAGCTCCGTGGCCAGCGATTGCGACTGCTTGAGCAGGTTTTCTGTTCGCGTGCTTGCTTCGATCGTGTTGAGCACGATGCCGATGCTCTCAGTCAATTGATCCAGAAATGCCTGATGTGCGGGGCTGAACCGCTCAACTGAGGAAAGTTCCATGACCGCTTTGACTTCGCCTTCGAAAAGAATTGGCAACACCACAACGTTCATTGGGTGAAACTCACCCAGACCGGAACTTATCTTCGCGTAATTGCCTGGCACATCGGTTAACAGGATGCGCCGCTTTTCCAAAGCCGCTTGTCCGACTAATCCTTCCCCGATTTTGAAACGGTTCCTTGCGCCATTCCCCTCGCGTTGAGCATAGGTTGCAAGTAGGTTGAGCTCAGACTCTCCGTTCGGAGCATCGATCATGTAGAATGCACCTTGCTGCGCCGAAACCAGCGGAGCCAGCTCCGACAAAATCAGTTTTCCAATGGTGAGAAAATCGCGTTGCCCCTGGAGCATCCGGGTGAATCTCGTTAGGTTGGTCTTTAGCCAATCCTGCTCCTCGTTGCGCAGCGTTGTGTCCCTGAGATTGCGGATCATTTCGTTTATGTTGTCCTTGACGAACGCAACCTCACCTTGCGCGTCCACCTGGATTGAGCGCGTCAGATCGCCCTTCGTGACTGCGGTAGCAACATCGGCAATGGCGCGGAGCTGGGTCGTCAGATTTGCTGCCAGACGGTTGACGTTATCGGTCAAGTCGCGCCATGTCCCCGCGGCGCCCGGCACGTTTCCCTGGCCGCCGAGTTTTCCTTCCACGCCCACCTCGCGCGCGACAGTTGTGACCTGATCGGCAAACGTCGCCAGTGTATCGATCATGTTGTTGATCGTCTCGGCGAGCTTGGCGATTTCGCCTTTCGCTTCTAGGAAAAGTTTGCGTTTCAAATCGCCGTTTGCGACTGCGGTGACCACTTTGGCGATGCCGCGGACCTGATCCGTCAGGTTCGACGCCATGAAGTTGACGTTATCGGTAAGGTCTTTCCACGTCCCAGAAACGCCTTTCACCATGGCCTGCCCACCCAGCTTTCCTTCCATGCCCACCTCGCGCGCTACGCGAGTGACTTCATCGGCGAACGACGACAGTTGATCGACCATCGTGTTCACCGTGTTTTTTAATTCCAGGATTTCGCCTTTGACGTCCACGGTAATCTTCTTACCCAGATCGCCGGTGGCGACCGCAGTCGTGACAGCTGCGATATTGCGGACCTGCGCCGTTAGATTGGACGCCATGAAATTCACCGAGTCAGTCAAATCCTTCCATGTGCCAGCAACACCCTTCACGTCGGCCTGACCGCCGAGCTTGCCTTCGGTGCCGACCTCGCGAGCGACACGCGTAACTTCCGCGGCAAACGAGCGGAGTTGATCGACCATCGTATTGATGGTGTCCTTGAGCTCGAGGATTTCACCGCGCACATCAACGGTGATCTTTTTGGACAAGTCACCCTTAGCCACAGCGGTGGTGACATTGGCAATATTGCGGACCTGCGCGGTTAGATTGGACGCCATTGAATTCACTGAATCAGTCAGGTCCTTCCATGTTCCCGCGACGCCCTCGACGGCAGCCTGGCCGCCAAGTTTTCCTTCCGTGCCGACTTCCCGCGCGACGCGCGTCACCTCCGAGGCGAAGGACGAAAGCTGGTCCACCATCGTGTTGATCACATTTTTCAGTTCCAAAATTTCGCCTTTAACCTTGACCGTGATCTTCTTCGACAGATCCCCGTTGGCCACGGCCGTGGTCACCGCCGCGATGTTGCGGACTTGCGAGGTGAGATTAGACGCCATCGAATTCACCGATTCGGTCAGGTCCTTCCACGTACCTGAAACACCTTCGACTTTTGCCTGGCCACCCAGCTTTCCTTCCGTGCCGACCTCGCGCGCCACGCGCGTGACCTCCGAAGCGAACGAACGCAACTGGTCCACCATCTTGTTGATCGTGTCCTTCAACTCCAAGAGTTCGCCGCGAACATCGACAGTAATTTTTTTTGCAAGATCGCCGTTTGCCACCGCCGTGGTTACTGCGGCGATGTTTCGCACCTGCGAAGTAAGATTCGACGCCATGAGGTTCACGTTCTCGGTCAAGTCCTTCCAAGTACCAGCGACGCCTTTGACCTTGGCCTGACCGCCGAGTTTGCCTTCGGTGCCGACCTCGCGAGCGACGCGCGTAACTTCCGAGGCGAAAGCGCCGAGCTGCCCGACCATCGCGTTTACCGTTTTAGCAGTATGCAAGAATTCACCCTTTAACGGGCGGCCTTCGATTTCGGTTGCCATTGTTTGGGACAGATCTCCCTTGGCAACCGCCCCGATCACCCGAGCCATCTCGCTCGTTGGCTGAACGAGATCACCGATCAGATTATTGATCGATCCAATTGCGTCGGCCCAGGAGTTGGTCACTTCGCCGATCGAGGCGCGCTGGGCAATCCGCCCTTCTTTGCCAACCACCCGCCCGATGCGTTCCAGTTCGCGCGTCATGCGCTCGTTCGCTTCGATCACCGCATTGAACGTGTCAGCGATCTTGCCCGGGACGCCCGTCCAATTCTCCGGCAGTCGCGCGGAAAAATCACCGCGCTTGAACGCCATCAATGCTGAAAGCAGTTGGTCAGTGTCGAAATTATTTCCGTTAGTTTGCGGACGATTTTGCGTTCGCGTCTTTTTAGTAAGGGGAGCTTTTTTCATACAGTGGTCATCGCAAAAGTGGTCTTCTAGTCGCCATTGCAAAATCGAGGCGTGATATTGGAACGATCATATTCCAGTGCCTCAGGGTAATCGGCCAATTAATCGCTCCAGACCGCATTTTTCTTCAGTAAACCCGCCGCCATTGGGTTTAGTCGCAGAAAAAGTTTGCGAACCGGGCGATACCGCTTCCACGGCACGCAAACAGTCCGCCGATTCGGATGGTAGGGCTGAAGACGTTTGCCGCTAATCAACGGGTTGCCAGTGTCGCTAAGCTCCGCAAGCGAAAGCCAAAAATGATCGCCAGAACGCCCATTATCACTGCGTACCAGGCGACAATCCAGATTAGCGCCGCCGCACCAGCGAGCGGGTTCCACAAGAGAAGGCCCGCAAAAATGATCGAAGCCAGGCCCATCAGAATGAGAAACCACTCGCCCTTGATCTCCCGGCGCATTTTGATTGCCAGCGCAATTTCAGTTGCACCGATCATCATCGCCCAAACGGCGATGTAAATGACCAGCGCAAGTGCGGTTATTGCCGGCGCGTGGAAAGTAAGCAAGCCAACGATGATTCCGAGAATTCCGATGATCAGATTGAATCCCCAATCCGAATCCGAAGCATGATGCCCAATCGCGCCTACAACGCGAAAAATACCGTCAATTAACACCCAGGCTCCAAAGAACCACACAAGTGTCACGGCAGCCATAAGCGGATGGGTAAATGCGATTACTCCGAAGATAATTGCAGCGACACCCCGTAAAACTGGAATCCACCAATGACGTTTTAAGGTTTCGAGATGCATGAGGCCGTTTTAGAGACGAGCCTTTCAAAAGGCAAGCGCATTCCGCTGCCGACGACGCATTTAGCAGCAGGCCACTATAGCCCGCACTTCGCGCCAGCCTCTGAAATACTCGAGCGACTTCGGAGAAGAGAGGCCAAGTAAGTGTCAACAGAAGGCGCGCTAGTGATTCGCACCAGATTGGTCGGCGTTTCGAGACGCGAAAAAATCGCGTACGCGATTTTGCTTCGCGGCACGCTTTTCTCGCCGTAACCGGAGGGAACATTGCTCGACCAGTAACGAACGTACTGACCGTCTGGACGATTCTCGGTTCCGAGGAAAATCGTGGAATGTCCGTGCTCGTTTCTTCCCACCTGTCGCGACCAGAAGACTTTCATGAAATCGCCGGGTTTGGCTTGATCGATATTGTCGAAGTTTCGACCGAGCCGCAGCTCGTGAAAGAGACGCGCCGTGCCTGGGCCATTCGCGTTCCAGCGGCCCCAGACGCCTTCTCCATCGTGCTGGTCGCGAATGATCAAACGCTCAAGCGTGGCGTAATCCAGAGTAAGCTGACCGCGTTCGCGCAAAGCTTCGATCGTCCTGATAAAGACCAAATAGGTCGCGCCCGAACAGAAGCTCGGCCCCGCGGGAATGACAAAGAATTTTCCCGACTCAAAATGTGCCGACGATTGCAGGCGAATCTTTGCAAAATGCGAAACAGAGTAACGACCACCTTTCGGCATCTGCCTCACCTGCTCTAAAACCAGATCATTGCAATCGCCGGCCAACGAGAACTGCGACGTGACAGCAATAAATGCCGCGAGGAAGCATACACAGAACTTGTTCACCGGCGGATAAGTAAACACCGAAACGTGATCTCGCAACGGCTCGCGCAACAAGGAACGACGGCTTGGGCAGCCGTCGACTGAAATTGACGGCTGGGAAGCCGTCACTCCTTGAGTGCGTTCGCGTTGTAACGGGACGTGTGCTAAACGAATTGCATGCTGCGCTTCACAAAAATGAATGGCGCTGGGAACGATTTTATCCTGTTTGATAACAGGACAGGAGGCGTCGATTTGGATCGCAACCAAATCGCGCACTTGTGTGATCGACACCGCGGCATCGGCGCCGACGGCATCCTGTTACTGGAAAAGCCAACAAACCGCGCAGATTTTCGAATGCGCTATTTCAACGCCGATGGTGGCGAAGCGGAGATGTGCGGCAACGGTGCGCGCTGCTTCGCACGCTTTGCAAACAAAGTCGGTGGACAGAAGGGAAAAATTTCTTTTGAAACACTGGCCGGCGTGATTTCCGCGGAACTGAACGGCGATTTGGTGACTCTTCGAATGACCGAGCCAACTGATCTTCGACTCAACGTCGACTTATCCACGCCAGGTGAAAACAAGACGGCTCACTTCATCAACAGCGGGGTCCCTCATGTCGTGATTGCCGTCGCGAAAATCGATGATGCCGATGTGCGACGCGACGGCGCGACGATCCGTCACCACAAAATGTTTTCACCGAACGGGGCAAACGTGAACTTCATCGAAAAACGCGGACCCAGCAAAATCGCCATCCGTACGTATGAACGCGGCGTGGAAGACGAAACGCTTGCGTGCGGGACGGGAATAGTCGCCAGCGCGCTCATCTTTGCCGCCAGTGAGAAAAGCAACAGCCCCATCACCGTGCTAGCGAGAGGCGGTGACGAACTTCAGGTCGGTTTTGAGAAAGTTGAGGGAAGTTTCCGCAACGTCACACTCACCGGTCCGGCCGAATTTGTTTTCGAGGGAACAATCGAGATTTGAACTCCATAAGTTGGTGGTTCTGTCATTCCGAGCGAAGTCGAGGAATCCCGTTGAATAATGCTGGGTTCCACAACGGGATGTCTCGACTTCGCTCGACATGACAATTGAATAGAAAAATGTTTCGCGGCACTTTCACGGCATTGGTTACGCCATTTCGCAATGGCGGCATTGACGTTTCTGCTTCTGAACAACTGATCGAAACCCAAATCACGGCAGGTATCACTGGAATCGTAGCGATCGGAACAACCGGCGAATCACCAACGCTCTCCGCCGAAGAACGGGAACAAGCGATCCGTGTAGCAGTCGCCAAGGCGAACAAACGTTGCCTCGTGCTTGCAGGAACAGGTTCAAACTCCACGCAACATGCCATCGCCGACACAAACCTTGCCGAGAAACTCGGAGTCGACGCCGCGTTACTGGTTGGGCCATATTACAATAAGCCGAGCCAGGAAGGACTTTTCCGCCATTTCAAAGCAATCGCCGACGCCACGTCGTTGCCGATCATGCTTTATAACATCCCCGGACGTTGCGGAGTGGACATCATGCCAGACACCGTGGCTCGTCTGGCCAAAGAATGCCGCAACATCGTGTCGATCAAAGAAGCAAGCGGTAGCGTGGAGCGCGTTGGTGAGTTGCGCCGGAATTTGCCCGATGCATTTACGATTTTGAGCGGCGACGATTCGCTCACGCTCCCGTTTATGGCTGTCGGCGCTGCCGGTGTCGTGAGCGTGGCCTCGAATTTGTTTCCATTTGAAGTGTGCGCCCTCGTGCGCGCCGCCGAATCAGGCGATTTGAAATTGGCGGAGAAATCGCACAGGAAACTGCTGCCACTGTTCAAAGATTTGTTTATCGAGCCCAATCCGGTTCCTGTGAAGACAGCGCTCGGCTGGCGTGGCGCGATATCATCTGAAGTTCGTCTGCCGTTGTGCGAGATGAGTGAAGCGAACCAGGCGCGCCTGCGCAAGACGATCGACGAATTTGAACGGAAAAAATGATTCCCCTCACCTCAATCCTCTCCCCTCAGCGGGGAGAGGCGGACAAAGCTTTCAAGTCGTCATCAGACGCCTCTCCCTTTCTAAGGAGAGGGTAGGGTGAGGGTATGGGTGCGATGAAGAAGTCTGCCGTGCGTGTGTTGCTGATTGGCGCCGCCGGGCGCATGGGAAAAGCTGTGCTCGATCTGGCGCAGAGTGATCGGGAACTCGAGATCGCCGCGCGATGCGATCTGGGCGATCCAATCGAACCGGCGATCGAAAATTGTGACGTGGCAATCGACTTCAGTCAGGCCGACAGCATCGATGAAATCTGCCACGCGGCTTCACACCATGGCAAATCGCTCGTCATTGGAACGACCGGCCACTCTCAGCAGCAACGCAAAATCATTGAAAAGACAGCGCACTCGATACCGATCGTATTGGCATCGAATTTCAGCGTCGGAGTCAACGTGCTCTTTTGGCTGACGCAAAAAGCTGCCGAATTCCTCGGCCCGGATTTCAATCCGAAGATTATCGAAACGCATCACCAAATGAAAAAAGATGCGCCGAGCGGGACAGCCAAAACACTGGCTGACATTTTGAAAGCGGTGCGAGACAGCGAAATTCCGACTCAATCAATTCGCGAGGGTGATGTTGTTGGCGAGCATACCGTGATTTTCAGTGGCCCCGGCGAATCCTTGGAGCTAACGCATCGCGCAGCAAATCGCGGAATTTTTGCAAGAGGCGCATTACGCGCGGCGAAGTGGATTATCAACAAACCGCCGGGATTGTACTCGATGCAGAATGTGCTGGGGCTGTAGTTGGTTTGTCATTCCGAGCGCAGTCGAGGAATCCCGTTGCGCCGCCTTTAGATTTGATCGCGGGATGTCTCGACTTCGCTCGACATGACGGAAGGAAAAATGAAAACCGCAGTCGCACTTGGCTCGAATATTGGCGATCGACTTCGGAATCTGCGCGCAGCGCGAAACTCGATTCTCGATCTCGCAAATGTAAAGGCACCGATTTTTTCCTCGGCGGTCTATGAGACTGATCCGGTCGGTTGCGAACCGGGAGCCGGAAAATTTTTGAATGCGGTCGTTGAATTTGAGTATGACGGTGATCCCGCGCGTTTGCTTGAGCAACTGATTGAGATCGAGGAAGCGTTAGGCCGCAAACGGGATCATCCACAGAACGTTTCACGAATCATTGATGTCGATCTGCTCTATTGCGGCGAACAACGAATCAACGACGAACGATTGCAACTGCCGCATCCGCGGCTGCACTTAAGGGAGTTTGTCCTTCGACCTCTTGCCGATATTCAGCCGGACTTGATGTTGTCAGGCCAGAAAAAAGCTATTCGGGAATTGCTTGCCGAAGTTGAACACGCTGCCGGGGTGAGTCGATTCGTCGAGCAGTGGTAACTGCGGGACGTTCAAAAAGCGACGCGGGGACGCGTGCGCACTCCAAAGCACTACGTGCAAAATTTCTCGAGCGTCTGATTTCATTTCGCGTCAGCTTTGGGAGTGCGGGGCGTCCTCGCACCGCTTTGGCTCAGCTTGCGTTCTGAAATGGGCAGCTGATCTTGCGAGCAAGCGCGATGAAAGATTTTCGCCAGATGAAGCAACGCGGTGAGAAGATCACTGCGCTCACGGCGTACGATTATCCCACCGCGCGTCTGCTCGATGAGAGTGGCATCGACATCATTCTCGTGGGCGACTCCGTCGGCATGGTAGTTCTGGGTTATCAGGACACCACGGAGGTAACACTGGACGAAATGTTGCATCACACGCGCGCGGCGGCGCGGGGGATCAAACAGGCGTTGCTGGTCGCGGATATGCCGATTCATACTTACGACACCCCCGCGCAAGCTGCGGAGACTGCCAGAAAATTTGTCGATGCCGGCGCGCAGGCGGTGAAGCTCGAAGGTGGTGTGAGTCATGTTGCGCAGATTGGGGCGATCACACAGGTGGGAATACCGTTTATGGCGCACATCGGCATGCTGCCGCAAAGTGTGCGCGAGCAAGGCGGCTACCGAATCAAGGGCCGCACGCAATCGGAGATCGAAGCATTGCTAGCGGACGCTCGTGCGGTGGAAGACGCCGGGGCATTTTCCGTGGTGCTCGAGATTGTCCTGGCCGATGTCGCTAAGCAGATCACTAATGCGATTGGTATCCCGACGATCGGGATCGGCTCGGGCGAGCATTGCGACGGACAAATTCTGGTCACGCACGATTTGATTGGATTGTTTCCGTGGTTCACGCCGAAATTTGTGTCGCCCGAAGCGCGTGTGTCCGAGGAAATACGTCGGGCTGCCCGTGCTTTTATTGAGCGAACACGTGGAACTGCGGATGAAATCAGAGATGTCTCGACTCGCTCGACATGACAAAGGAATGACGAAAATCCGAATGACGAATATCGAATTAAATCCGAACGACGAAATCACAAACGTTGGATAATTGCGCGCGTATTTAGCCTCGCCATTCTTCGTGCTTCGGCATTCGTGCTTCGTCATTGAACTATGATATGTTTGCAACCGCATGAGGGCTTCCGATTTCGACGAGATCGACCGCTTCGAGACCGAAGGTCTGCTGACGGGTAGCAAGGAGCGCAACTGGCTCTGGCTCGGATTAATTGTGTCGCTGGCGATACATTTCGCGCTCTGTACCTATTTTTATCGCACGCGTTTCGCGTCTTCTGACGCGGTTTTCGCCCAAAACGAGCAGACGCCCACGTTCAAGGTGAAGCGCGTTCTTGATTCGAACCTGGATAAGAGCAGTGCCGATCAAATCAATCCGGCCACGAAACCAAACCCTGACAACACCGACGTGCAATTGCCGGATGAGAAGAAATCATTCGACAAATTACTGGAGGAAGTTCAGGCCAGCACAGCGCTGCCGGATGACATGCGCGACGTGTTGCCCGACCAACCGAAGGTGGAACAGCCGGACGTTAATTCTGTTCTGAACGAGATCGAACGTTCCACGGCGCAAACTCTTTCCAACGATCCAAACGCGGTGCATGAACAGTCTTTGCTGAACAACAGCACGGTGTCCGGCCGTCCGCAGCCCGCTCTCAGCGGAACAGAGCTGGCGACAAGCACGGCGATCAAACGGCCAAACACCTTCACGAGCAAGTTGCCCGGAGACAGCGCTGGTCCGAACAAAGGACATGCGCCGGGCTTCAGCGATTTGGACCAGTTGCTGGCGCAAAAAGGTCCGCTCGGGTCAGGCACAAAATTGCGTCTGCCGGACGATCAGATTTTCGAGTACGACAGTGACGTGCTGCAATCGAGCGCCATCGGTCAACTGCAAAAGCTAGGCACGCTCATTCAGCGCAACTCAAAAGCGACATTTTCCGTGGAAGGTTACACGGATTCATTCGGCACATTTGAATACAATCTCAACCTGAGCCAGCGCCGGGCCGACAGCGTAAAGCGCTATCTGGTGGAGGCGATGCAGATCAATCCTGCACAAATCCAAACGCGCGGATACGGCGCGACAAAATTCCGCGCGTCCGCGAACGGCTCAATCGAAGAACAAAGTCCCAATCGCCGCGTCGAAGTCGTGGTCCGCACGACCGAAGGCTAGTTCTCAAACCAACCCGCGAAATTGTAGGGCGTCTGTGTCAGACGCCGTCGTAGAGTCGGCGTCCCACAGGAACGCCCACAAGCCTACCAGTTTTTTATCCACTGGTTTTGGTCAGTTGGTGGATTGGCGTTCGCGGCAGTCCATAAATCAAAGGTCGCAATGTTGTTCGTGCCGGGCGCGCGATAGTTATAGTCATTGCTGAATGGATCAACAACGCGCGTCGTCGCATCCGGCGGATTTGGGCTAAGCATGTTAGGCTTCAGCGTCATGTACGATTTCCCGCTTGACCCTGGTGTTCCCGTTGATGCACCCGTGCCGCCAATTGCATCATTTCCGTCACCGCTCAATCCCTGATAGAGAGCATGTGCTCCGGTTGCTCCGGAATATGCCGGATAAATTGCATTATCCGCGTTATAGTTTTCCAGCGCGGCTGACATGGCAGCAATTTCGGTTTCTGCGCGAGCGCGAGCACCTTTCTTCCGCGCGTAGCCAACCGTGCTCAAGACCAATCCGGCAAGAACGATAATGATGCCAACGACGAGTATTAGCTCAATGAGAGTGAAGGCGTTGCAGTAGTGTTCGCCGCGGCGAACGCCTCTACAACTTCTGGGGAGAACTTGATTTATCATTCGGGTGTGGTCATTCGTCGCCGTTGCCGATCATTGTTGTTGCAAGCCGGTGATGATGC
>Ga0193727_1000626_pt1 | contig 13896 bp, 14 predicted proteins | sample H2c2metaG_FD_143051 | JGI IMG/M metagenome (GOLD analysis project Ga0193727, IMG submission 143051) | Soil microbial communities from a riparian zone of the East river system, Colorado, United States - H2c2 | ecosystem: Environmental > Terrestrial > Soil > Riparian zone | place: USA: East River...
GGTCGAGCGCGGCAATGACTCCCGCGAAGTCCTCCGGGTAGAGCAGCGCGTCGCATCCTGCCGCTACCGCGCTAGCGGTCGCAGGCGCCTCGGCCTGACGCGCGGTCGCGCCCGCCATGATCAACGCGTCGGTGACGACCATGCCGCGGAAGCCGAGCGTGTCTCGCAGGTAGCCGAGCATCACCGGCGAGAAGCCGGCGGCGCGGCCGCTCGCGTCCCAGCCGGGGTAAGCAACGAACGCGCTCATCACGCTGCCGACGCCGGCACGGATGGCGGACGCGAACGGGACCAGGTCGGTTCGCTCGATCTCGGGCGCATTTGTCATGACGCGCGGCAGAGTCGCGTGAGAATCCTCGGTGGTCCGGCCATGCCCGGGATAGTGTTTCGCGCACGCGAGCACGCCGTGCTCCTGGCAACCGCGAATCCACGCGGCCGCGTGTTCTCCGACGATTGCGGGATCGGCACCGAAGGAGCGCGTCCCGACGATCGGGTTCTTCGGCTCGATGTCGAGGTCGCACACCGGAGCGAAGGCCCAGTTGATGCCGACGGAGCGAGCCTCCGCGCCGGTGATGACGCCCGCCGTATTCGTGGTCTCGAGGTCTCCCAGCCATCCCAGGGCGGCGGGGGGGGGCAGCTCGGTCAGACCTTCGACCTGCTGCCTGGGCCCACGCTCGAGATCCGCGCCGATCAACAGGGGGCGACCGGCGCTCGCCCGGAGGCGCCCCGTGAGTGCCGTGACCGCTTGCCGGTCGCCGCCGAAAAGAATGAAACCTCCCACGCCGGCCGCGAGCGCCGCAGCGATCTTCGCCCGCTCGTGCTCGAAGCCGCCGCTCGCGGGGCGGAACCGGAGAGAAGGAAATACCAGGCGCGCGAGCGAGGCGCTCACGGGGGCGTAATGTGCCCGAGCACGCGCGGGCCCCGCGCGCCGGTCGCCGCCGGAAGATTCCCAGGCCGGCCGTTCAGGGTCAGGTGACCGAGGAACGCGAAGACCACCGCCTCCTTCGCGTCTCCGTCGAAGAACAGCGCGTCGAACGGCACGATCTGCCGGGGGTGCACCCGCGTGGCGAGTCGTTCCACGAGCGCGGGATTGCGTGCGCCGCCACCCGAGATGACCAGCTCCTCACCCGCGTTGGCTGGCGTCCACAGCGCAATCCCGCGGGCAACGGTCTCGGCCGTTAGCGCGGTAGCCGTCGCGATCGTGTCGTCTTCCGACCCGCCTGCCTGCCGCACGAGTCCGATGAGGCGCTCCGCGAACTCCGGCCCGAATCGCTCGCGCCCGGTGCTCTTGGGGGGCGGTTGCGCGAAATACGCATCGGTGAGCAAGCCGTCCAATACGGACGACATCGCCCGCCCGCGCCGGGCGCGCTCACCGTCACGGTCAAATGGCGCGTCTGGAGCGAAACGGCGGACGACCGCATCGATCACACCCACCCCGGGGCCGGTGTCGAAGGCGAGCGCATCCGCGGTCTCGCCGCGGCGCGGTACCCAGGTGACGTTGGCGATGCCGCCGAGGTTGAGGAGCAAGCGCCCCTGGTCGGGGTGTCCGAACAGCAGCACGTCGGCCAGTGGCACCAGCGGCGCCCCCTGCCCGCCCGCCGCCACATCACGGGAGCGAAAGTCACTGACGATCCGCACGCCAAGCCGTTCAGCCAGGACGGCGGGGTCCCCCAGCTGCAGCGTCGCCCGTCCGGGCTCGTGCCACACGGTCTGGCCGTGCGATGCGACAAACGCAAGGTCACGCGGCGCCACCCCTGCCGCTGCGAGCAGGTGAAGCACCGCGCCCGCGAACCGCTCGCCCAGCGCCACGTGCAACAGCGCCAGATCGCGCGCGCTCCCCCGGGCGATGACCTCGATAATCTGGCGTCGCTCGGCAGCCCCGTAGGGCTCGACCCGGAACGCCACGAGCTCGGCGGCGAGCGGGGTGTCCGATAGCCTCACGAGGGCGGTTGAGACCCCGTCGAGCGACGTCCCCGACATGATCCCGACCGCCAAGGTCGCGCTCACCGGGTGACTGGCGGCGGATCACCGATCGCGCGGCGGATGACGCCCCCCGCCGCCTCGAGCGCTCGGCTGGCGTTCTCCCGGTTCACTCCCAGGCGCACCATGACAATCGCCAGTTTCACGCTCCCGCCTGCCGAGTCGATCGCCGCGCGTGCGGGGCCCCGATCGATACCGGTGCACTCCATCACGATTCGCTCCCCGCGATCGCGCAGCTTGTCGCTCGTCGCCATCACGTCCACCATCAGGTTGCCGTACACCTTGCCGAGCCGGATCATGGCCCCGGTGGTGATAGCATTGAGCACCAGCTTGGTCGCGGTCCCCGCCTTCATTCGGGTGGACCCAGTCACACCTTCCGGGCCCACCTTGGGAAGAATCAGCACATCACACGTGTCCGCCAGCACCTGGGGGGGCTCGGTGCAGGAGAGGAGGCCGGTGGTTGCGCCGAGCGTCTGGGCCCGCCCGAGCGCGCCGCGCACGAACGGCGTCGTGCCACTGGCCGCAATCCCGAGCACGAAGTCTGTCTCCCGCACGCCTGCCTTATCGATCGCGGCGATTCCAGCGTTGACGTCGTCCTCCGCACCCTCAATGCTCCGCACCAGCGCCTGGTAGCCTCCGGCGATGAGTCCGACCACCATCTCGGGCGGCGTACCGAACGTGGGCGGGCACTCACTGGCGTCGAGCACGCCGAGGCGCCCGGACGTCCCCGCGCCCACGTAGAGCAGCCGCCCGCCGCTCTGAAACGCCGCCACGGCGAGATCGATCGCCTGCGCGACCCGTTCCCGCTCCCGGTGCACCGCAGGGGCCACCAGCGCGTCCTCGGCGGCGAGGAGATCGGCGATCTCGAGGCTCGAGGCGACATCAATGCGCTCGGTCCGCGGATTCCGTTGTTCGGTAAGGCGGGGATCCTGATGGTCGGGAGTGCTCATGGGGGGCCGGTCCAACTTAGGCGTTGACCGTTGCTTGGGTCAACGTGCACAATTCGGGATGCGCGCACTACTCGCATTCACGCTCGCCCTGGTCACCGCTTGCGGGGGCGCCAAGCGGCCTGCCGCGCCTGCCACACCCCGCCCTGCACCGCTGGCCGCTGGCAACGTTGCACCGGCCGAGAGTGCCGCTGGGCCTGCGTCCCCTCACCTTCCGCTCATCGCATCCACCTGGCCACTCGCGGAACGCGGCGGCGCGGTGCGCAGCGAACACGCGATGGTGGTGTCGGCCCATCCGCTCGCCAGCGCCGTGGGGGCTGACATTCTGCGCAGTGGGGGCAACGCCGTGGATGCCGCCGTGGCCGTGGGATTCGCCCTCACTGTGGTGCAACCGATCGCCGGCAACATCGGCGGCGGCGGGTTCATGGTGATCCGCTTGCGCGACGGCACGGTGCGGGCGCTCGATTATCGCGAAGTCGCCCCCGGCCGAGCTAGCGCCGACATGTATGTCGACTCGGCGGGCAACGTGTCGGAATCGTCGCTCACCGGGCATCTCTCGGTCGGCGTGCCGGGAAGCGTGGCCGGGATGTTCGAGGCGCACCACAAGTTCGGCAAACTTCCCTGGGCCCAGGTGGTCGCGCCGGCAGTGGCCCTGGCGCGGGACGGCCACATCCTGGATGGCATCCGCAGCCGCAACATCGCTTTCCAGGCCGCCCGCCTGGCGCGGTTCCCGGCCTCGCGAACGCAGTTTCTCCCGACCGGCGAGGCGCCTACTCCCGGGACTCCCTTTATCCAGGCGGACCTCGGGCGCACGCTGCAGCTCATCGCCGATAGCGGTGCGGATCCGTTTTATCGCGGCAGCATCGCCGATCTCATCGTGCAGGAGATGGCGCAGGGCGGCGGCGTGATCACCCGGCAGGACCTCGCGGCGTATCAACCCAAGTGGCGCGATCCGCTCCGCATCACGTATCGGGGCTACACGATCTACACGATGCCCCCAAGCGGGGGCGGCATCACGCTCGCCGAGATCCTCAACGTGGTGGAGGGCTATCCATCGCTCCCGCCATTCGGCAGCGCGGCGCTTATGCATTTGCAGGCGGAAGCGATGCGCCGGGCCTTCGTCGACCGGAACCGGTATCTCGGCGACCCCGACGTCGTGACGATCCCAGTCGAGCAGCTCTTGAGCAAACCCTACGCGGCCAAGCTCCGGGCGGAAATCGACCTCCAACATGCCACACCGACATCCCCTCTGGCGCGGCCCCGCCCCGAGGGAACGGAGACGACCCACTACTCCGTCGTGGACGCCGAAGGGAACGCCGTCTCCTGCACCACGACGCTCAACAACGATTTCGGGAGCGCAGTGACGGTCACCGGCGCGGGGTTCCTCCTCAACGACGAGATGGATGACTTCACCTCGGCGCCCGGCAAGCCCAACCTCTACGGGCTGGTGCAGGGAGCGACCAACGCGATCGCGCCGGGGAAGCGGATGCTCTCCGCCATGACTCCATCGATCGTCCTCGACTCGGGCGGCGGCCTCCTCATGGTGCTGGGGTCGCCCGGCGGCTCACGCATCACGACGGCCGTGTACCAGGTCATCAGCAACGTGCTCGACCAGGGTATGTCCCTGGTGGACGCCGTGGACGCTCCCCGGCTGCACCATCAAGGGCTGCCGGACCTGCTGTACGTCGAGCAAGACGGGTTCCTGCAATCGTCCCTCGATTCACTGGAAGCGATGGGGCATACCATCCACGTGTGGCGCTATAAGACCGGGGTCAATGCGATCGCGCGCGCGGGCGGCGGATGGGTCGGCGTGGCCGATCCTCGGCGCGGTGGCGGCGCAGTCGGGTACTAATGCGGCTCGCGGCGTCCCCACCCGCGACCGATCGCGCCCGGATAGACGAAGCGCTCGCGCGGCTGCGCGATAACGCCCGCCGTTTCGCGCGGCTCTCGCTCGAAGAACGGTCACGGCTCTGCCGCGCGATGCAGGCGGGCATGTTGCATGTCGCCGCCGACAGCGTCCGGGCTGCGTGCGCCGCGAAGGGCACCCCGCACGGCGGCGCGCTCGAGGGCGAAGAGTGGGGCCTCGGGCCCTGGATCGTGGTGCGTCACCTGCGGCTGATCCACGAGTCGCTCGCCGCCTTGCAGCGAACGGGTACTACGGCGGTGGGCCCGGTTGGCCGGACCCCCGAGGGTCGGCTTTCCGTGCAGTGCTTTCCCGCGAACGCGATCGATGCGGCGTTGTTCCGCGGCGTTCGGGTGGACGTGCACCTGCAAGCGGCGATTGCCGAACAGGACCTCGAGCGCTCGCGCGCCCGCTTCTACCGGGAGCCCGCGCACGATGGGCGGGTGGTCGCGATCCTCGGTGCGGGCAATGTGAACGCCATCGTGTCGCAGGACGCGATCACGAAGCTGTTCAACGAGGGAGCGGTGTGCGCCGTGAAGATGAATCCGGTGAACGCCTACCTCGGGCCGTACCTCGAGCGCGCGTACGATGCGGCGATCCGTGAAGGCTTTCTCGCGATCTTGTACGGCGGCCCGCAGGAAGGCGCCCATCTCGTCGAGCATCCGGCGGTCGACGAGATCCACATCACCGGCTCGGACCAGACCTTCGACCGCATCGTGTGGGGGGCTCCCGGCCCCGATCGCGACCGGCGGCGCGCCGAGGGGCACCCCCTGCTCCGCAAGCCGATCACCGCGGAGCTCGGCAACGTGTCGCCGGTCATCGTGGTGCCCGGTCCCTACAGCGACCACCAGCTCGCGTATCAGGCCGAGGACATCGCCAGCGCGGTGACCTACAACGCATCGTTCGATTGCAATGCGGCGAAGGTGTTGATCACGCCGAAGGGCTGGGACAGGCGGGACGCGTTGCTGCGCGGCATCGAAGCGGCGTTCGCGAAAGCGCCGCCGCGGCCCGCGTACTACCCCGGCGCGCGTGAGCGGTGGGATCGTTGTGTGACCGGGCGGCGCGATGTCCGGCGGGCCGGCCCGCTGACCGGTGACGTGCTGCCATGGACCCTCTGCCCCGGGCTCGATCCCGACGCGCGTGACGAAACGGGCTTTCGCCAGGAGTCCTTTTGCCCCGTCTTGTTTGAAACCTCCGTGGAGGGCACCGACCCAATCGAGTTTCTCGACCGGGCGGTGGCGTTCGCCAACACTCGGCTCTGGGGCACGCTCAACGCCACGCTGATCGTGCACCCCTCCACGCTGCGCGACAGGCACCTCGCGGAGTGCGTTGAGCGCGCCATCGGCGCACTACGCTATGGTGCGGTTGGGGTGAACGCGTTCCCGGGATTGATCTTTGCCTACAGCACCCCTCCCTGGGGTGCCTATCCGGGTTCTACACTCACCGATGTCCAGAGCGGGTTTGGCTGGGTCCACAACACGGCCATGCTCGAAGGAATCGAGAAGGCCGTGTTGCGGCACCCGCTCACCACGTGGCCCAAACCGGCATACCATCTGTCGCAGCGCAACACCAACGTTCTCATCCGCCGGATGACGGCACTGGAAGCGCGGGGAAGCTGGACGAAGGTCCCGGGCGTCGTCGCCGCGGCGTTACGCGGCTAGGCTGGCCATTGAGTTCTAGGAGCAATTCGCGGTCACGCATCAGGTTGCCTGACCCGATCAGTGTGACTCCCTCCGCGACGAGCCACTCATAGATCCTACGCTGGGCTGGTGCATGGTGAACGCGGATCGGGACACGGTATGCACCAGCCACTCGGCGCGCCTCCGCAATTGCGTCTATTGCCGCGGGCGAAACGGGACCCCGCCCCGACCATCTGAGAACCTTTTCATAATCGAGACTCACGAGACCGACGCGCCATCGAGGCTGCGCACCCGAGTTGTGGCCATCAATGGGTACGTGAACCCGGAGATATTCAGGCCACGCCGATGAGTCGGCCACCGTGTCCGGCCACCAGCCCACCAGGGTAACCTGGACCAGAGGTCGCGTCGTGGCGGTAAGCAGCTCTTCGTACGGGCGCAGCAGCCTAACAAGCAAGCGAAAGGCTGTCGGGTCTCTTTCTTTGAGTTCGATATTCAGTAGGAATGGCGTGGAATCGGGCTGGATGTATCCACAGGAGCGCGCGCGATCGAGCAAGGGTGCGAGGTACAGCCTGGTAAGCGTCTTGCGAGACTGCGTCTCGTCCCGGTCATGCCCGACCAGTAGATCTTGACCCACCCGAAACACGTCGGCTTCGACACCGCGGTACCCAAGCGAAACGGCGTCGAGCAGGGGCCGAGGGTTGCGGTAGTCGTTGTGCGCGTACGCGAGGAGCAGAGTAGCGGAACCACAGGTGTCGACCGGAATCGCAGCAGCGATCGTGAAGAACGCCGGGATAAGTGCGATCATTGCAGCTTGAGGGGTCTAGTCGTGCTCACCGGCGCAACATCGGGCCTCGACGATTCACACGTAAAACGATCTGGCAGGACGGCACCACCATCGCCTGCTTCTGATGCGTAGCGCACGTCCGCTACTGCTGTGTCAGCGTGACGCCGTAGCGTACTGTGCTGAATCGGCGCTCTCCTCGAGAGGTGCCGGTGACGAACGCTGTCTCGAGACCGATGGCAAGGTTGTGCAGCAGCCGCCAGCGAACCCCTGCCCCGATGATTCCTCCTAACGTGATGGCCGTCTCGCAATCAGACGAGGTGTCGGAACCATCGGCAGGGCACTCTCCCTGCTGGCTGACCAAGCCTGCGCCCACCTGAGCCCACGGGATGAGGCGCCCACTCGGAGCGATGGTCCCGGTCGCCATCAACCAACTCATGTCAGGACGCGGGGTAAGGCTTGTGCCAGCCTCAGCACCCACCGCGACTAGTCGATTTGTTTCACGCTTGGTCTTAATACTCAAGGCGCCACCGGTGGCTTCCCGAGTTGGGCCGCAACAATCCGAGGAGAAGGACTCATGGAAGTTCGCGCTGGCAATTCCGAGTTCGACTGACACCGCCGATGGCTTCGGCTCCTGAGAATCCAGAGGACCAGCAGCAAGTACCAGAATGCAGTAACTCGCGAGGAGTTTCATCGGTTTTCATATCCTCCACGTGCCAAACCGGCGGTCTAACGGCTTGCGCGTAAGCTGCGGCGCCCCGCCTTGCCGGGCGCCCCGATGATCAACCGCTCCACAAACGAATAAAGGCGCACAACCTCAATTCTACCTCGAGAGGGCCGCGCCGCCAGCGTGACGCGCTTGTGAGGCCGCGGGCAAGCACGGCATTATTCATGGCTCAACAAGATCATGCCGGTGCCTCTCCGCGACCCCGCAGCAATGGCGACGCGAAGCCGATCCCGGCAACAAGCATGAGAATGTTCCCGATCTGGCTGAGCAGAACTTCCGCCAAGATGATCTCGCCCATGATCAGGATGGCACCGAGCGCGAAAGCGACTGCCGGCCAACGAAATGGACTTGCCGTGGACACAAGTGGCACGACGGCGAGCGCGGTGCCGATGAAAAACGCGAGCAGCCCCGGCCCTAGCGCACCGAAGATCCCTCCCGCCTGGAAAGTTTCGAGGAGGGCGACGGCGGCCGATTGATCGGCGCCCGCGGCGATGAAGCGCCCAAGCACCATCTCAAAGACGAAGATGGCTGACAGTGCGCCTACAGAGGCGAGCAGCAGGAGACGCGCCGCATACCCGGCCGCGGGTCTCCGAGTGGCCACCACCGTGGTGAGCGCGAGGATGCCCGGGACAAATAGGAGCATCCCAAGGAACAACAGGAGATGCGCTCCATACCATCGCGAGGCGGACGCTGCGACGACAGCGATCTGAGCAGGCGCGTTCCAGCGTTCGGGGGGATGGATAAGGTCCCCGACGCTCATCAACGCCGGGCCCACGATCAGGCTCGCGGCTCCTATTGCCGTACGATAGCGGGCCGGTGCAGCATCCAAAGCGGTACCTCCCTTAGTGCGCTTGGCAGTCTCCGATCATACGCCGCGGCGGCTCCAGGCGCTTGTCAGGCCGCACTCACTTCGACCGGGTAAGACGAGCAACGAGATGCACGGTGATCACATGGCACTTGTTTTTACGTATCCGAACGCCATCCCGCCGCCAGGCAACGTATCCAGGACTCTGGATGGACACCTCGTAGGTGCCGGCGCGCTCGTAGGCTCCCTGAAACGGAAAGGAGGGGTCGCGTGGTGCGCTAAAGTTGGGGGCGCGCAAGGAATCGACGTAGCCGCTATCTCGCGCTGTAACGGACACCTGCCCGGCAACTCCCTGTCCGGTCGCCGCATCGCGCACCTCGACGACAAGTCCTGGTGCAACTATGCCGGTGCAGATGTTCTGAGCGCGTAACCGCGCCGTCATGAGCGGGGCGAGAAGAAGTGGCGCCCACCAGGTTCGAGATATCACGAGTGCGGCCTAACGGACCGCGCGTAAGCTGCGGCGCCCCGCCCGGCGGGCGCGCCGACGATCAACCGCTCCACAGATGCATACGGGCGCACAAACGCAATTCTACCTCGAAGGGACCGCGCCGCCTGCTTCACGCGCTTGTCAGGCGTCAACGCGGTTTCCAATGGTCCATCCAACCACCCCGCCGACAAGACCCAACGCGCCTCCAAAAAGGACAACAAAGACTATGGCTCCCGCGATCGCGGCGCTGGACATAGGCTCCTGCGGGCGACCGGGGCCGATCGCCCACGACAGCGCCCAGCCCAACGTCGAGTCCACCAAGCCTAGCGCAGCCCCTGTGCCAGTTGCCACCAGAACCCCGGCTTGCTTCCCACACCAATACGTGATGGTGAAGTAAATGATGTAGCTGCCCAAAGACAGGATGGAGTAGCGGAAGCCCAGTTGTTGCGACGCGAGCGCGCCCAGGGTGTCGAAGACGACGATTGTCGCGGCGCCCACGAGGAAGGTCTTCACGGCACGATGCACAGATCGGGCTCCGCGCTTGTTAGGCGGCCGTCAGTCAATTCGCGTAACGCGATCACGAAACCTCGTACGTAGCGAATCCTCAAGCTCGCGGCGCACACTATCGCCCTTAGCGCCCCAGTGATCTGTAATGAGCTCCGAGAGCCAGAGGCTGACGCTTTGTGGTTTCTGATCGACGCACAAGTCCACACTGGTCGGACCCATCGATGAGTGATACGACGCTAGATCGCACGACGAATCGAGGTGTTGAGCCGACATACCGTGGCGCTGAGCGATTGCATGGGCTATCTGTGTGCTGAGTTCGGCCGTGGAATCATCAACGCTGGTGCTCACCATAAACCCGACTACAACGCTTGGATCACACGCAGAGACAACCAGTCCAGTAAGGAGAATGGTCCATTTCATGACGGCCGCCCAACGGACTGCGCGTAAGCTGCGGCGCCCCGCCTTGCCGGGCGCCCCGATGATCAACCGCTCCACAAACGAATAAAGGCGCACAAACTCAATTCTACCTCGAGAACACTGCGCCGCCAGCTTCACTCGCTTGCTAGGCGGCGCGAGGAAAGGATCGATGGCCCTATTTGAGGTTTTTGATGACACCGTCCTCGACGTCCTGTAACGCCCTGATGACATCAGAGATCATGGCGAACATGGCGCTCATCGTTTGCCTGCCATTGTCGGATTCAGCTGGGGTCTGACCCCCCGAACTGAGGTTTTCAATTTCGGCTGACAGGGCCGCGGTGGCGAGGCGTTCCAGCAAGGGCAGGACACGTAGAAGACCAGCCTGCGCACGCCGGCACTCTAAGAGGAGTTCTTTGTGCTCGGGGGATGGGTTTGTCGGCATCAGATGATGCGCCGCCTAACGGCTCGCGCGTAGGCTGCGGCGCCGAACAAGAATGATGACCAATGGCATTCTACCATAGACGCCGGGCGCCGTCAGCTTCAGGCGTGTTAGGCGGCTGCCTCACGGGGGCAGCAGGGCGTCAGGAAGAATCTTCGTGCGGTCCGTGTTGAAATCGAGGTGCTGCATGGTCCAGCTTTTCGGGCCGAGGTAGAAGTCAAAACGAAAGAACAGGGGCGCGCCTTCGAAAAGAACGATCGCATAAGTTCGTTTGAAGTGGATGCCCAACAAATACGTTTTCAGCACCTCAAAGTCGATCGGCTTCCCAAACCAAGCCGGGAGCTTCGCGAAGGCCTGCGTGATTTGATTCTTCGACGCGCTGTCATCCTGTACCGGCGAGCCCTTGAACCACACTGTTACAGCCGTATCGATCCCTGAGCGCACAACGGACTTGAGACCATCGAGCACGATTGGTGGGGGATCTTGAGCAGCAAGTGGAGAGGCGGCGAGTGCGAACGCGACTAGCAGTTGACGATGCATTTTCGGGCTCCCGTAGCCGCCTAACGGACTGCGCGTAAGCTGCGGCGCCCCACCCTGCCGGGCGCTCCGATGATCAAACGCTCCACAGACGAATACGGGTGCACGAACGCAATTCTACCTCGCGGCGGCCGCGCCGCCAGCTTCCCGCGCTTGTTAGACGGCGCGGTGATGTTCTACAGCGTCACAACACACCCACGTGCCTGCCGTGGCTCACTTAGCCAGAGCGAACCAATTCGAAAGACGTGCACTTCGGGGAATCGATGTTCCGTCCCAGACGATGCGATACGTCCCACTCGGATCGGTCCGATCGAACTGTGGGTACCAGTTCCCACCGGGCGGTGCTCCCCACACATCTAGGGTATCGGTAAAGCTCATGTCCTTGTCGATAACAATGGGCCCGCTCAAACACTTCGGGATCGCCGCCGCCCACGCTGCGTGCCCTTCGTCGGACCCCTTCCGCTCAAGGTGAAGGTAGAACGCGCCGCGGCAATTCTCTATATAGACGGTGCCCCCGGTCTGGTTCGTGAACACGTAGGGGATTCTGACATGATAACCGACCCCGTCGAAAACCAGTTGATAATGAAGGGAGTCGGTTTGAATAGGCTCATGAGCGCGAGCCAGGTCCGTGGCGCCAGCACATCCGAAGACGGCCGCGGACACCAGGACGACGAGGGGCCCGGGAGCGCGGAAAGTGGGCAGCATCAGTGATCACACTGTACGCGACTGGTGCTTGAGCATCGCGCCGCCTAACGGCTCGCGCGTAAGCTGCGGCGCCCCGCCCTGCCGGGCGCCCCGATCATCGAGGCCCTCGCAAACGCATACGGGCGCACGACCGCAATTCTACCTTGAAGACGACCCGCCGCCAGCTTCACGCGCTTGTTAGACGGCAGTCCGCAGCAGCCTACTGCAACCGGATTTCCACGACATGTACCATATGTCCCATGCAGACACTCCCCCACTCCGGCGCATCCCGCATGGCGACGCGCACGGCCAACCCATCGACTTGAAAGGCGGACGGCAGGTCCACGGGCTGGTAGTAGGTGTGATCGGTGGTAACGAGAAACCAACAGCCGGCATTGACCACGGTGGCGTCGGTTTGCGCGGGGCCGGTGGGCGAGTTACATGCGAGCGCCAGTGCCGCAACGAGAACCGAGAGGCCGCGGTGTTGTGTGAACATGGGGCATCCTCCTACCAGCGCTGCCGCTTAACGGCTCGCGCGTAAGCTACGGCGCCCGCCCTGCCGGGCGCCCCAATGATCAACCGCTCCACACTTGCAGGTCGGTGACACGCTCCCGAAGCCGCAACAAGGAGCAGGGTGAGACAGAGTACGGGGACGGACAAGGCCGGGTCATGGAGGTACGTACACTCCCTGGGGCGGCAAGTCCAGTAGGAGAAATAGGACGCCCACGCATGTAAGGAGAGTGGAGATCGCCGCGAGCATCCCATCCAAACGGAAGGTCTCTCGCGCAGGCAGCGAAGCAGGAATCGGCTTCTTGGTTGCCGCCTAACGGATCGCGCATGAGCCGCGGCGCGCGGCCCAATCGTTCACAACCATACGGCTTCCTTGAATAGGCCGCGCCGTCGGCTCCATGCGCTTGTTAGGCTGCGGCCGGCCCAGCGGCGCGCATTCCGCTTTGATCGTGACCTCCGGACCGTGGCCCGCTCCGCGCGCCATCGCTCGATCCCGCCCCCACCATTGAAAACATTTCACGCGCACCGTGTCCGAGGGTCCCGATGCGATATCGCAGCCTAACTCATAGTAGGTATCTGAACCGCTCACTCGCCGGCCGCTTGGCCGGCAGCCTATTCTCCGATCGAGAACCAGCAAAGTGTGACCGGGCCCCGAACTCGGCGACCCGGCCACAAGCCTCCACAGCCGCAACCTATTCCGCTCGCGATCTAATCGCGAAGCGGGTCGCGCAGGTCTAGTTTAGCGCGCGCTCACCGTCAGCGCCGATGCGAGCCTCACATGCATTGCGGCACCCTTGGGAAGCACCACGTCGACGTCGCGCGACCGTGAGGCCGCCCCTGCGCCGGCAGCCGCACCCGCCACGCCACCGATGATCGTCCCCTTCTTGTTTCCTCCCAGCAGCCTCCCCGCGACGGCGCCGATCGCCGCGCCCCCACCCACCTTGGCGGCATCGGCCTTCGTGACTCCACGCCCCTGCATGACAGAGTCCTTGGAATCGACCGTGCCTTCGATTGTGTAGGCTCTCCCCCGTATCGTCACGCTGCTCACAGCGAGGTCGAGCTGCCCGGTGGCGCGCGGATTGGGTGCCGGGTCGGCATGGACGATTGTCCCGGACACCGCCGATCCCGCCGGGATCACGATGTGCCCGGACCCATCCCGCACGTTCTCACTCACGGTCGCCGTGAACGGATCGCCCACATGGGCGTGACGCGTGCTGATCGAGTCGTCGGCGTTGAGCGACATCCCGGTCCCGGCCCGCAGCGTGTAACTCGTGGGGGCGGGCGGCTTCTTCTTCACAGGCTCGGCGGGCGGCTGCGCCGGCACGTCCTTCATGGCCGCGGTCGATTCGGTCGGAGCAAGTGTCAGATTGCGCGCCGTGCTGTCGGCCGATTGACTCGCCTGCTCGCCCTTGGCACAGCCGAGCGCCGCCACAAAACCCAGCGCGGTGCTCAGGCGCATCCAATGATTACCGGTCATAATTCTTCCTCTCCTGGAGGGTGACTCGTGTGGCCTAATATAGAGAACGGGGAAGCTG
>Ga0193727_1000627_pt1 | contig 13887 bp, 12 predicted proteins | sample H2c2metaG_FD_143051 | JGI IMG/M metagenome (GOLD analysis project Ga0193727, IMG submission 143051) | Soil microbial communities from a riparian zone of the East river system, Colorado, United States - H2c2 | ecosystem: Environmental > Terrestrial > Soil > Riparian zone | place: USA: East River...
GTGACCCGAGTAAACGATCGTGTCCCGCGGGTACCGGTCAGCAAGCGTCCGGATCGACTCGACGAGCGTGTCCCAGTCTGCCCCGGGAAGGTCCGTGCGGCCGACCGAGCCGGCGAAGAGGAGGTCTCCGGAGAAGACCGCACCCTCGGTGTGGTAGGCGAGATGCGCCGGCGAGTGGCCCGGCACACGCAACGTCTCGAACGACATGCCGGCAAGCTCGAGCACCTCGTCGCCTTGCAGCGCCACATCCGGTGAGTAGGGCTTGAGCTCGACTCCCGGCGGCGTGAAGCTGTTGACGTCCTCGAGCAGGAGCCGTTCGTCGTCTGCCATGTAGACGGGTGCGCCCGTGGCTTGAGCCAGCTCGGCAACTCCACCGAGGTGATCCCAGTGACCATGGGTGATCAGAATCGCCGCGCACGTGCTCTCGAGGGCCGCCAGCTCCTCGAGAATCCTCGGCGCGTCCGCACCGGGATCGACGACGACTGCCTCGTGCGCGCGGTCGTGAGCACGGACGACATAGCAGTTCGTACCGATCGGGCCGAGCTCGTATCGGTTCACTGCGAGGCTCACGGGCGTTTGAGTCTAACGGCGGCCTGTCGCCGCCCTTAAGATCCTCACGATGCAGAGCTGGAACCTTCGCGAGATCGACACTCCCGACGGGACCCGCTCGCCGGTGGTCCTCCGCTCGGACGCCGCTGCGCGGGCCGTGCTGATCTCGCTCCAACCGGGGCAGGCGCTCGGCGATCACCAGGTGAAGGAACGCGCGCTCGTCTCGATCGTCGACGGTTCCGTGCGAGTCGAGGCCGGTAACGAGACGATCGACGCCGACGCCGGGTGCTTCTTCTCATTCGATGCGGACGAGCGACGCTCGATATCGACCGAGTCGGGGGCACGCATCTTGCTCGTCCTCGCGCCCTGGCCGGGCGAGGGGCACTACCGCGGCGACGCGAAGAAGGATTAGCGCGTCTTCGGAGCGTCGCGACGCGCGAGGCGCTTCTGGAACATCCGGTAGGTCAGCGAGTCGGTGAAGTAGCTGAACGGTATGAAGAAGGCGATCAGAAAGACCGCCGGAAAGACCTGCTGCACGAACGGCTGGTTTCGGTTGAGCAGAATCATCGCCACGACCAGGATCGGCCCGAAGAGCGCCGCTCGGCGAATCGACCGCCGCCAGGAGGGGGGTTCGACCGTGCGCCGCCCTGTACTGCGGGCGGCCGGCTTTCCCTGCTGCGGTTTCCGCGGCTTCGCCTCACGCTTCCCGTTCTTCTCCGTGCGAAGCTCGCCCCGGTCGGCGGCGACCTCGTTCCCCTCGTCGTCGACGTAGACGTACTCGTATTCGTGGCGCCGCGCCTTCGCTTCGCGCCGTCGCTGCTTTCTGGTCGGCATCGCGGAACTAGCCTAACTCGGCGAGCTCACCCTGGAGAATGATGTTGGTCACGAGGTTCCCGCCGAGGTGATAGGCGAGATACCGCCAGTCAGGGGCGTCGAGCAGCACGATGTCGGCGTCGTAGCCGGAAGCGAGGCGCCCCAGCCGCTTGGAACGACCAAGGACGTGCGCCGCGTTGACCGTGCAGGCGGCAAGGGCCTCCGCCGGCGACAGCTTGAGCTGAGTCGCCGCCAGCGAGCATACGAGCGGCAGGCTTTCGCAGAATGCGCTGCCCGGATTGAAGTCGGTCGCGAGCGCGACGATCGCCCCGGCTTCGACGAGCGCCCGCGCCGGCGGCATCGGCCGGGCGAGGAAGAGCGCGCTCGCCGGGAGCAGCACCGCCGCGACATCGCTCGCTCCGAGCGCAGCGACCCCCTCGGCGCCCGTTGCCTCGAGGTGGTCGACCGACCTCGCGCCGAGCTCGATCGCGAGCGCGACGGCGCCCTGCTCGGTGAACTGGTCGGCGTGCAGACGGAGCGCGAGACCCGCGTCGGCGCACGCGCTCAGATAGCGCCGCGCCTGCCCGGCGTCGAACGCGCCGCGCTCGACGAACACGTCGGCGGCTTCCGCGAGCCCGGCGGCATCCGGGAGGACCTCCGTCAGGATGAAGTCGAGGTACGCATCCGCGTCGTCGTACTCGGGCGGCACTGCGTGTGCCCCGAGCCACGTGGGGATCCCGCCCTCGTTTCGGATCGCCTGCAACGAGGCGAGCTCGGTGTCGCGGTCGAGACCGTAGCCGGACTTCGACTCGAACGTCGTCGTCCCCGCGCGAAGCATCCACCTGCGGTGCTTGCACACGGCGGCCGCGAGCTCGTCGGGGCCGGCTGCACGCGTCGCCCGAACGGTGGACATGATTCCGCCTCCCGCTGCGTGCAGCTCCTCGTAGGACGCTCCGGACGCGCGGAGCGCAAACTCCTCCACGCGGTCGCCGGCAAAGCAGGCGTGCGTGTGGCAGTCGACGAGCCCGGGGATCGCGCAGAGCCCGCGCCCGTCGATCTCCTCCACCTCGCCGTCGAGCCTCGGAAGGTCGCGCATGCGGCCGACGCCCTCGATCGATCCGCCGGCGCAGAGGGCGTACGCGTCTTCGATCACGTTGACCTCGGCGAGCTCGCCTCCCCGCAGCGGGGCAGACGTCCCTGCAGGTGTCGCGAGCTGTTCCAGATCGCGGACGAGCAGGCGGCGCCCGCCGCCCGTGGGATTCATCCGCGCTCGACGGGCGGCATTGGCGCCTCGAGCCCGTGCGACTCGGCGGCGGCGATCGCCTCGGGATACCCCGCATCGAGATGTCGCATGACACCGGTGCCGGGATCCGCCGTCAGCACGCGCTCCAGGCGCTCGGCGGCGTCATCGGTGCCGTCGGCGACGATGACCATGCCTGCGTGGATCGAGTTGCCGATCCCGACCCCGCCGCCGTGGTGCACGCTGACCCATGTCGCGCCCGCCGCCACGTTGAGGAGGGCGTTCAGGATCGGCCAGTCGGCGATCGCATCGGAGCCGTCGCGCATGGCTTCCGTCTCGCGGTACGGCGAGGCGACGGACCCGGCGTCGAGGTGATCCCGCCCGATCACGACCGGCGCCTTGACCTCACCGGAGCGAACGAGCTCGTTGATCGCCAATCCCGCCCGCGCACGGTCGCCGTACCCGAGCCAGCAGATCCTGGCCGGCAGGCCCTGGAAAGCGACGCGATTCGCCGCCAGCTCCAGCCACCGCTGCAGGAGCGGATCGTCCGGGAAGAGGTCGCGGAGCACCGCGTCGATCGCCGCGATGTCCGCCGCCTCACCCGAGAGCGCCGCCCACCGAAACGGGCCGACGCCGCGACAGAAGAGCGGCCGGATATAGGCCGGGACGAAGCCCGGGTATGAGAAAGCCTCCGCTACCCCACCTTCACGGGCCTCACCTCTGAGGTTGTTGCCATAATCGAAAACATAGCTGCCGGCCTGGACGAACTCGAGCAACGCTTCGACATGACGCACAATCGACACACGTGCGCGAGAGAGGTACTCGTCCGGATCCGATTCACGTAACGCAGCGGCGTCGTCGACGGTCAGACCGACCGGGATGTAACCGGTGAGCGGATCGTGCGCAGCCGTCTGATCTGTGACCAGATCGAAGTGCTCGCCGCGGCGCGCCAGCTCGGGAATCACCTCGGCTGCGTTTCCGAGCAGCCCCACCGAGAGCGCTCGCCCTTCTGCCGATGCGGCACGGATCCGCGCGAGCGCGTCGTCAAGCGACTCGGTCGCCTCGTCGAGGTAGCGCGTCTCCAGCCGGCGCTGGATCCGGGTCGGGTCGACCTCGACGCAGAGCATTGCGGCGCCCGCCATCGTCCCGGCGAGCGGCTGCGCACCGCCCATCCCGCCGAGCCCGGCCGTGAGGATCGTGCGGCCGGCGAGGTCGGGCGAGCCGAAGTGGGTCTCACCCGCTGCCGCGAATGTCTGGTACGTGCCTTGCAAGATCCCCTGCGTGCCGATGTAGATCCAGCTCCCCGCGGTCATCTGCCCGTACATCGTCAGTCCGAGGGCCTCGAGCCGGCGGAACTCGTCCCACGTTGCCCAGCGGGGAACGAGCATGGCGTTGGCGATCAGCACGCGCGGCGCGCCGGGGTGCGTCCGGAACACGCCGACCGGCTTGCCGCTCTGCACGAGCAGGCTCTCGTCCTCGCGCAGCTCGAGCAGCGAGCGGACGATCGCCCGCAGCGCCTCGGGATTCCGTGCAGCCTTGCCCGATCCGCCGTAGACGACGAGATCTTCGGGCCGCTCCGCGACCTCGGGATCGAGGTTGTTGAGCAGCATCCGCAATGGTGCCTCCGTCGACCACGCGCGCGCGTGTAACTCTGTACCGCGCGGCGAACGGATGCGGGTCAGATCGCCGCAGAGCTCCTGGACGACAGCGTCGAGTGGGCGCGTAGTGCTCACGCGAGCTCACCCACCTCCGCCTCGACGGCCGCGAGGAACGAACCGTCCTGGATCGCGGCCGCGACCGTCTCGATGTCGTGCGAGAGCGAGCGATCGTCTCCGAGCCGCGGCGAGAGCGAACGGACGAATCCATGTGCAGCGCGCACGCCGTGTCCCGGCTCAAGCGGAGCGAGAAACTCCACGGCCTGGGCTCCCGCGAGCAACTCGATCGCGAGCGCGCGCTCGGAGTTCGCGAGCACCTGCCACGCCTTGAGCGCGGCGGCGTTCCCCATGGACACGTGATCCTCCTGGCCGGCGCTTGTCGGAATCGAGTCGACGCTGGCGGGATGACAAAGCGACTTGTTCTCGCTCACAAGCGAGGCCGCGACGTACTGGGGGATCATGAAGCCGGAGTTCAGTCCGCCGTCCGTCGTCAGGAATGCGGGCAGGCCCCCCGAGAGATTCGGATTCACGAGCCGTTCGACGCGACGCTCGGAGATGTTGGCGAGCTCGGAGCAGGCCATCGCGAGCGCATCGAGCGCGAACGCCAGCGGCTGGCCGTGAAAGTTCCCGTTGGAGACGAGCAGCTCGTCGTCCACGAGCACGAGCGGATTGTCCGTCGCTGCGTTGAGCTCGACCGCCACAGTCCCTTCGACGTAGTCCAGCAAGTCGCGGGAGGCACCGTGCACCTGCGGCGCGCAGCGGAGGGAGTAGGCGTCTTGCACCTGGTCGCACCACTTGTGTGCCTCGTTGATGGCGGATCCCTCGAGCAGGCGCAGGACGTTCGCCGCCGAATCGGATTGGCCGCGAAGCGGACGGAGGCGGTGGATCTGCGGAAGAAAGCTCGTTCGCGATCCCTGCAACGCCTCGAGTGACAGAGAGCACGCGATGTCGGCCGTGCGTGTGAGCCGGCGCGCGCGAACAATTCCGAGGGCCCCGTAGGCCGCCATGAACTGCGTTCCGTTGATGAGGGACAGCCCCTCCTTCGCTTCAAGCCGAGTCGGCTCGAGCCCGGCGGCGGCGAGTGCATCCGCTCCGGAGACGAGCTCGTCTGCGTAGTACGCCTCCCCTTCTCCGACGAGCGGCAGCGCGAGGTGCGCGAGCGGCGCGAGGTCTCCACTCGCACCGACCGATCCACGACTGGGCACGTAGGGAAGGACGCCGCGGCCGAGGCACTCGAGCAATAACTCGACGGTCTCGACACGCGCACCGGAGTTCCCTTTCGCGAGCGCGTTCGCGCGCAGGAGCATCGCGGAACGCACGATCGTGGGCGGATAGGGATCCCCGACGCCGCAGGCGTGACTACGGAGCAGGCGGAGCTGGAGCTCGCCGGTCTGCTCCTCCGGAATCGACTGCGAGACGAAACGTCCAAAGCCGGTGTTGATGCCGTAGGTGTGTTCGCGACTGCCGTGCGCTGCGCGCTCGACGAGCTCGCGCGCGGCCCGCATCTTCGTCCGCGCCTCGTCCGTAAGCGCGACCTCGGCGTCGCCAAGAGCGACCACCCAGACATCACTGACCCGGAGATCGTCCCCGGTCAGGCGGATCGCGGTCGCCTGAGCCATCGTGCGCGAGTCTAGCTCCGGGCCACGCAGACTCAGGCGCGTGCCCGTTCGAGCAGCCTCAGCTCCAGTACGTGCGAAGAGTTGAACCCGTCGATGCGCAAGATTGCGCCGGCCGCGGCCGCAGCCGCGCCGGCAGGCATGAGGCCGACGAGCTCGGCTCCCACGACGTCGACACCGCGCGCATGGGCCTCCGACTCGACCCGATCGACGATGTCGTGCAAGGCCGCTGCTTCCCAGTCCTCGACGTTCATGCTCACCTGCGCACGCCCCGCACGCGGAAGCGCCAGACCAAGAGCTCGCACACCCGGAAACCCGCCGCCGGCCTCACGCACGACCGCCGCGATTGAACGTGCGACCTCTGCATCGTCGGTTGCGAGATTGACGTTGAACGCGATCAGCGGGTTGCGAGCCCCGACGATCACACCTCCTGCTCGGTCGTCGAGCGTGCCCGGCCCGAAGTCCGGGCTGACCTCCCCCGCGTCAATTCGTCGCTGCAGCTCCGCAGGCCCTCCGTGACGGTAGAACGCGGGGCCGCGGCCGGGCGAGGATTCGCCGTAGAGGAAGACCGGCAAGCCGAGCTCGGACCCGATCCTGTCGGCGAGCCGGAGCGCGCAATCCTTCGCGCGCTCGCGGTCGGCGGGATCGAGGGCGACGATCGGGACGACGTCTGCCGCCCCGATCCGCGGGTGTGCCCCTTCGTGCTCGCGCAGGTCGATTCGCTCGCGCGCACAAGCGATCCCCGCCAGCAACGCCTCGACGAGCGAGATGTCGTCGCCGACGAGCGTGAACACCGACCGGTGGTGGTCCGCGTCCGAGTGCGCGTCGAGAAGGTCGGCATGCGCTGCGAGTGCGGCACCGAGAGCGTCGATGGTCGACGCGTCACGGCCTTCCGAGAAGTTCGGCACCGATTCGAGCGGCAAGTCCACGCCGCGTACTCTAGGAAGAGTGAAGACCTACTACGACCGGCGCGCACCCGAGTACGACGACTGGTGGCTCGGACGGGGTCTCTATTCCGACCGGCGCCGACCCGGCTGGGAGGAGGAGATCGACGAGCTCGCCGCTGTGATCGCGAGTCTCGAGCCGGTCCGGACCCTTGACGTCGCCTGCGGGACGGGTTTCCTCACTCGCCATCTGCGAGGCGAGGTCGTCGGCCTCGACGCCAGCGAGCGCATGCTCGAAGCCGCGCGCGTCCAGGCGCCGGCTGCGACCTTCGTGAGCGGCGATGGCCTTTCCCTGCCGTTCGAGGACGCCGCCTTCGACCGCGTCTTCACCAGTTACTTCTACTGCCACCTCGAGGAGGAAGAACGACGACGCTTCCTCGCAGAGGCCCGGCGGGTTGCGCCGGAGCTCGTCGTCGTCGCCTCCATTCGCGGCGAGGGTGACGCAGCGGAGCGCTGGGAGGAGCGTCAACTGAAGGACGGCTCGCGCTGGCAGGTGTACAAGCGCGTGTTCGAGGGCGTGGATCTTGCGGAGGAGCTCGGCGGCGAGCTTCTGTTCCAGGGCAGCTGGTTCCTCGTCGCGCGCGCTTGACGCGCCGGCGCTCGTCCTACCGCTCACTCGCCTCGCTGCAACGCGACGTTCGCGCCTGCCGGGCGTGTGTCGAGGCCGGCTATCCGCTCGAGTCCTGGCCCGTCGTGAACGCGTACCTCGACCAGCGGGCGTACATGTACGGGCAGGCGCCAGGCATCGTCGAAGGAGCAGAGCGCCGCCCGTGGCGCGGTCGCGCCGGCAAGACGTTGCGCCGCTGGCTCGAGTTGGACGAAGACGACTTCTACCGGACGTTCTACTGCGCCTCGGTGACCCGTTGCTATCCCGGGCGCCCGCCGTCCGGTCGCGGAGATCGGACGCCGACGCCCCGCGAGCAGGAGCTCTGCTCCTTCTGGCGCGAGTGGGAGCTGAAGCTGATCAGGCCGCGACTGATCGTGCCGGTCGGCGGCCTTGCGATCCGGGCCATGCTCGGCGTCCGGAGCAGTCTCGCCGACTGCATCGGCCGCACGTACGAGCTCGAGGGCGCGCTCGTCGTTCCGCTCCCGCACCCTTCCGGCGCAAGCAGTTGGCTGAATTCCCCCGCGAACAGAGAGCTGACGGCGCGGGCCGCCGCGCTCGTGCGTGAGGAAATCGGTCGCCTTTGAGGACAACGCGCCCGGCTAGATTTCAGGGGTGAACGAGCACAGCGAAACGCCGTATCGGAAGACATTTGCCCGCCTACTCGGCTTCCTGAGCCCGTACAAGGTCTCCCTGATCATCTCGATCGTCCTCGCGGTCGCCTCCCAGGGCGCCGCGATCGCGCTCATCTGGGTCACGAAAAACGTGATCGACGACGCGATCGCCCCTCACGATTCGGCGAAATTGTGGGAGTACATCTGGATCATCGTGGGACTCGGCGTGCTCCGCGCCGTCTTGATGGCCGGGCGGCGGCTCATCTCCGGAAAGCAGGCGCTGGCCGTGGAGATGGACATGCGCCAGGGCCTCTACTCACACCTGGTGCGGCTCTCGTTCGGCTTCTACGACCGTCATCAGACCGGCCAGCTCATGTCACGTGCGACCGTGGATCTCCAGGGCGTTCGCTTCTTCCTCGGCTACGGGCTCATCTTCTTCTTCCAGAACGCCCTGACGGTGCTGTCCGTCACGGTCGTCCTCTTCTTCTTCGAATGGCAGCTGGCCCTGATCGCGCTCGCGATCACTCCCGTGATCGTGGTGCTCGCTTATCGGTACAGCCACATCGCGCACCCGACGCTGCGCGACGTTCAGCAGAAGCTGGCGGACGTCGCGACGGTCGCCGAGGAGAACATCGTCGGCGTCCACGTCGTCAAGTCGTTCGCGCAAGAACCGCAGGAGGAAGAGAAGTTCCGCGCGCGCTCGGAGGCGGTGTTCGAGCAGACTGTGCGCGCGAACCGGCAGCGTGCGACCTACGTCCCGCTCATCTCGTGGGTGCCGATGCTCGCGCAGGCCGCGGTTCTCCTCGTCGGCGCGCGCATGGTCTCGAGCGGAGAGCTCACCGTCGGTGGGTTCGTCGCCTTCAACCTCTATCTCGGGATGCTGATCATGCCGCTGCGTTCTCTCGGCATGTGGGTCGGCCAGGCGCAACGCGCGACGGCGTCCGGTGAGCGCATCTTCCAGGTCATGGACGAGCCTGTAGAGATCGCTGACCGGCCGGGAGCGGTGGAGCTTCCGGCGGGCGGCGGGCGGCTCAGGTTCGAGAACGTCGGCTTCGAGTACCTCGACGGCCGGGCCGTGCTGCAGGAGATCGAGCTCGAGATCGAGCCGGGAAGGACGATCGCCCTCATCGGCCATACGGGCTCGGGCAAGACAACGCTCACCTCGCTCGTCCCGCGCTTCTACGACGTCACCTCCGGCCGCGTGACGCTCGACGACGTCGACGTCCGTGACGTGAAGCTCGCCTCACTGCGCCGCGAGATCGGCGTCATCTCCCAGGATCCCTTCCTCTTCTCTGCAACCGTCCGGGAGAACATCACCTTCGGCGCTCCGGACCTCGACGACGCCGAGGTCGAGCGGATCGCAACCCTTGCGCAGGCGCACGAATTCATCGACAAGCTGCCGGCTGGCTACGACACGGTGATCGGCGAGCGCGGCATCACGCTGTCGGGCGGCCAGCGGCAGCGCCTGGCGATCGCACGCGCGCTTGCGCTCGATCCGCGTGTCCTCATCCTCGACGACGCCACGGCGTCGGTGGATGCATCGACCGAGGCGCGAATCCGCGTCGGCCTGCGCGAGGCGATGCGAAACCGGACGACGCTGATCATCGCCCATCGGCTCTCGACGATCGCGCTCGCGGACGAGATCGTCGTGCTCGACGACGGCCGGATCGCCGCCCGCGGCACCCACGAGGAGCTCCTCGTGACAAGCGCGGTGTACCGCGACATCTACGAGCACGGCCTGCTCGAGCGTCAGTTTGCAGACGCCGTTGAGGCGACCGCTGAGACGGACGCCCTGGAGGCTGCTTCATGAGGGCCCGAATCGACGCGGGATCGGCACAGACGCGTGCGGGTTTCGCTGGTAGCGTCGGCCGTGGGCGGCGGGTGGCAACGTTCCCCTCCCGGGTGGGGCCGCGCGCGCGTGTAACAAGAAAGGGCTGCGAACGATGAGGGTCTGGCAGCCGGGAGGCCACCTGAGCTCGATCGAGAAGGTCGAGGTCGACGACTGGTCGTGGCGCCGGAGCCGCCGCCGCGTCGCTGCGCTCGCGCGTCTGACCCGGCCCTACCGCGTCCGCACGGCGTTATCGGTCGTCTCGCTCCTCGCTGCGACGGCGACGGCGCTTCTTCCCCCACTCCTCGCGAAGTACGCCGTCGACGACGCCATTGGAAAGAACGACCTCGGCAAGCTCTGGTGGATCGTCGGGGCATTCGTGCTCGCCGGACTGCTCAACTGGGCGATGAGCTACGTGCAGACGTACCTCACCGGCTGGGTCGGCGAACGGATCCTGGCCGACCTCCGGATCAGGCTGTTCCGCCACCTCCAGAGCCTCTCCCTCGGCTTCTACGAGCGTACACGCGCCGGCGTGATCATCAGCAGGCTCACGAACGACGTCGAGGCGATCGACCAGCTCGTGACCGACGGCGTCACAAGCCTCGTGCAGAACAGCCTCACGCTCCTCGGCACTGCGATCCTGCTCTTCATCCTCGATTGGCGTCTCGCCCTGGCGACGCTCGCAGTCATCCCGCTGATGAGCATCGCGACGGTGATCTTCCGCGTCCGCTCGACGCGCGCCTACCGGGCGGTGCGCGAGCGGCTCGGGCTGGTGACCGCGACGCTCGCCGAGGACATCGCCGGCATGCGGGTGGTGCAGGCCTTCACGCGTGAGGAGGCCACTACGCGGAACTTCAAGGCGGTCACCGAGCGCTACCGCGACTCGAACATGGAGACCGTAGTCCTGAACGGCCTCTACTTCCCGTTCGTCGACCTGCTCTCCTCGATTGCGCTCGCGGTCGTGCTGGGCTACGGCGGCCATCTCTACTTCAACGGAGACGTCACGCTCGGAACGCTCTTCGCCTTCATGCTCTACGTGCAGAACTTCTTCGACCCGGTTCAGCAGTTGTCGCAGCTCTACAACACGTTCCTGTCGGCAACGGCGGCGCTCGACAAGATCATGGACGTGATGGAGGAGGAGCCGGAGGTGCTCGACCGCGCCGGCGCACAACCTCTGCCAGAAGTGGAAGGCGACGTGCGGTTCGAGGGTGTCCGCTTCAGCTACTCGAAGGGCGGCGAGGTCCTGCACGGGCTCGACCTCGACGTACCCGCAGGGACGACGGTCGCGCTCGTAGGCCATACCGGTGCGGGCAAATCGACGATCGCCAAACTGCTCGCACGCTTCTACGACCCGACCGAGGGACGCATCACGATCGACGGCAATGATCTCCGCGGCGTGACGCAATCCTCGCTGCGCCATCAGCTGGGCATCGTCCCGCAAGAGGGGTTCCTCTTTGCCGGCACGGTGACCGACAACATCAAGTTCGGCCGGCCCGATGCGACGTCGCAGCAGGTCGTACAGGCCGCGCAGACGGTCGGCGCGCACGATTTCATTCTTCGCCTCGAGGACGGCTACGAGACACAGCTGCAGGAGCGCGGCTCCCGACTTTCACTCGGCCAGCGTCAGCTCATCGCGGTCGCGCGTGCACTGCTGGCCGACCCGCATATCTTGATTCTCGACGAGGCGACCTCGTCGGTCGACATCGGCACCGAGCGGAAGATCGAGCAGGCGCTCAGGATTCTGCTCGCGGGCCGAACCGCCTTCATCATTGCGCACCGCCTGTCGACCATCCGCGATGCGGATCTCATCGTCGTCCTCGAGCACGGTCAGATCATCGAGCAGGGAAACCACGGCGAGCTCCTGGCGAAGCGCGGTCTCTACACATCGCTCTATGGAGATTGGGCTGTCGCCTAGGTCATAGGATGCAGGGCTGATGGCTCTCGACAAGGAGACCGAGGAGCGGATCGAACAACCGGTCTCCGAGGAGGCTGAGCGCGAGATCCGGCTGACGCCCGACCAGGCCGTCCGCCAGATGAAGATCAACGTGCCCGTGCGCGGCAACCGGAAGCTGCGCAAACTGCTCGAGCGCGTGAACAACGACTCCCAGCTCAAGGGCTGGTGGCACGTGGCGAACGTGAACGCCGTCGCCCGGATGCGGATCAACGACCACTCGTGGGTGCACATCCAGATCGTCGCGAACATCGCGCTGAAGCTCCTTACAGCAACGACGACGCCGAAGTGGTCGTTCTGCTCGCGGCGCTCACGCATTGCATCGGCATGTCGGTTCATCGTGACGGCCACGAGGACTTCAGCCTGTTCCTCGCAGAGCCGAAGCTGCGCGAGCTGCTCGAAGGGCTCTACGAGGAACCGGACGTAACGGTGATCGTCTCCGAGGTGCTGCAGGCGATCACGAGCCACCGCGAGTACGGGAAGCCGCTGACCCTCGAAGCCGGCACGGTCCGCGTGGCCGACGCGCTCGACATGGAGCAAGGCCGCTCGCGGATCCCGTTCGCCCGCGGCTCGATCTCGATCCACTCGCTGAGCGCCGCGGCGATCGAGGACGTGGCGATCAAGGACGGCGAGCAGCGTCCGGTCCTGATCGAGATCACGATGAACAACTCGTCCGGCATCTACCAGGTCGACAGCCTGTTGAAGGCGAAGCTGCAGGGGTCGGGCCTCGAGCCCTACGTCGAAGTGGTTGCGCGGATCGACACCGAAGCGGAGAAGCGCCTCGTGCCGATCTACCGGCTCGAGATCTAGGAATGTCCTGCTCGTAGAGGCGCTGTGGTACAAGACTGGTGGAAGCCTGTGCCGGTGATCCCGGTGCCGGCGTTCCCTAGCGGAGGTCAGGCGTGTCCGACGGAAGTCCCGATACGAGCTCCGTCGTCCATCCCCTAGTCCAGCAGGGGTTGCTCTACGAAGCCTGGGATCAAGCGCCGGCGCTCGTCTTCGTCGCGGACGAGAACATGCGCTACATCGCGGTGAACCGCACCGCTTGCGAGACCCTCGGCTACACGCGGGACGAACTGCTCGGCCTGAGCGTCACCGACATCGCGGTCGCCCCGGACGCGCCGGAGCTCTACAACGAGATGATGCAGAGCCACGAGCTGACGGGAATCACCCTCCTCTGCGCGAAGGACGGGACTCTCCGTCCTTTCCGCTACGCAGCCAAAGAGGGGACGATCTCGGGACTCCCGTACTACATCTCGGTCGGCTTCATCGCAGACCCGATCGCCTGACCGGCGCCCCGGGCCGCTTTACCACTAGAGGCCGGAGCGCGGGACTTCCTTGCGGGGAACGCTCAGCGCACCGCACGTGAGACAGATGGTTGCCGGTTCTGCCATTTCGTCGGGTGGCAGAAGAGTTTGCTGCCCGCATTCGGGACAGATGCCAAGTTCGCCTCTCTCGTACCAGGACGAGACGGCCTGATGGCCACCAGGAATGCCGGTCTGAGGGTCGGAGCTCTCGGGCTGCATCGGCGTAACTTTGAGTAGCTTCCCGCCAATATTAGCTCATTTTCCAGACAATTTTCAATAGACTTCGGACTCCCCTTCGAGTATCATCGTCGCGGGTAGCCATTTCGATGGCTCAGGAAGGGCCTGGCGCCGACTGCGGCAGCGACGCCAGGCCCTTTCTTCTTCTTGGTCGCGTAATTCGCATTCCCTTCTCCGATCTAGAGCGGAAGCGGCGGCAGGATTACCTCCCCGTTTGACGGGCTTTGGCACGGCGACCGAAACACCGCACCGAAACACCGGTGTCGAGACCTTGAACGGTTCCTTCGCCACGGGTGGCCGAATACGGCTCGACGCATGCGTCTGTATGCGCTCAGCGAGCTTCACGACCCGGAAGCGATAGAGCTCTTCATCACTGAGGCGGACGCGCGCCGTGCGCTCGAGAATTTCTGCGGGACGAGCCCCAGTGGAGCGGCCGCCTCGATGTGACCGAGGTCGAGCTTGACCACGACCACACCTCACTCGACTAGCTACCTACGCCAGCCGGAACTTCGGCCTGCGGCTGACGGAG
>Ga0193727_1000628_pt1 | contig 13883 bp, 14 predicted proteins | sample H2c2metaG_FD_143051 | JGI IMG/M metagenome (GOLD analysis project Ga0193727, IMG submission 143051) | Soil microbial communities from a riparian zone of the East river system, Colorado, United States - H2c2 | ecosystem: Environmental > Terrestrial > Soil > Riparian zone | place: USA: East River...
CGCGCCACGATCTGGCTGCGATCGAACGCCACCGGACCGCCGGTGGGATTCAGATCGGCGGGAGCCATCGGATTCCCGTCGATGTCGACGAGCCGGACGGGCGCGATCGCCTTGAGCCTGTCGTAGATCTCCTTCGCGTCACCCACGACCACGATCGTCAGCGCGTCGCGTCGGAAGATGCGGCGCGCGGCGGCGCGGGCGCGCAGCGCGCCCACACCATCGAGCCGCTGACGGTAGAGGCGCAGGTAGTCCGGGCCGAGCCCGAGCAGGCGGGCCGTCGTCACCGAGCGCGCGATCTGGCGCGGCGTCTCGATCGTGAGCGGGAATGAGCCGACGAGGAACCCCTTGGCCGATGCGAGTTCCGTATCGGGAATCACTTCGGTCCGCATGCGGTCGATCTGGTGGAGCATTTCCCCGAGTGCGCTGTCGGTGACCGCCGTGCGCCCCTCGAACGTCGCCTCCCAGTGTCCCAGGCCGCGGTTGCGGTCGAGACTCGCGTACGAACCGTACGTCCAGCTCTTCTGCTCGCGCAGAATGAGGAAGAGACGCGCATCGGCGCCGCCACCGAGTACCTGCGCGGCGATGCGCGATGCGTAGTAACCCGTGTCGGTGGGCAGGAACGTGGTATTGCCCATCACGATGTTCGACTGCACCGACCCCGGCCGATGCACCAGCACGATATCCGTGCCGCGCTTGACCGGCACCGCCGGCGGCAGCGGCGTGGGGGGGGGCGTGCCGCGCCAGGTGCCGAACGTCTTCACGGCGAGCGCCCGCGCGCGCGCCAGTGTCATGTCGCCGGCGACCACGAGCAGCGCGCCGGCAGGGCGGATGCGCCGGCCGGCGAAGCTCACCACGTCATCGCGCGTGATGGCCTTGTACGATGCCGGCGACGCACTCCGGCCATAGGGGTGGCGGCCGTAGAGCTCCTTCGCGAAGACTCGGGCCGCCACGTTCTCGGGCTGCGACATCTCGACCTCGAGCGCCGACAGGTAGCGCGTGCGTGCAAGGTCGAGCTCCTCGGCGGGGAAGGTGGCGTGGCGCGTGACATCGCCCATCAGCTCGAACGCCAGATCGGCGTGATCACTCAACACATCCGTAGCAACCGTGAAGAAATCCTCGCCCCCGCCGGCGCTGAGGCTGCCGCCGACGCCTTCAATGGTCGCGGCGATTTGTTCGGCGCTGCGCGTCGGCGTGCCCTTGGTGAGCAGCTCGGCGACGATAGCCGCGAGGCCTTCGTTGCCCGCGGGGTCGTACGCGGTGCCGGCGCGGAAGCTCAGCGTCACCGAGAGCGACGGCTGCTCGTGGTTCTCGATCAGCAGCAGCGTCATCCCGTTCGGCAGCGGCGCTTCCTGGAACGGCGGGAACTGTGAGGCGCGCAGCGGCGTGGGCGCCGGCGGACGGCTGGGGAACGGTGTTTGCGCGGCGACGGTGCTCGCCGCCAGCAGGGTCAGCGTCAGCGCCGCTTTCATTGTCCACCCCCGGCCGCGGGCGTTGGTCCTGCCCGCACGATCACGAGCAGAAGGTTTGCGGGATCGAGATACGTATTCGCCACCCGTTTCAGATCGTCGGAGGTCACCGCCAGGATGCGGGCCAGGTCGGTGTTGATGTCGTCGAGCGAGTCGTGAAACAACAGATAGTGGTGCAGCTCCTCGGCCTTGCCGAGCGTCGTCTCGCGGTTGTCGATGAATCCGGCCCGCAGAATGTTTTTCGCCTTCTCGAGCTCCTCCGCCGTGACCCCGTTGGCGCGAATGCTGTCGAGCTGTTGGCCGATGAGGCTGTCCAGGTGGTCGACGCTGACGCCCTGGTTCACGATGCCGAAGGCGACCCACACGCCCGGGCCGTTGCGCGAGCCGCCGGGGCTCACGAACGTGCCGGTGCCGAGGGCCGCCTTTTCGCGCCGCACGATGGCGACGTTGAGTCGCGAGCTTTCGCCCGAACCCAGGATCAGGTTCAGCAGCTCCAGCGCCGGCGTGTCCGCGTTGCGGTGCTCGGGGACCCTATAGAACCGCAGCGCCGCGTCCAGGTTTGCTTGCGCGTCGCGCACTTCGCGCCGCCGCGCGCCACCCCCGACCTTCCAGGCACAGCGCACCGCTTCAGGCGCGGGATGCGACGGGATGCCCGCGAAGTAGGCGTTGACGAGCCGGCGCAGCTCGGCGGGATTGAAGTCGCCGACCACGACCAGCGTCGCGTTGTTGGGGGCGTAGTAGGTGTCGAAGAACGCCTGCACGTCGGGGAGCCGCGCGCCGTTCAGGTCGTCCATCGAGCCGATGACGGTGTGGGCGTAGGCGAAGCAGCCCGTGCTGTCGTAGGGCCAGGCGAGGCCGTCGGTGAACGCCGCGGCGTACGGCCGGTTGTCGACGCCGAGGCGCCGCTCTTCCTTCACGGTCTCACGCTGGTTCTCGAAGTTCTCCTGCGTGATGGCGAGCGACCGCATCCGATCGGCCTCGAGCCATAACGCGAGATTCAGGCGGTTCGACGGGATCGTCTCGAAGTAGTTGGTGCGGTCCTCCTGGGTGCTGCCGTTGAGCGTGCCGCCCGCCCGCTGCACCAGCTGGAAGTGCTCAGCTTTTTTGACGTTTGCCGAGCCCTGGAACATCATGTGCTCGAACAGGTGAGCGAAGCCGGACCGCCCCACGCGCTCGTTCCGAGAGCCGACGCTGTACCACACGTCGACCGACACGACCGGGGTCGAGCGGTCTTCCGAGTAGATCACGCGCAGCCCATTCGGCAGCGTGAACTGCTCGTAGGATATCTGACCTCCCTGCGCGGCTACGGCGGTAGGAAGCAAGGCCAACAACAGCAGCATTCGCATGTGCGACTCCATGTCAGTGCGTGACCAACTCAAATCGAAAGGCGCCGTCGAGCGATTCACCTTTCACGACGCGACGCGGCGCCGTTCGCGTCACGTACAGACGCACCACGGCGCTGCGCAGCGGGATCGTTTCGAATGTGCCGGCCGGAACGGTTATCGTCACCGGCGGCTCGGCCACGAGCGTCAAGGTGGTGAGCGTGTCACCGAACTCGCTGTACGCGCGCCCGCGCAGCACGTCGCCGGGCCCGGCGACCACCGCGGCGGCGGCGAGCAGCGCGTAGTCCGACCACACCGCGCCTGCGGGCAGCGTCGTCCGCACCGGGTGCGTCGCGAGACGCCCATCGCGCAACCCCACGCGCCGCGTGCCCTCGACGCGGCCCTGCCGCACGGTGAGGTCGTGCTCCATGAGCACCGTGTCGGATTGGGGGTTAAAAACGGCGATCCGATGAAACGTCGACACCGGGGCGCCGGTCGTGCGGTTCATCACCACGCGCAGGCTCTCGGCATCCGCGGGGCGCAGCTCGGACGTCGCCGTGAAGATCAGCTGGGCACCCTGAATCTCGTACTGCCATACCGCTTGGCCCCGTTCCTCGTCATTTAGGTAGAAGACGAACGAATCGCGCGTGGCGGTCAGCGCGGTGAGGTCGAAGCGAAGCGGCTTCGCGGTCTGGAGCGACGAACTAACGAGCAGGAAACAGAGCCAGGGCATTAGTCTCGAGGATCGCCTTCCGGTGTCCGTCGGAGAGCGGCAGCGCCAAAAACTGGTCGATGTTCTGCCGCAGATCCTTCACACCCGGGCTGGGCCAATCGGTCCCCCACAGCACCCGGTCCGCGATCTCGGCAAGGCGGGGAAAGTACTCCAGCAGCTTGGCGGGCGGAATGCCCGACACGTCGAGCCTGACCTTTCCGTGACGTCGCAGAATGAAAAACGCCTCTTCCATGTACAGCGGCCGGCCCCCGTGCGCCATCACGAGCGGCAGGTCGGGGAAGTCGACGGCGATGTCGTCGAGCTCCATCGGATTCCCGTACTTCGAGCGCGCACCGGGAAAGATCGACGTACCGGTGTGGATCATCACCGGCAGGCCTCGCTCCTCGCAGCGCCGATAGATCTTCCCGAGCGCGTCGAGGCCCTCCGTATAGGCGTTGGCGGCGAAACACTGGTGGGGCGGGTGAATCTTGAGCAGGCGGATGCCGAGGTCGATGAGGCGGTCCACGTCGCCCTTCGGGTCCTTCGTGAAACGCGCGTGCACGCCACCGTAGGGCATCAGGCGCTCGGGGTTGGCGCGGGCATACGTCGCGGCGAATGTGTTCGTCGAGTCGTCGAAGCCCATCACGTCGGGACTCGGGTAGTTCACGAGACCCACACGCCACACGTGCGATCGATCCATGACCTCGAGCAGGGCCTTGGGGTCGTCCATGAGCGACAGGAGGAAGTCCCAGTGGGCTTCCTTGCCTTTCCGCATGGCCTCTTGGACCGGCGGTTTCAGGTCCCGCCACGGCTGAATGTGGACGTGGACGTCGGTGACGCGGGTCAGGTGCTCCAGGAGTAGAACCCCTTTCCCGTTTTCTTCCCCAGCTCGCCCTTCTTCACCTTGTCCCGCAGAATCGCCGGAGGCTCGAAGTGCGGCACTTTGAGCGTGGCGTACAAGTACTCCGCGATCGCGAGGCGTACGTCGAGCCCCACCACGTCGGTGAGCTTGAGGGGGCCCATCGGATGGTTGTAGCCCAGCTCCATCGCCTTGTCGATGTCCTCCGCGCTCGCGACGCCTTGCTCGAGCATCCGCATGGCCTCGAGGCCGAGGACCACGCCCAGCCGGCTCGACGCGAAGCCGGGGGAGTCCTTCACGACGATCGGCTCCTTGCCCAGCTGCCGCGCGAAGGTGACGGCGCGGTCGCTGACCCCCGGCGCCGCCCGATCGTGGGTGACGATCTCGACCAGCTTCATCAGGTGGACAGGATTGAAGAAGTGCATCCCCACGAGCCGGCCCGGCGTGCTGAGCGCCCCCGCGAGATGCCCGATGGACAGCGAAGACGTGTTCGACGCCAGCAGCGCGTCCGCCGGCGCCGCGCGCTCCACGTTGGCCAACAACCGCTGCTTCACCTGGAGATCTTCAACCACGGCCTCGATGATCACGGTGGCCCCGTGAACGGCGTCGTCCAGACTGCGCTCGATGCGCACGCGCCGGGCGAGCGCCGTCCCCTGTTGTCCGTCGAGCTTCCCACGCGTGACGGCCCCGGCGATGAGCTCATCGATCCGCGCGGTGGCGTGCGGGAGGGCGTCGGCCCGGCTGTCCGTGAGCGCCACCTCGCACCCGGCGAGGGCCGCGACGTAGGCGATACCGTGGCCCATGGTCCCAGCGCCAACCACCGCAACTCGGGGCAGGAGCGACGTCATGCCGCGCGCGACGCGTCGACCGCCTGGCGCGCGCGGGCGGGTACGTTGGTGCAGAGGCCGTCGACGCCCAACGCGACGAACCGCTTCAGGTCCGCCGGTTCATCCACCGTCCACACAAACACGCTGCGACGGGCATCGTGGAGTGCGCGCACCAGCATATCGTCGGTGACCGTGCGCTCCTGCCACAGGATCGACGCGCCGGCATCCTCCAACGCGGCGAGGGGCCGGACCGGATACGAGCTCGACAGCACGCCGCACCGCAGCTCCCGGCGTTTGTCACGGAGCCGCCGGACGATGCGATGGTCGAAGCCGTGGATGGCGTAGCCCGCGGGGTTGGGGCCACGATCCATGGCTTCGAACAGGCGCGCGTCCCACCGTGGGTCGAGCGTCTTCACTTCGATGAACACCTGGAGGCGCGGCGCGATGGCGGCCAGCGCCTGCGCCAGAGTTGGGACGGCCTCACCGTTCTTGAGCCGCAGCGCCGCGATCGTGCGGGCGCTCGACTGAGCGATGTGCGTCCCGTCGATCGCTTCGTCGTGGTGGACGATCAGCTCGCCGTCGGCGGTCGAGTGGATGTCGAGCTCGACGCCGTCGGCGCCCTGCGGGGCCGCGGCCCGGAACGCCGCCAGCGAGTTCTCGAGCTCGATACTCGAGGCGCCGCGGTGCGCGATGACGAGCGGGGAGACGCCGGACCTCACCCGAGACTGTCCGCCTTCTTCGCCTCGATCCAGTCGGGCTCCTTCTCAATACCGTGCACGACGGCGATGTCTTCGGGGCGGGGCAGCACCGACGTGAGGTAGGCCGGGTGCTTCGCCGCGTCCAACGCCTCGCCGTCCACGTTGAAGTGTTTGTGCGCGTACAGGCCGATGCGGCGGTTGAACTTCAGGTCCGGCACCTTGAGCTGCCGCTCGCGTTCCGGGATAAACATGTTGAGGCGCTCGACGAGCTTCACGATTTCCTGGCGATAGAGGCCGCGCGCGTACTCGTTGAGCTTCGCCTTGTCGGGCTCCTGCGCTTGCTCGCGCTCATCGTAGCGGCCCTTGAGCCCCCACACGTATGCCCAGTGCGCCGACGAGGAATTGTCGGTGCCGAACAGATCGAACGCCGTCGGGATCCACTTATAGAAGAACCGCTGGATCACTTCGGGCGGCATCTTGCCGGCCTTCACAATGCGCAGCAGGCCGTTGTTGCCGGTGCCCAGGTGGAACGACTCCTCCTTCAGCATCGGGCCCATCGAGCGCGCCAGCGGGTCGAACGCCGACACCGACAGCATCTTGAGCTGGAACTTGCCGTCGCGGTCGATGAACTGCGTGTAGGTGAAGAAATCGAGCCAGTTGTCGACGATCTCGTTGAACGAGCCGAGCAGCCGTTCACCTTCGTCGGCGCGGCGGTCGAGCAGTTTCGCGGCTTCGCGCTTGCCCTCATCGCCGAAGTGCGTACACAGCAGGTACGACATCTGCCACCCATGCCGCATCTCTTCGGTCATCACGCGCTGCAGGGAAAGCAGGTCGTAGTCCGAGGGCGCATGGTGCAGCAGGTTGCGCTGCTGCTCCACCGACGCGAACTCCGTATCGCCCTGATAGACGATCAGGTTGAGCAGCGCGTCACGGATGCGCTGGTCGGGGATGTGCATCACGGTCGGCCACTTGCGTTGGCCCTTGTAATGCCCGAACTCGATGTGGGGCACCTCCGGATCGCCGAACTTCGCATCGAACGTGAAGGTGCGGAGCTCACCCTGCGGCAAGCCGATCGAGTCCTGCCAGTAACGGAAGTAGTCGATCCAGTCGTCGAAGTTGCCCAGCTTGCGAACCATTCAGCGGCTCCTAATGAGGTTCTTGGCTTCCGCGGTTTGGAACAGCGCGGTCTGATCGGCGATTTCGAGGTCGAGCATTTCGGTCAGCGTGCTCCGTTCCGAGCGATAGAGCGCTTCCTTGGCTTTGCGCACGGCGAGGGGCGCCATTCCCGCCCACGTCTCGGCGAGGTGTTTCGTTGCCGCCGCGAGTTCGGCCTGTGGAACGACGCGATCGAAGAGACCGAGCTGTGCGGCTTCCGCGGCCGGGACCATACGGGCGCTCCATACCAGCTCCGCCGCCTTCGAAATGCCGATCAGCCGGGGAAGGAAGAAACTCCCCCCCCAGTCGGGCACGAGGCCGAGCTTGTGGAATACCTGCCCGATCGACGCTTGATCCGATGCCAGGCGGTAGTCGCAGGCGAGCGCGAGATTCGCTCCGCCGCCGGCTGCCGGTCCGTTGACCGCAGCGAGCACGGGCTTGGGCGCGGAGCGAATGATCAACGCGATGTCCTTGCCCGCGGCGACGAGTTTCGGACCGTCCTGCGCGAGCACCGACAGGTCGGCGCCGGCGCAGAACGCGCGCCCCGCCCCCGTCAGCACGATCACGCGCACCGCGTCCGCGCCCGCCAGCATCTGCAGCGCCTCGATCAGGTCGGTGCAGCCATGCAAGTCGAACGCGTTGAGCTTTTCAGGGCGGTTCATCGTGATCGTCCCGATCCCGCCTGCGATCTCGACGAGGACGCGCTCGTAGGCGGCCATCAGACGCGCTCCACGATCATGGCGATCCCCTGACCGACGCCGATGCACATCGTCACTAAGCCAAAGCGTAACTGACGGCGCTGTAAGGCGTGAACAAGCGTGGTGAGGATCTTCGCGCCGGTGCAGCCGAGCGGATGGCCGAGGGCGATGCCGCCGCCGTAGATGTTCACCTTGGCGGGATCGAGTTTCAGCTCACGAATACACGCAATGGCCTGGGCGGCGAATGCCTCGTTGAGCTCGATGAGATCGATCTGGTCGATCTTGAGGCCCGCGCGCTTGAGCGCCTTCTGCGTGGCGGGGATCGGACCGAGTCCCATGCAACTGGGATCCACGCCCGCCACCGCCGTCGCGACGATTCGCGCCAGCGGTTTCTTGGGGTTCGCACTCACGAGCAGGGCGGCGGCCCCGTCATTGATGCCACTCGACGTAGCCGCGGTGACTGTCCCGTCCTTCTTGAATGCCGGCTTGAGCTTCCCGACAGCCTCGAGCGTCGTGCCGGCACGCGGATACTCGTCTTTTTCGAAGCTCGTTCCGTCCGGCAGACTCACTGCTACGATTTCATTGCTGAATACGCAGTTGTGCAACGCCTCACTTGCACGTCGTTGACTCTCTACAGCAAACGCGTCTTGCTCGGCGCGCGAGATCTTGTACTGCTGCGCCACGACCTCGGCAGTCTCGCCCAGCGCGATCGTCCATTCCTTCTTGAGGAGCGGGTTGATGAAACGCCACCCGACCGTCGTGTCGGCCGTCTCAGGGGCCTTGCGGCTCCACGGCTCACCGGACTTGAGCGTCACGTAGGGCGCGCGCGTCATGTTCTCGACGCCTCCGGCGATGAATGTCTCGCCCTCACCCGCCTTGATGGCTTGCGCCGCACTCGCCGCCGCCTGCAGACCAGACCCGCACAGCCGGTTCACCGTCTGACCGGGGACCTCGACGGGCAGGCCGGCCAGGAGCAACGCCATCCGCGCCACATTGCGGTTGTCCTCACCCGCCTGATTGGTGCACCCGAAGATGACGTCGTCGATTGACGCGGGATCGACGCCGGAACGCTCGACCACGGCCCGGATCGACACTGCGGCGAGGTCGTCGGCCCGGACGCTCGCCAGCGAGCCCCCGTGTTTCCCCACCGGGGTCCTTGCTGCTTCAGCAATCCATGCTTCTTTCACAACGCAACCCACACGGTCTTGGTCTCGAGATAACCGTCGAGGGCCTCGCGGCCGAGGTCGCGACCGAAGCCCGAGGCCTTGAAGCCGCCAAAGGGGGCGCCCGAGTCGTAGAAGTTGTACGAGTTGATCCACACCGTCCCGGCGCGAATCGCCTTGGCGGCACGGTGCGCCTTCTGGATGTCCTTCGTCCAGATCCCAGCGGCGAGCCCGTAGATCGTATTGTTCGCGAGCTTCACGCCCGCTTCGAAGTCATCGAAGGAGAGCACGGCGAGCACGGGACCGAAGATCTCCTCGCGGGCGATCGTCATTTCGGGTTGCACGCCGTCGAACACCGTCGCTTCGACGAAGTAGCCTTTGCCGTTGTGCTTCGCGGCCTTCCCCCCGGCGACGACCTTGGCCCCTTCGTCTACGCCTTTCTTCACGTAGTTCAACACGATTTCCTGTTGCTTTTTGGATACCAGGGCACCCAGCCGCGTATTCTTGTCGAGCGGATCGCCAGGCGTGAGCTTCTTTGCGCCCTCGGCGAGCTGCTCGACCACATGGTCGTGCACCGACCGCTCGACGAGGAGCCGCGAGCCGGCGGCACAGACTTCACCCTTGCCGTAAAAGATGCCGGTCTGCGCGCCGCGCACCGCGGCCTTCAGGTCGGCGTCCGCGAAAATGATGTTGGGGCTCTTACCCCCCAGCTCCATGGTGACGCGTTTGTTCGTCTCGGCCGCCATTTTCATCACCTGACGCCCCACCTCCGTCGAGCCCGTGAACGAGATCTTGTCCACGTCGGGATGACGCACCAGGGCCGCTCCCGCCGTCGACCCACCGCCCGAGACGACGTTGAAGGCGCCTGCCGGAAGCCCCGCCTCGAGCGCCAGCTCGCCAAAGAGCAGGGCGGTGAGCGGCGTTTCGGAGGCCGGTTTCAGCACCACCGTGCATCCCGCTGCGAGCGCGGGCGCGAACTTCCAGCTGGCGATGTTGAGCGGGAAATTCCACGGCACGATCGCGCCGACCACGCCGATCGGTTCGCGCAGGGTGTACGCGAGGAACGGACCGTCCACCGGGAGCGTATCGCCGACGATTTTGTCGGTCCACCCCGCGTAGTAGCGGAGCGTGTTGACCGTCATCGTCAGCTCGATCTTCGCCTCGAACAGCGTTTTGCCGTTCTGAGCGCTCTCGAGCCGCGAAAACTCCTCGAGCCGCGCCTCGAGCAGGTCCGCCGCTTTGAAGAGGAGCTTGCCTCGCTTCCTCCCCGACATCTCCCGCCACGCCGAAGACTCGAAGCAGGCTTTGGCGGCCCGGACGGCATTGTCCACGTCGGCCGCATCGCCCGCGGCGACCTCGGCGATCACCTCTTCGGTGGCCGGGTTCTCGACCGGGAAGCGTTTCCCGGCCGTGGCCGGGCGCCACTCGTTATTGATGAAGAGGTCGGTCTTCACTTCCCTTTGAACTCCGCCACCCGCTTCTCCTGATTCGCCGCGATCCCTTCCTTGGCGTCTTCGCTCTGGAAGAGCTGCTGCTGCAGCTCACGCTCGATCGCCAGCGCCGACTCGAAGGGCACTTCCGCGCCCGACTGAACCGCGCGTTTGATCAACCCGACGGCCTTCGAGGCCTTGTGGGGCGGGCAGAACTGCTTGGCGTAGAGCAAGACCTGACCCCAGAAGTCCTTGGCGTCGAAGATCTCGTTCACGAGGCCAATCTCCTTGGCGCGGTCGAACGAGAACAGCTCGCCCTTCACCATCAATTCGATCGACAACGACTTGCCGAGGATGCGCGCCATGCGCTGCGTGCCGCCGGTGCCGGGGAGGACGCCGAGGTTCACCTCGGGGAGTCCGATCTTGCCCGCGTTTTCCTTGGCGAGCCGGATGTCGCACGCCATGGCGATTTCGAGGCCGCCGCCGACGGTATGCCCGTTGAGCGCCGCGATCGTGAGCTTCGGCGTCTGCTCCAGCCGGTTCAACGTTTCGTTGGCATGCAGGCAGAAGAAGTACTTGAAGCGCGGTGTGACCGAGTTGAGCATGCCGATATTCGCGCCGGCGGAGAAGAACTTGTCGCCCTTGCCGCGCAGCACGATAACGTGCACGTCGTCGTCGAAACGCGCTTTGAGGATCGCGTCATCGAGCTGGCGCATCATCTCGTGCGTGTACGTGTTCGCCGGGGGATCGTCGAGCTCGATGATGGCGAGCCCGTCTTCGGCCGTGTAGTGGATGAGGGTCTTGATCTGGGGTTCAGTTAATGTGGCCATGAGTCACCTTTGCCTCCGGAGCCTCGACGAAGCCGCCGAGGAAAATACGCGTGATGAGGGCCGCCAGGCGTTCAGGGTCAATCTCCCCGGCGGGGTCGTACCAGTTGTAGATCCAATTCATCATGCCGAAAAGCACGTAGGCCGCCGCGCTGCGGTCGACCGCAGCCTCGTCGGGCGCCGCGTTCTTGAGGAGTTTCTCGAGCAAATCGACGTAACGCCGCTTGATCGCCGCGACGCCGCGCGCGGGCTCGTGCGACAACACTTTCATCTCCGCCATGTGCCCGGCGAAGAAGGTCACGTGATGGCGAATGAAGGCTTGCAAACGTTCTGCCGGGTCCCGGGCGGCGGCAACCGCTTGCTCCGCGCCCGCCAGCACGCGGGTGAAGCAGCGCTGCTGAATGAGCGCCAGGAGACCCTCTTTGCTGCGCGTGTAGTAGTACATCCCGGCCAGGGACATCCCGCTCGCGGCCGCGAGGTCACGCATCGTGGTCGAGTGGTACCCCTTCTCGGCAAAGACCCGGGCGGCCTGAGCGAGAAGGTGGTCGAGACGTTCGTCGTAGGGACGCATGGGTTCGAACGGGTGTTCGAATCGGGAAGCTACCCCGTCCTTAATATCCACGCAACTGCTACGTCTACAGCCTGGAGCCAATGGCCCAACCCCAGTCCCTCGCCGTCAGCATCTCCCCGGCTCCAGACTCGGCGCTCATCGCCGCGTGGCAGCGGGGAGACGAGCAGGGAGCGGCGGAGCTGGTGCGGCGTCACGCACGGGCGCTGGCGCGCTTCCTGGCCGGCGCCGGCGCGCCCGAGGCCGACGTGGAGGACCTGGTTCAGGACACGTTCATCCGCGCGTTTAGGGCCGTCGATCGCTTTCGCGGGCACTGCCAGTTCCGCACCTGGCTTCTGACGATCGGCGGCAACGTGCTGAAGGATCACGGCCGGCGCGCGGCGCGACACAAAGTGGTGCCCTTGGACGAGGGACTCGCGGCCCGGGACGGCGATCCGCACGAACGGGCCGAGGCGGGGGAGGCGGAAGCGCGGCTCGCGGTGGGTGTCGGAGAGCTGCCCAGGTTGCAGCGTGAGGTGTTCCTGTTGCGCGCGCAGCAAGGGCTCGAGTACGACGAAATCGCCGCGGCGCTGGATACGACGGAGGGGGCGGCCCGGGTGCATTATCACCACGCCGTCAAACGCTTGAAGGAGAGACTGCAGTGAACGAAGACGCCAAGTTGCACGACGCCGCCCGGCGCCTCGGAGTCCAAGCCGCCGAGAAGCTGGACGTAGAGCGCGTCGCCGCGGCGGTGGTCGAGCGGCTCCGCAGGGCGCCGGCGCGCGCCACGCGTCCGGCCTGGATGCAGCCGGCGTGGTTGCGGATCGCCGCGGCGGTGGTCGTACTGGTTGGCGGAGGCCTCGTGTGGCGGCAGCTCGGAAGCCCGACGGGGGGGGCAGCGCACGGGGCGCACTTCGTCACGGACGACCTGACCGACTTGAGCGCCGATCAATTGCGCGATGTGCTGAATACGCTGGACGAGACGCTGAACCTGGGAAGCACGACGCTCCCCGACGGCGATCTCGACGATCTCGATGCGCAGCAGCTGCAAGCGGTGCTGCGCTCTCTGGAGGGCTAATGAATCGCTTCGTCCTGGTGGTCACACTCGTGGTCGCGTCTACGCTGTCGGCTCAGGAGCCGGTGACTCCGGCCCGGCCCGACACGGCGGAGGCCGAGCGGCTGCGCGCGCAGATCGAGGAGCGGTTCTCGCAGCGCGTGCAGGAGGAGTTGAAACTCACACCCGACCAGGCGACCAAGTTGCGCGCGAGCCAGGAGAAGTTTGGGACGCAGCGCCGCACGCTGATGCGCCAGCAAATGGAGCGGCGCCGGGCCCTCGAGGATCAGATGCAGCCTGGGGTCGCGGCCAACGGCGACAGCGTGAAACGCCTGATGGACGCGAACCAGACGGCGCGCGCGCAGATGCTCAAGATCGAGCAGGATGAAGATCGCGAGATGGGGACCTATCTGACGCCGGTCCAGCGGGCACGGTACCAGCAGATGCGCGAGCGGCTCATGGGGCGCGTGATGGAGATGCGCGCGCAGCGGCGTGGCGCCGGGGGAGGTCGGATGGGACCTGGGATGGGGCAGGGTGGGCGACGGCCCGGCGCCGCCGGGGCACGTCCACGGCGTCCCCGAGGCCGCGGCATCTAGGCCTTCTTGACGATAGCCTGACGCAGGGAAGCGAGGCTCCGTGTGAACCCGTACACGGAGCCTCTGATGTACTTGTCTCGCCTGTCGCTCATTGCAGTGCTCCCGGCGGCCGTGGGCTGCGCAACGGTTGGCATGATGCGGGCGCTGCCGCCCGATGCCGGCCAGCTCGCCCACTATGCCGCATCACCGGACACGCTTACGGCGGTCGCCGAAGCGGCGGTTCGCCAACAAGGCTTGGCGGTGGCCGAGGTCACCCGGCCCGATTCACTCACCCGCGTGGTCATCGGGCGAAAACCACCGGGGCTCTTCAGCAAGGGCGAGTACGTTCGCTTCTGGATCGCACGGGACACCGGGTCGCTCACTTCGGTCCGCGTCGTCACCAAGCCCGCGCAGTTGCTCGAGCTGGGTCATCGTGACCGCGCGCCCAGTCTCTTCCGGGCGATGGATGCGCGACTGGATGCGGAGGCGATCGGGCCGTGGCCTGGGATGCGCGTGCGTGCCGCGCCGCATGGCGGAGCGCCGATCGTCG
>Ga0193727_1000629_pt1 | contig 13865 bp, 9 predicted proteins | sample H2c2metaG_FD_143051 | JGI IMG/M metagenome (GOLD analysis project Ga0193727, IMG submission 143051) | Soil microbial communities from a riparian zone of the East river system, Colorado, United States - H2c2 | ecosystem: Environmental > Terrestrial > Soil > Riparian zone | place: USA: East River...
TGTGTCGCTTAAGGATGGCTCAGAAGCCCTTACCGCCGAGGCGGCGAAAACCCAGGACCAACTTAATACCGCCGAGGCCGACCTGGCCGAACACCAAGCCCTTGCTAAACAGATGCCGGAGAGCAAGTCAAAGAAGTGGAAAACAAAAAGCTCGCCATCTGAAAAAAGCCCGCTAACTGAAAAAGCTCAGATTGCCGCCACCGAGGCAAAAATCGAGACAATTAAGTCCCGGCTTCGCAATATTCAGCAGAGAATGAAGCAGCTTTCGGAGCTGGGGCCGCAAATGGAAGAATTGGAGCGGAAGCGGGAGCTGGACGAGACGAATTACAAGTATTTCGCGGCGACGCTCGAAAAGGCGCGCATCGACGAGGCTTTGGACCCCTCCAAAATGCCCAACATTAGCGCCGTCCAGCGGCCCTCCCCTGCCATGCTGGATACCAAAACGCGCGATAAGATTGCGTTGGGACTGGCCGGCGGAGGGATAGCCTTGGGTATAGCCCTCGCGTTGTTAAGGGGATTGTTCTTGAACCGGACCGTGGGGCGGCCACTCGACTTGGAGACGCAGTTGCACATTCCGCTCATGCTCTCGATACCGTATTCCGGCGCTAGGAACGGACATTTGGCCCTGCCTCCGAATGGTTCAACGGCGAATCCTGGAGCACTCGCAACGAGACCGCGCCACTCTAAGCTGGCGCCTTGGGAGGCCGGCCATTTCATCCGGCCGTATTGTGACGCAATTCGGGATCGCCTCGGTCTTTATTTCGAACTGAAGCATTTGACGCATAAACCGAAGCTCGTGGGTGTTGCCGGCTTTTCGGAGGCAGCGGGAACTTCTACCCTCGCCGCCGGGCTCGCTGCCTCACTTTCCGAAGCGAATGACGGTAAGGTCCTTCTCGTCGATATAAACTTGGGGCCTGAGGACGTTCACCCGTTCTTTAAGGGCAAGCCTGCGTATTCTCTTAAGGCAGCTCTTAAGCCAAACGGTGAGATCGCCTCGGCTGCGGATAATCTCTATCTGGCTACCGTGGGATCGCCCAATGCCGGGCCGGCGCAGCTCGGCTTGAAAAAATTCTTCGACATGATGCCGACACTAAAAGCGAGCGACTTCGACTACATCATTTTTGACATGCCCCCGCTCGGCCAGACGAGTCCCACGTGGGGGATGGCTGCTTTCATGGACAAGCTTTTGCTCGTGGTCGAGGCGGAAAAGAACAGCCGCGAACGTATAAAGCGCGGCTACGGGAAGTTGGTCGCGGAGCGGGACAATGTTGCGGTGGTGGTTAACAAGACGCGTTCCTACGTTCCGAAGTGGCTCGATGCTGAATCTTGATCGAATGCATTCGTAGCCGCTGCTCTGCGGTTCCAATCTTGCAAGCGGTCGCTCCCGGTTTCTTGGGAGCTTGCGGTGACCATTAGCGCGACCACCGAACTCGCGATACCTCGTGTTACGCAATAGAATTTATTACAAGCTAAAGCCGCTCATCCCGCGGTCCATCCGAATGGAGGTGCGGCGCCGTATCGCGGGAGCGTACCCGCCAGCGCGTCACGGACGTCTGGCCGATCATGCCAGGCTCGCAACGTCCACCGGAAAACTGGCCGGGCTGGCCCAACGGCAAGAAATTCGCTTTTGTGCTGACGCACGATGTCGAAAGTGCAGTTGGTTTGCGGAAGTGCCGCGAGCTGATGCAGCTCGAACTGGAGTCGGGGTTTCGCTCCTCATTCAACTTTGTTCCCGAAGGGGACTACCGGGATCCTCGTGGACTAAGAGAGGAACTGGGGCAAAATGGCTTTGAGGTAGGGATCCACGATCTTCGACACGACGGGCGACTTTATCAATCCGAAAGGGAGTTCGGGCGGAAAGCCGTTAGCATTAACCGTTACCTCGCTGACTGGGGAGCGGTAGGATTTAGATCGGCGTTCATGTTACACAAGCTGGACTGGTTGCACCAGTTAAAGATTGCATACGATGCATCGACATTCGATACGGATCCATTCGAGCCTCAGCCCGAGGGCCGTCACACGATCTTTCCCTTCTGGGTTCCTCAGGCAGGTACGAATGGCGAGTCACCAGTCACGAATCCCTCCGCCAGTGCCCGGACCGGGTACGTCGAACTTCCGTACACTCTGCCGCAGGATTCAACCCTGTTCCTGTTATTGCGCGAAACCACTCCGGAGATCTGGATGCGAAAGCTTGATTGGATTGCAGAGCATGGAGGGATGGTCCTCCTCGATGCGCACCCAGATTACATGTCGTTCGGCGGGTCGCAGCAGACGGCAACGGAGTATCCCGCAGCGTTATACCGCGAATTCCTCACTTACGTCAGAGCCAGGTATGCGGGCGAGTACTGGCACGCCCTCCCAAAGGAAGTAGCCGGGCACGTCATCCAAATTCGTTCCTCCAGAACGAGCTTCCGCGAAGACGACGAGCTTGCCTCCGCGAAAATTCGCCGGCTGTGCGGCAGACGCGCCGCCGTCCTGCTCTTCTCGCACTATCCTGCGGATCCTCGGCCCAGAAGAGCGGCCGAGGCATTAGCAGGCCAGGGTGCTAACATAGACCTCATCTGCCTGCGGGATGGAGATGGTGAGCCGGCCCATGAGACTTATGGAAGTATCAACGTCACACGTGTCCGGCTGAAGCGTTATCGTGGCAGCAAGCTGGACTATGTTGGCCGGTATGCTGCGTTTATCCTTACCTCATTTTTCTACCTCGCCTCGAGATCACTCACGCGCCGGTACGACCTCGTTCATGTGCATAACATGCCGGACGTCCTCGTTTTCGCTGCGATCGTGCCGAAACTCCTCGGTGCAAAGGTCATTTTGGACCTGCACGATCCCATGCCCGAGCTCATGCAGACGATCTTCAAGCTGCCCGAGCACAGGTTTAGCGTGGTCGTTTTGAAGCGACTGGAGAAGTGGAGTATCCGCTTTGCCGATCTCGTGCTGACCGTGAATCTCGCGTGCAAAACGATCTACTCTTCGCGCAGTTGTCAGCCGCATAAAATTAAAGTCGTAATCAATTCGCCTGATGAGGAGGTGTTCCGCTTCCAGTCCGGTGACGTTCGCGGTGTGAATGGAAAGAACGGCAATGAGGCCAAGCCTTTTGTGATTCTTTATCACGGCTCGTTGGTCCACCGCAACGGTTTCGACCTCGCTGTAGAAGCCTTGGAGAAGGTGAGGAAAACAATTCCGTCTGCCCGGCTGAGTGTGTGCGGTAAGAGAACAAACTTCTTTGAGAAAGTGATGGAATCGGCCCGGCAGCGGGGACTCGACAGAAGTGTCGATTATCTCGGCGTTCGCAATCTCAAAGAGATCGTCGATGCAATCGAGAGTTGTGATCTGGGGATTATCCCCAACCACCGTAACATCTTCACTGAAATCAATACGCCTACGCGCATCTTCGAATACCTTGCGCTCGCAAAACCGGTGATTGCCCCAAAAACAAAGGGCATTCAGGACTATTTCGGCGACAATGACCTGATCTTTTTCGAGCTCGGGAATTCCGACGATCTCGCGCGAAAAATCGAGTTTGCATTTTCTCATCCGGCTGAAGTAGCGGAAACGGTGAAACGTGGCCAGGAAGTCTACCTGTCACACACATGGAGCCGCGAGCGACTCAGTTTGTTGAATTCCATCAGCGAACTTCTCTAGCTGCGCGGATTCCCACCACTTTCTCCGTTCGAATGATCGGTGTCGTTGCCAGTGAGGCCGAACATCCCGCCGTCGCCGAGTTCTTTGAGCTGTTTAAAACGCCTTGGGAATTCCATCGCCCGGGCGCGCATTACGACGTCCTGGTCTGCTCAAACAGCCTGGTTCCAGAGAACAGCGCCAGGCTGCTTTTGCTTTATGGTGCGCAGCGGCAGGCATTCGAGGAGTGCCGAAGCATGAAGACACGGTCTGCTCCCGGACACGATTTCGTTTCTTTTCGCGACGAGCGAATGCCGATTTATGGAAGCTGCCTTCTCTTCGACCGCCCATGCAACGAAGTCCTCGTTCACGAAGGAACAAACTCGCCTGCTGCTGTCGCGGTAGCTTCTGACGCTCAAGTGGCGGTTCGTCTCGGCTTCGATCTCTTCGCAGAGGTCCGCCACCTCTTGATGCAAGGACAACCAGCGGAATTCGCGAGCATACCCACGCTGGAACTCCACGTCTCGCTGCTCCGCGAGCTGATCGTTAGCCAGGGAGTGGCCCTCGTCGAGATACTTCCTGTCCCCGCAGGACATCGCTTTATAGTGTGCCTTACTCATGACGTCGATCACCCATGCGTGCGCTATCATAAGTGCGACCACACGATGTTTGGTTTTCTTTACCGGGCGCTGGTTGGCTCAGTCATCAACTTCTGTCGAGGAAGAAGGTCTCTTCGGCAGGTAGCTGTCAATTGGAAGGCAGCGCTTTCGCTGCCCCTGGTGTTCGCTGGACTTGCCAAGGACTTCTGGAACCAGCTCGATCGATACATGGAATTGGAGAGGGATCTTGCCTCAACCTTCTTTGTCATTCCAACAAAGGGGGAGGCGGGCGTCGATTCTCACGGTCGAACAAGAGCAAAGCGCGCCTCGCGCTACGCTTCGACCGATATTGCGGATGACTTAAAGAGGCTGCTTTCCGCAAATCGCGAAATCGGTGTCCATGGCATCGATGCGTGGCGCGACATAGCAAAAGCTCGTGATGAGCGCAAGGGTATCCAGGAGATCACGGGCGCAGACGATATCGGCGTTCGGATGCACTGGCTTTACTTTAATTCGCAGGCGCCATTGATGCTCGAGAAAGCCGGCTTCTCCTACGACTCAACTGCTGGCTACAACGAAACGATCGGATATCGCGCGGGAACCGCTCAAGTCTTCAGGCACCTCAACGTCGATCATTTGCTGGAACTCCCATTGCACATCATGGACACGGCGCTGTTTTATCCGTCGTACATGAACTTGTCCGACGAGCAGGCTGGCGCTGCAATGCTGCCGCTGATCGAGAATGCAACAAGATTTGGTGGTGTCCTCACCATCAACTGGCACGACCGGAGTCTTGGGCCCGAAAGGTTATGGGGCGACGCCTATGTGACTCTGCTCCACGACTTGCGCGCCAGGACACCTTGGTTTGCTACAGCGGCGCAAACCGTCTCGTGGTTTCGCAAGCGGCGCGCGACATCGTTCGCCAGTGTCACCCAGGACGGCGGAGGCATCCGGGTGCAGCCAGCTGCTGATCGAACCGATGCTCATGTTCCGCCGTTAACAGTGAGGGTATATAACGGCGGCGCTTCAAAGCACAACCTCCATCACTCGCGGAGCGCAGCGTTCGAGGACTTCACAATCGACAAGTCAGACCAGGTGCTGATCGCTGCCTAAAGCGTGTCATTTCCGCTTGAAGTTCATGACAGGCTTTTAGTCCTTCTCTTTCCTCCTTTAACCTCCTTTCTGCCATGCCACCAAATTTAGTCCTTGCCCAATTCGGATGTGGCTACTGGGGCCCGAATCTTCTGCGCAACTTCTCGGCCTTGCCTGGGTGCACGGTCAAGTATGTGGTGGATTCGAGCGCGGAACGCCGCGGCTTTGTCGAGTCAAATTTCCCTCGCAGCCGCGCGATCGAGACGCATCAGACTGTTCTCGACGATCCCGGCGTTGATGGCGTGGTGATCGCGACACCCGCCGCAAGTCACTTCTCCCTCGCTAATCAAGTCCTCGACGCCGGCAAACACGTTTTCGTAGAGAAGCCGCTCGCGACGAAGGTTGCCGAGGTCGATGAACTCTCGAGACGCGCTGCCGAACGAAATCTCGTTGTCATGACGGGCCACACTTTCGTCTACAACTCAGCCGTCCGTTATGCGAAGAGACTGATTGATTCCGGTGAGCTCGGCGAACTTCGCTACATCTACAGTCAACGCCTGAACCTCGGGCGCATCCGTTCCGACATCGACGCCCTCTGGAACTTCGCGCCCCACGATATTAGCATCATTCAATACTGGCTTGGCAACCCGGAGCCGATTTCCATCTGCCGTCAGGGCATGGCCTACATGCAGGAAGGGATCGATGACGTCGTCTTTCTTAGTCTTGAATATCCGGGAAAGGTCATCGCAAACATTCACGTTAGCTGGTTGGATCCGCAGAAGGTACGGAAGATGATCATTGTCGGCTCGCGCAAGATGGTGGTTTACGACGACATCGCGGAAAACAAAATTGTCATCTACGACAAGGGAATCGATCGCCGCGCCATCCTGGGGGAGAACATGGACTTTGATAATCCGCGGGTTTCGCAGTTCAACTATCGGAGCGGCGATATTCTGATACCGGAGGTCAAGTTTGCGGAACCGCTCCGCGTCGAAACGGAACACTTCGTCGACTGCATCCGTAACTCACGCGAACCAATCACTGGGCTCAACCACGCGCGAACTGTCGTTTCGATCTTGGAGCGAGCCCGTCCCTTTAACTCGAACGGGCAACAAGCACCGATCTCATAAAAAATAGATGCGACGTCTTGGCAGGGCGCGACCGCCGGGCGCGCCGAAGGAAACCCCGAAGCTTCGAGCAATCGGAATTGTCGATGTTACATTTGGCAAGAACGTTACCGTCGTGCAGCCCGTCAATCTCTATGACTGTACGATCGGCGATGAAACTTTCATCGGACCTTTCGTTGAGATACAAAAGGGAGCAACCATCGGGAAGCGGTGCCGGATTCAATCCCACTCGTTCATCTGCGATCTGGTCACGATTGGGGACGACTGCTTCATTTCTCATGGCGCGATGTTTATTAATGATCTGTTCGTCACCGGTGGCCCTGCCGGAAAACCGCAGCTCTGGCGGCCAACCAAACTTGGCAATCGTGTAAGTATCGGAACAAATGCCACTATCCTTCCGGTCACGATCTGTGATCAAGTGGTAATCGGAGCCGGTGCTGTTGTTACCAAGGCTATTACCGTTTCCGGCATTTACGCGGGCAATCCAGCGCGCCTCCTCCGTCGCCTCTAACTCCGTCCTCTGCCCTCTGATTTCCTTCCTCTGTCCCATGAAAGTCCCGTTTGTTGACTTGCACGCGCAATACCTAACGATCAAACAAGAGATCGATAAGGCCATTGCCCAAGTGATCGCCGAGTCAGCATACATTCGCGGGCCGCACGTGGACGCTTTCGAGGAGGCATGGGCGAGAGCGATTGGCGTGAAACGTTGCGTCTCGTGCGCGAATGGGACGGACGCGATCTACATCGCCCTGCGGGGACTTGGTCTGAAACCCGGCGATGAAGTCATCACCTCGGCACATTCCTGGATCTCAACATCCGAGACAATAACACAGGCCGGCGGCCGGGTCGTGTTCTGCGACACGGATGAGGCAACCTTCACGATTGATCCCGCCGATATCGAAAGAAAGATCACACCTGCCACGGTCGGAATCATCCCAGTGCATCTCTATGGACAGCCGGCGGACATGGGCGCGATCATGGCGATCGCGAAGAAGCACAATCTCTGGGTGCTCGAGGATTGCGCTCAAGCACACCTCGCCAAGTACAGCGGCCAGTTCGTGGGAACCTTTGGCAAGCTTGCGACCTTTTCCTTTTATCCGGGCAAAAACCTGGGGGCGTATGGGGATGCCGGATGCGTTGTGACCAATGATGATCGTCTGGCGGATTGGATGACAACCTTCGCGCGTCACGGCGGCAAAGGCGATCACGTTATGGAAGGGATCAACAGCCGCATGGATGGATTCCAAGGCGCGGTCCTCAATGTCAAATTGCCTCGTCTTCCCGCTTGGACGAAAGCACGGCAACGCATAGCGGCAAAGTACGATGAGCTTTTGGAAGACGTCGGCGATATTCGTAAGCCGGAAGCCGCTGCGGGCCGCGAGCACGTTTATCACCTCTACGTCATCCGCACCGAAAAGCGCGACGCTTTGAGAAAGCGTCTCACCCGGGCAGCCATCTCCACGGTTCTGAATTACCCGCGCGCCTTGCCGTTCTATCCTGCCTACGCCTATCTCGGCCACGTTCCAGAGGATTTTCCCGCCGCTTACGCCAACCAGTCCCGGATTCTGTCGATCCCTATTTATCCAGAGATGACTGACGAGACGATCGAATACGTTGCTGGTCAAATCACGACCGCCTTAAACTATCGTCCCGAAACGAGGCCGAGCGGCGGCGCCTCTCAAATGCCAAATACAGTCGGGAAGAGCACAAAACGCGCGATTGCAACTTGGTCGTAAAAAACTGGTTTGGAGCCATGGAGCAAATTGTCATCGTCGTCGGCCTCGGAGAGGTCGGCAAACCCTTGCTGGAGATCGTTAAGAGCAAGCATCAAACGTTCGGTGTTGACATCGATCTGCCGGCGCCGGTCGCGAGATGCGATGTCATGCATGTCTGCTTCCCGTTCCAGAACGACACGTTCGTTGAGCAAGTGCTGGAATACATTCGCCAGTACCGGCCTACTCTCACCGTGATCAACAGTACCGTCGCTCCCGGAACCACCCGCTGTATCGCGGTTGAATCGGGAACTGTCGTTGTAAACAGTCCTGTTCGAGGCAAACATGCCCACATGCAGCGGGAGATGCTGCATTACGCAAAATTTGTCGGAGCGCTTGACAAGCAGTCCGGACAGCACGCTGTGGAACATTTCGAGGGGGTCGGCATGAAAACCAAGTTGCTCACGTCTCCAGAAGCGAGTGAAATTGCCAAGCTCACCGAAACGACCTACTTCGGCTTGATGATAGCGTGGGCACAGGAGGTTGAGCGTTATTGCATAAAGCTTGGCGCGAATTACGACGAGGTCGTGTCGTTCTACGAAGAAATTAAATTCTTCCCGCCCGTGAAATATTTTCCTGACGTGATCGGCGGCCACTGCGTCATGCCGAACATCGATATCCTGCTGCAAAAATTTCCTTCTGGGCTTTTGCAGGCCATCGTGCAGTCGGACACTCTTAAGCAGAATAATCTTGGCTCGGACGGGTGGTTGGACGCGAATGGCTCGGCGACGCGCTAACCAGTTAAGTGTCGGAATATTTGGAGTATCGCCTGCGCCTCTTTGCCGCTCTTTTCATTTGCCTGAACATGGGAAAACGAGCCGCTGCCATGTTGTGCGTTTTCAGGTGTCTGATAACGCAAATCCTCACCTCCGAAAATGCTGATCATCAACGCCGATGATTTTGGACGGTCAGCGGAGGAGACGGATGCTGCGCTCAGGTGTTACGAGCGAGGAAGAATCACCTCGGCCAGCGCGATGGTTTTCATGGCGGATTCCGAGCGGGCCGTAGAGTTGGCAAAAGAAAATGAATTGGATGTGGGATTACATCTCAATTTTGCCGAGGGGTTCACAGGCGCGAGGATTGCAGCAACTCTTGAAAATTATCATAACAAAATAGCTGGCTTTATGACGCGAAACAGATACTTGCAGGTTGTTTATAATCCTTTTTTGCGGAGAGAGTTTTCTTATTTGTACGAGGCGCAGGTCGAGGAGTTCACGCGTCTGTTTGGAAAACCGCCGTCACACATAGACGGGCACCATCACATGCATCTGTGCGCCAACTTGCTTCTGAGCAACCTGATTCCAGCGGGTATGAAAATCCGTCGCAACTTCTCTTTCTGGCCCGGCGAAAAGAGCTGGTTCAACCGTGCCTATCGGGCTCTTGTCGATCGCTGGCTCGCTCGAAGGTACCGCCTTACGGATTATTTCTTCGACCTGACCCAATGCATCCAGGAGAAGAAATTAGACCGAGTGGCGGCATTAGCGCGGTCGAGTAATGTTGAACTGATGACGCATCCGATCGTTCGGGCAGAGGCGGAGTATCTCTTGAGCGACGAATTCTCCGGAATGCTGCGGCGTTTTGAGGTCGGCAGTTACGCATTGGTCTGACTCAAATCGTTCGACCCATAGTTTCTGCTAATCGCAAAACGAACTCAGCTAAAAGCGGAAGAGACCTCATTTACCAGGCTGTTATGAGCTTTATCCAACCGACTGTCGCAACCATTATTGGCTTACCGCCACCCATTGCGTTGTTTGCCGCGGTGATCTTCGTCTCCTTTCTCTTCCGGCGGGACATTCGGCAAAAACCCAATGTAACCGGGGCGCTTTGGCTGCCGCTTATTTGGGTCCTGCTTATGGGATCCAGGTCGGTTGTGCAATGGCTCTATATTTTGCATGTTCCCATCGCCTTTGGCTCAGCAGAAGAAGGAAATCCTCTCGATGCTTTCGTCTACTTCACGTTGATAGCCGCGGGCCTTTACATCCTGAATAAGAGGCAAGTCAGTCTTTCAGAGGTTTTTCGCAACAATGGATGGGTCATGGCATTTCTTCTCTACTGCTTTATTGCTATCCTCTGGTCTGACTTTCCGTTCGTAGCTTTCAAGCGATGGATAAAGGTGCTGGGCCATCCCGTCATGGCCCTGGTTCTCCTTACGGAGCCCGATCCCGGCGAAGCGCTCGCCAGATTGATGAAAAGAAGTGCTTACGTTCTGGTGACGTTTTCGATCCTGGCCATCAAATATTATCCGGATATCGGTCGCAGGTTCGATGAGTGGACCGGTTTGGCGGTGAACGTCGGAATTACCCAAAGCAAGAACATGCTGGGCTGTACCTGCCTGGTCCTGGGTTTCTTTTTCGTTTGGTATTTCCTAAAAACCTGGCGCGCTGGGAAGAGCAAAGCCCGGCGAGACGAGCTTCGCTTACTCGTCGGGTTGCTGGTTATGATTGCGTGGCTTCTTCGGAAGTCGCACGACGCAACTGCCACGTTATGCCTGGTGATCGCGATCGCAGCGACATTCGTGGTTGGGCGCCGCTGGGTGAACAAGAAATTGATCGGCACTTACGTGCTGGTGGCCCTGGCTGGACTCGTAGCGGTGGAACTCGCGTTCGGGCTTTTTGAGCGCGTAGCGGAGTTTATGGGCCATCAATCTACCATAGTCGGAAGAATGGAGCTCTGGCGCCAGTGCCTGGCGGTCGACACGCACCCAATCTTTGGAGCCGGCTTTGAAAGCTTTTGGTTGGGAGACCGGCTTCACTTGCTTCACGAGGGTCGCCCCTGGCAGCCTAATGAAGCGCACAATGGCTATCTTGAGACTTATTTGAACCTGGGATTGGTGGGACTATTCATGCTCTTTGGGCTAATCGTTGCAACATTTCGCAAAATACGCTTTGACCTGTTCCGAAATCCTGATTGGGGTCGTTTCCAATTGGGCTTTCTTGCCGCCATCGTGTTCTATAACTTGACCGAGGCAACCTTTAAAGGGCTTAGCCTGACCTGGTTCGTTTTCTTCGTCATAGCTATGAGGTATCCAATCGCTGAATACGAGCCAGCGTTGCAATCTTCGGAAACGGATGAGCTAGAAGAGACCGGGAAATTAACTTATCTGCCGGGATGAGGTCGTGGCGGGAGGCCGGTGGTCTTCACAAGTTCCCGACTATAACAGCAATTTGTAAATGAGAAAGCGAGTGCAAATGACCGATCATGTGCTGCGGGTGACGGCGCTTACCGCCATATTCTTGGCCGCTGGTGGTCAGGCGAAAGGTGCTACGGTTGAGGCAAAAAGCCCTGCGTTTGCAGATGTTGAATCGGCGATTGCTTCAGCCCACGACGGTGACATTGTGATGGTTCCAGCTGGAGAGGCGAGTTGGACTTCTCCTCTTGTCATAACAAAGGGCATCACGTTGCAGGGAGCGACCAGCATCGACGGTCCTTCAAAAAGCCCTGCGGTAACAGACAGAACCGTCGTTCTCGATGATGTTCCGCGAGAAAGCCGCGGCCATCCGTCACCAAGGCAGCAGCAAGGATTACCGCAGAAGCACGCGGCATTCGGCGGCGCAACACTTTTGCGCAGCCAGGAGCGTGGCACGTCTAAGCGGATCCCAGCGATTGTCCTTGTCCAGCTTACGCCCAGTCAGTCTTTTCGTCTGACTGGGTTTACCTTTCGGTATGGTTCAGTTACAGCAATAGTCGACAAGGCGCTCCTTTGCATCAAGGGAACTTGTCCTTCGGTCCGAGTGGACCACTGCCACTTTGATCAGTTGTATGACAACCCATTTATCATGACGCATGGGCAGATTTACGGTGTTGTCGATCATTGTGTCTTCGACGAAAGGCCAAGGGCACTTACCTTTCAGGTGTACCATGATGGATGGGGGGGGCACACCCATGGCGATGGGTCTTGGGCTGACAATGCCTATTTTGGAAGTGAAAAGTTCCTGTTCATAGAGGACAATACTTTCCGTAACGCCAATGGCTATCGAAGCAATGGCATTGATTCATACGGTGGCGCCAGGTATGTCGCCCGGCACAACTACCTGGTTGACACTCCCATAGGAGGGCACGGAACCGAAACGACCGGACGCTTTCGCGGCGTACGAGCCATTGAAGTTTACAATAACACACGCGTTTGGAATTTGGTAGATCCGCGAGGCCAGCTTCGGAGCGGAACTATGCTCGAATTTAATAATGTGTGGACCGGGAGGATAAAGCCTGATTCCAAAAGTACTCATTTAACTTGTTATCGTCAGTTTCGGCCTTTCCCATTTTGGGGTGGAGCAAACGGGAATAATCGCCTGGACTCAAACGATTCCCGTGGACTGTATTCCAGCGGTAAGCACACAGGTGAAAATGGGTCGGTTACGCTGGTAATGGCAAATGCCGGTTGGAGAGTCAATCAGTGGGTCGGATATAGCGTCACGAATACCACCCAAAGGATAAAAGGGAGAACAGGAGCCGAATTTCGTCCTAGCAGTTACATTACGGCAAACACGAGCGACACGATTACCTTCGTGCGAGGTGACTCGTTTGGTGGTGGACCGACCATGACGTTCAACAGCGGCGACGATTATGCGATTTACAAGCTCTTAATCGCGCTTGATCAGCCGGGCAGAGGAAAAGGTGATTTACTTACGGATAAGAATCCGGTGGCGACCGGGTCGTGGCCGCACCAGGCGTCGGAACCAGTTTACGCTTGGGGGAACACCTACAATAACTCGCGGCAACTTGACGTTGCAAGTAAGTATCCGACGATTCAAGAGAATCGCGACCTTTACAATCAAAAAACCCCGTTTGACGGAACGGTTGGTGTTGGAGTCGGCCCACTTGCAAATCGGCCTAAAACTTGCGCGCCCGGCGTCGCCTATTGGGCGACAGATCAGGGCGAGTGGGACAGCACGCACGAGGGCCCTGATGGGCAGCTGTATGTTTGTACTGCGCCGAACACCTGGACGTTTTATTACAAACCCTACACATATCCGCATCCGTTAGTGAGCGGCGTGCCGATCCGACCGGGGAAGACAGCCCAGGACCGACGTCAGGCGACAGACGCCAATTCTTCTTCAAACAATTGAATCCGAACTCCATCGCTTCGACCAATGACCTGATTCTGGTCACTGGTTCCAATGGTTTTATCGGAGCAAAAGTCGTCGAGATCCTTCTGGAATACGGGTTTTCCAGCCTTCGTTGTTTCGTTCGGCCCTCCAGCCAGCTTGGCCGGCTTGAAAAGACGATCCGCCAATTCGATGCCGGGACAAATGTGGAGCTTGTTGCAGGCGACCTTCTTTCGCGGGAGGACTGCGCGAAGGCTGCTGAAGGCGTTTCAATTATTTACCATCTTGCCGCTGGGTTTGATAAGTCCTTTGCCGGCGCATTCATGACTTCGGCGCTGGGCACGCGCAATTTAATTGATGCTTTTCTTGGGGGGGGGAAACCCCGGCGGTTTGTTAATGTCAGCTCGTTTGCCGTTTACTCGAATTTAAGTTTGAAACGCGGCGCGCTCCTGGATGAAACCTGTCCTTTGGAGGACGCGCCGCAGGAACGATTCGATGCTTACGGTTTCGGAAAACTCAAGCAGGAGGAACTGGTCAAGGAATATGGCAGTCGATATAAGTTGCCTTACGTGATTCTCAGGCCTGGATACGTCTTCGGGCCGGGCA
>Ga0193727_1000630_pt1 | contig 13864 bp, 13 predicted proteins | sample H2c2metaG_FD_143051 | JGI IMG/M metagenome (GOLD analysis project Ga0193727, IMG submission 143051) | Soil microbial communities from a riparian zone of the East river system, Colorado, United States - H2c2 | ecosystem: Environmental > Terrestrial > Soil > Riparian zone | place: USA: East River...
AGGTCTGCGGGGCGTGCTGAAGTGGCAACTGGTCGATCGGTGGACGCATCCCAGGCCGCGCGATCCCGCGCCGGCGGTCCGGCGGCTCGCGCCCCAGACGGCGGTGACTCCGCGCTTGCCCGTCGACGAGTTGGTCATCACGTGGGTAGGGCACGCAACGTTCTTGATCCAGATCGGTGGCCAGAACCTGCTCACTGACCCTATGTGGAGTGAGCGCGCGTCTCCGGTGAGCTTCGCCGGCCCGCGGCGCTGGACGCCCCCTGGAATCCCATTTGATACACTCCCCCCGATCGACGCGGTTCTGCTCTCGCACAACCACTACGACCATCTCGACGATCGCACGGTACGTCGGCTTGTTGCCAGGCAGCCGGGCGCCCGCTGGGTGGCTCCGCTCGGTGTCGCCTCATTCGTGCGTCAGCGGGGGGCCCGCGACGTGGTCGAGCTCGATTGGTGGGAGGAAACGCGTCTCGGGCCTCTCGCCATCGGCTGCACGCCGGCGCAGCACTTCAGCGCGCGAGGCTTCCGCGATCGGGACCGGACCCTATGGTGCGGTTGGAGCGTGGCCGCGCCCGCGCGGCAGGTGTTCTTCGCGGGGGACTCCGGATACCATCCCGAGTTCGCCGCGATCGGCGACCGTTTCGGGCCATTCCACGCTGCACTCCTGCCGATCGGCGCGTACGAGCCGCGGTGGTTCATGCGACCGGTGCACATGAACCCCGAGGAAGCCGTCCGGGCGTTTCAGGATCTCCAGCGCAGCCGTCCTCCCATTCCCGGCCGCCCCGCCGTGATGGTGGGGATGCATTGGGGCACCTTCAAACTCACCGACGAGCCGATGGTCGAACCGCCGGCACGGGCGCGCCGGGCGTGGGAAGCCGCGGGATTGCAACCTGCGCAACTCTGGTTGCCAACCCCCGGGGAATCCCGCGCGCTTTAGGTGAGCCATTCCGGACGGAGTGGCGCCACAAATCGCACGGTCAGGCTCTCCGCGGTCTGCGGCGACACCGTGCAAAAACACTCCGCGCCGATGAGTCGTTTGAGTCCGAGCAACTCCGCTTCAGCGATCCCGGGAACGTCTCGAAACGTGATCTCGAACGCTCGACCGTCGATCACCCGGTAACAGACCGGGCGCCCGAGGAGGCGGTGGTGCGGGTCGATCTTCGCGAGGCCCTCAGCCACGTGTCGCCGCAGCTCCGCAAGCGCTTCGTTGGTGAACGAGAGACGCTCGCTCACACTGCCCTCCGGTTTGCACGCACGGCGGCGGCGTTGCGTCGCAGACCCTCATGGCCGGGCCGGGCGAACGGCGTCATCCCATAGCGGCGCTCGAAATCCGCGGGCGCTATCGCGTCGAAGCTGGTCAGCGCCGGGCTCGTGAGGTCGGCCTGGGGCGCGAGCTCGGGATCAGTGGTTGGGTGGGCGAAGGCGACATTCCAAGGACACACATCCTGGCACACGTCGCACCCGAACAGCCAGTCGCCGACCATGCGCTGCTCAGGAGCCGTGAACGCGCCCCGGTGCTCGATGGTGAGATAGGAAATGCAGCGCCGGGCGTCCATGAGGTGCGGCTCCACAAACGCGCCGGTCGGGCAGGCGTCCAGGCACCGGCGGCAGGAGCCGCAGCGGTCGGCTTCGAACGGGAGGTCCGGCGCCAGTGGCGCATCTGTCAAGACGACGCCGATGAACGTGAACGACCCGACCCGGGGGTGGATCAGCATCATGTTCTTCCCGATCCAGCCGAGTCCGGCCCGCTGGGCTAAGTCGCGCTCCGGGACCGGCCCGGCATCGACGTAACAGCGCGTGTGAATGTCGGGACCGGTGTTGCGGATTGCCGCCGCGAGCCGGGCGAGCCGCCGATTGAGGATGCCGTGATAGTCCTCGGACCGGGCATACTGCGCGATCTTGACGAGGCCTGCGCCGGCCGGGTGGAAGTAATTCGTGAGCGTCACCACTGCCGCAGTCGCCTCGGGCATGATCTGTTGAGGCTCTTTTCGCTTGGCGGCCTGGCGGTGGAGGTAGGACATCGTACCGGCATAGCCCGCCGCGAGCCAACGGTCGAGCTCCACAGCGTGCGCGTTGCGTTCGAGCGACGCGATCCCCGCGGTGTCGAAGCCGAGGGCCTCGGCGCGCTCCTTGATATCGCGGCTGCGCGCTTCAGGGGTCACAGGCGCATAGTCTGGCGGCGCCACTGGGCGAAGCGCACGACATCGTCGAGCGGCGGGACGGCTTCCTCGTCGCCGTACACGGTGAACATCCGCCAGCGGATGTACTCGCGAGGCGGCAGCGGCAGAAACGGCGGGTGACGGTACCACTCGCGCGCGCGGAAACTCCACGCCAGGCGAGCCAGGTCGAGGGCGAGGCGGGGGCGCACGAGGGCGCGCAGCGCTAATTGCAGAGAGAGAGACGGCCAACCCGCGCGAGCCCGCATAGCGCTGAATCTACACGAGGGCGAACGGGACGCCCCGTCCCGTGAACGCTGTTTCCCGGGCGCGCCACCCCTGTATATTGACCGCCTATGCCCTTCGCCACTTGCTCTCCGGTCGTCACATAGCGCCGGCCGTGCCCCAGCGCCCTGGCAGTTCGCACCGTGCCCCGGTCACGGAAGACGAACGACTCCTTTCCCAGCCCCCCCGTGAGCGGCGGGCGTTCACGAAGACCGATTCATGGCGCGTGCTGCGGATCATGGGGGAGTTTGTGGAGGGGTTCGACACCCTGTCGGATGTCCACAACGCCGTGACGATCTTCGGATCCGCCCGTACGGACTCGGGCGACGCCTACTACGAGAAGGCCGTCGAAACGGCCCGGTTGCTGGCGCGTGAGGGATTCCCAATCATCACCGGTGGCGGCCCCGGTGTCATGGAGGCCGCGAACCGCGGCGCCCAGGAGGGGAACGGGCTCTCCATCGGGTGCAACATCGAGCTGCCGTTCGAGCAGTACCTCAACACCTACGTAGAACGGGCCATCAACTTCCGCTACTTCTTCGTGCGGAAGACCATGTTCATGAAGTACGCCATGGCGTTCGTTGTCTTCCCCGGCGGGTACGGAACCCTGGACGAGTTGTTTGAGGCGCTGACGCTGATCCAAACGGGGAAGGTGAAGCTGTTCCCCGTCGTGCTGTTCGGCCGCGAGTACTGGTCGGGGATGATCGAGTGGTTGCGCGACCGGGTGGCAGGTGAAGGCAAGATCGCCACCACGGATCTCGATCTGTTCCAGGTGACCGACTCGCCGGCAGAAGCTGTGGCGATCATCAGCGCGGCGCGCGACCGCCGGGGCAGGGCACTCGACACCCCAGGGACGCTCTGACTTCATGACATCGCGAACTGATTTCCTGCGCGGCGCGCGCATTGACCCACGTCCCATCACCGGCAAGGAGACGGTTCCCGAGCTGGTCGACAACGCGTTCCTGGCCTACAACGCAGGACGGCTGGCCGAGGCGTGCCGGCTGTTCACCGACCGGATGCTCGAGGACGACGTGACCGTCGGGATGAGCCTCACGGGAGCGATGACGCCGGCGGGACTCGGCATGTCGACGATCATTCCTCTGATGGAGGCGGGCTTCGTCGACTGGATCGTATCGACCGGTGCTAATCTCTATCACGATGCCCATTTCGGCCTGGGCCTGTCGATGCACAAGGGCAGTCCGTTCGTGGATGACGTCGAGCTCCGTGAGCACGGCGTGGTGCGGATCTACGACATCTTCTTCGACTACGAAGTATTGCTCTCCACCGACGCGTACATTCGCGAGGTGTCGGCGCGACAGGAGTTCCAGCGCCCGATGAGCACGGCGGAATATCACTATCTGCTCGGCGGGTACATCGTCGGGCGCGAGCAGGCGCTCGGGATCGCGCGCAAGTCGGTGCTGGGTGTCGCCCATGAATGTGGGGTTCCGATCTACACCTCGTCACCGGGCGACTCATCGATCGGCATGAACGTCGCGGAGCAGGCCCTGGCGGGAAGCGCGCTGCGCTTCGACGTCAGCGCGGACGTCAACGAGACCGCCGCCATCGTGTATCAGGCGAAGGCCGGGGGTGGCAAGAGCGGCATCCTCATCATCGGCGGGGGGAGCCCGAAGAATTTCGTCTTGCAAACCGAGCCACAGATCCAAGAGGTGCTCGGGATCAGCGAAACGGGGCACGACTACTTCCTCCAGATCACGGACGCCCGGCCCGATACCGGGGGTCTCTCGGGTGCGACCCCGGCCGAGGCGGTAAGCTGGGGCAAAGTGGATCCCGACAAGCTCCCGGGGACGGTTGTCTGCTACCTCGACAATACCGTCGCATTCCCGCTTCTCACCGCCTACGCCCTGGCGCGGCGCAAGCCGCGGCGGTTGAAGCGGCTGTATCAGCGCCGCGACGCCATGATGCAGGAGTTGATCGCGCAGTATCGCCAGGCGAAGGCGGATCGCGACGCACGCGCGGTGGCGGCGACCGGTGGGCGTTCCGCCTAGCACTCCATCCCGTTGATCCTTGCTCCCCATATGGAGCGGGCGAACCGATGAAGATTGCCGTCGTATTCGACACGCTGCACCCCGATTGGGGCGACGCCGACTACAAGCGCGAGATGGCGGACAAGGCCGCGGAGGCCGAGTACGATGTCGCGCGCGCACTGCTGGGACTGGGCCACGACGTGCGGATGATCGGGGTGGGCAGGGAGGTGGCGCCCGTGCTCGCCGCACTCGCCGAGTTCCAGCCTAAGGTGGTGTTCAACGGCTGCGAGGCGTTCCGCAGCAGCGCGCGACACGAGTACGGCCTTGCCGCCGTCCTCGAGATGCACGGATACCGTTATACCGGCTCGTCGCCAACCGGGCTACTCGTCGCCCGTAACAAGTCGCTCAGCAAGAAGATCCTCGCATACCACGACATCCGGGTCCCGGCGTTCGCCGAATTCCCCCGCGGCGAGAAGGCGGTGAGGCCGTCGGAGCTGCGCTTCCCGCTGATCGTCAAGCCGCTCCTTGAGGATGCCTCGGTGGGGATTTCGCAGGCGTCCGTGGTGGAAGACGATGAGAGCCTTGCCGAGCGCGTGAAATTCGTCCATGAGAAGTTCACGCAAGCGGCCATCGTGGAAGAGCTGATCGAGGGACGGGAGCTGTACGTGGGGCTGGTCGGGAACGCCAAGCTGGAAACCCTGCCGATCGTCGAGATGACCTTCGGCGAGCCGGAAACTGCCGACCATCGCATCGCAACCTACAAAGCGAAGTGGGACGAGGAGTATCGCCGGCGCAAACGGATCCGGAACGTCTTCGCCAAGAACCTGTCGGAGGAAGTGACGGCCGGGATCACAGACATCTGCGCGCGGGTGTTTCGCGCGCTCTGGATGCAGGACTACGGACGGGTTGACCTGCGGTTGACGCATGATGACCAGGTCTATGTCCTGGAAGCGAACCCGAACCCGTTTCTCGCGCGCGAGAACGAAATGGCTGATGCCGCTGAGAAGGCCGGGATGAACTATGGCGCGTTCATCCAGCGCATTGTGGACGAAGCGCTCAAGCGGGACCATGCCGGGGCGTAGGCGCGAAGTGCCGACTCCCGAGCTGCGCTGCCCGACCTGCCGGGCTGAGCTGGAGCGTTTTTGGTCGTACTGCCACGACTGCGGCCGGCGCCTCGAATGGCGGGACACGCCTCAGCAGACGGGCACGGAGTGCTACTACTGCCGCTGGGTGGTATCCGACAGCTTCTCGTTCTGTCCGTGGTGCGGCCGCAACATCGCCGACTCTGCTTCGAGCCCGGAGCCGCTCAAGGCGCCGAAGGGGTTCAAGTACGAACGCCGCTGTCGTTGGGGCTGCGGCGGCGGCGTCATGTACCCGATGCGCCATTGCCCGTGGTGCGGCCGCGCGCAAAAGTGGCGCCACAAGGGCTTCCAGAACATTTGCCCTCACTGCAGCCAGGGTGTGGACGACTGGATGGACGTTTGTCCCTGGTGCGGAGAAGACGCTACGGGGCGCGACCTTGTCCCAAGGGCGCTGCGGCGCGCGCGGCGGCTCCTGGTGGTCGCGCGGATCAAGGATTGGAATTATCGGGTGGTGTTGCGCCCGGGGGTCTCAGGGGTCACCCACCGGACTCCCAAGATCATCGAGATCGAGCGGCGTTACGTCACGAGGCGCCCGCGGCGCAACGAGATTTCCTGGAACATGCTCACAGGATTGATCCTCCACGAGCTGGGACACTCGTTCCTCTTCCATCACTGGTCCCTCACGCGCACGGGGCGGTTCCGCCGCGCTTTCGGCGAGGTGCGCAAGGCGTACCGCGTCGCCGACTCGAAGTGGGTGGACTTCGAGCGTCGCGGCGTCACCACCACGCTCCCCGACAACGTGACGGCGTACGCCGCAACGCACCCGCAGGAGGACTTCGCCGAGACATTCCGGGTCTATGTGACCCGCCGGGGCCGCCTGCGGGAGCTGTTTGCGGAGTTCGGCCGCAAGCGGAAGGGCGTCGTGCTGTTCGAGAAGTTCCTGGTGCTGCACGACTACGTCCGCTCGCTGCGCGGGTCCGCCTGAACGCCCGCCGGGGTCAGAGGATCGGCCGCTAGGCTCCGCCTGGCGAGCTCACCCTGGGGACCTCCTTGAGGAACTCGCGCGCCCGCTTCACCTCTGCCGTGTAGTCCGCCACCTCGTCTTCGCGCCGCGCCTTGTCCCAGCCCAGCAGATCCGCCAACCGGGCGGCGACTGCAGACGACACGGTGCTCCCGTGCGCCGCGTCCTCGTAGAAGAGGTGCAGTCGGCGGACGAGCACATCGGTGAGGCGCGTGGCCATTTCCCGCTCCACCGCGTGGACCACTTCCGCCCAGATCTCGCGCCGCCCTGCGATCATCGGCTCACCCAGTGAGCGGTCGCGATCCACCAGGTTCAGGACCGCGGCCGACTCGCTCCCGTAGTGTCGGACCAGGTGGCGTGCCTGAGCCTCCGACACCTGGCGAGCCCGGAGCGAGTCGACCAACACCTCAAGGTCCCGCGACTCGCCGCCCGGCAGGGGCAGGCGGTCGGTCGCGGCGCGCGGGGGCAGGGGCCTGCCGTCGAGCGTACGAAGCGCTTTGGCCACCCGGTCCACCGTATCGCGCGCCATGCGGCGGTAGGTCGTGAGCTTCCCGCCCGCGATTGTGATGAGGCCGCTGGACGCTTCCACCACGCGGTGCTCGCGGGAAACCTCCGACGCCGACTGCGCGTGCACCGGGGCGAGCAGGGGCCGCAGGGCCGCCCAGGTGGAGATGACGTCGCGCGGGCCGAGACGGGCGTCCGGGAACATGGCGTTCACCGAGCGGAGCAGATAGACCACGTCCGGTCCGCTGGCGCGGACCTCTCCGGGCGACACGGGTTCGTCGGTATCTGTCGTGCCGATGTAGCTCAAGTCACCCCAAGGCAGCACGAACATCACCCGCCCGTCGATCGGGGACGTCAACGTGACGGCGTGGGTGTGGCCGATGCGCGCGCGCGGGACCACCACGTGGGCGCCTTTCGTGAGCCGCAGCAACGGCGGCGCGTGCGGGTCGTCGCGCTGCCGTACCACATCGACCCACGGACCCGTGGCGTTCACGACCACGAGCGCCCGCACGGTGTACGTGCGGTCGTTGAGCGTGTCACGAACCGCCGCGCCGCGGACGCGACCGTCCGACTTGAGGAGACTCGTTGCCTCTGCGTAGTTGGCGACGAGTGCGCCGGCCTGCGCCGCGCTGCGCATCGTAGCGAGGACGAGACGAGCGTCATCCGCTTGCGCGTCGTAGTACAGCGCTGCACCCCGCAGGCCTTTGGCGCGCAGCCGGGGCTCCAGACGTGCCACGCGCTTGCGACCGAGCCAGCGGTGCATGTGGACGTTCCCGAACGAGGAAAGCGCGTCGTACAGCCACATGCCGATCTCGAGCTTCCAAGCCGGCACGCGCGCGCCCCGGTACACCGGAAACAGAAACGGCAGCGGATGAACCAGATGGGGCGCGATGCGGAGCAGGACCCGGCGCTCGTGAGACGCCTCGAAGACGAGGCCGATGTTACCCTGTTCGAGGTACCGCAGCCCGCCGTGGATCAGGCGCGACGAGCGCGACGATGTCTCGCCCCCGAAGTCGCCCTTCTCCACCAGCGCGGTCCGGATGCCACGCAACGCCGCATCCCGCGCGATCCCGGCGCCGGTGATTCCTCCTCCGAGAACGAGCAGGTCCACCGGCTCTGTGGACATGGCCGCGAGCGCAGCAGCGCGCGTGGTCTGGGAAAACGGCGCTTCCATCGCAACCGTCCTTCGACTTGGCCCGGCGCAGGGCCCGATGGTAGGTTTCGTGCCTAACGGGAGGAGAATGTAATGCCAGGCACGAACGGGCGGCGGCGCGTCGCCGTCATCGCGGGGTACCGCACGCCGTTCTGCAAGGCGGGGACGCAACTCAAGGATGCGCGGGGCGTGGATCTGGCGCGCCACGCGGCGCGGGAGTTGGTGGAGCGCACCAACCTCGATGGGCACGACGTGGATGAGATCATCTTTGGCCAGGTCGTCCCGTCGGCAATCGTGCCGAACGTGGCGCGAGAAGTGAGTCTGCTTCCCCAGTTTCCCAAAGAGATCCCCGCCTACACCCTCAATCGCGCCTGTGCTTCAGGCACCCAGGCCGTCTCCGCGGCCCACGACCAGATCGTTCTGGGGCATGCCAACGTGGTGATCGCCGGCGGGGTGGAGTCACTCTCCGATGTGCCCATCCTCGCTTCCCGGCGGCTGGCGGAGATCCTAATCGAAGCTGGCAAGGCGAAGAGTCTCGGCGCCAGGGTTCGAGCCTTCACGAAGCTTCGACCGCGCGACCTCATTCCCGTTTCGCCCGCGATCGCGGAGCCGTCGACCGGTCAATCGATGGGGCAGTCGGCCGAGAAAATGGCGAAGGAGAACCACATCAGCCGGGATGCGCAGGATCGCTGGGCCTTGCGCAGCCACCAGCTCGCCGCCCGGGGCACCGACGATGGCCGGCTGACGGCCGAGATCGTCCCATGGTTTCCCGCCCGGCCCTCGGACGCGGTGATCACCCAGGACAATGGAATTCGGCGCGACAGCTCGCTCGAGCAGATGGCGAAGCTCAAACCCGTGTTTGATCGCCGCTACGGTTCGGTGACGGCCGCGAACGCCTCTCCGCTCACGGATGGCGCGTCGGCGGTGCTGCTGATGGGGGAAGACACGGCCCGCGGGCTGGGATATTCGCCCCTCGCCTTCATCCGATCCTATGCCGTCGCGGCGGTGGATCCGGGCTGGCAGCTCCTCCAAGCGCCGGTCTGGGCAGTGCCGAAAGCGCTCGAGCGGGCGGGTATTGAGTGGAGCGACCTGGGGTTGATCGAGATCCACGAGGCGTTCGCGGCCCAGGTGCTTTCGAACCTTCAGGGTTTCGCCGCCAAGGGATGGGAGATCAACGAGGAAATCATCAACGTGACGGGCGGGTCGATCGCAATCGGTCACCCGTTCGGCGCGACGGGTGGTCGCCTGGTGACCAGCCTCGCCAATGAGATGACCCGGCGCGGTGTGGCGCTCGGGCTCATTTCAATCTGCGCGCAGGGTGGGATGGGGTTCGCGATGGTCTTAGAGCGCCGCTGATGGCCACAACCCGCGCCCTCACCTGCAAGACTATCGACGGGATCGCGGTGATCACGTTCGACCTGCCCGGGGAGGCTGTCAACAAGATCACCCAGGCGGTGAAGGAAGAATTTATCGCGACGTTCGAGACTCTCGCGCGCGACCCGGAAGTCAAGGCGGTCGTCTTTCTCTCGGGGAAGGCCGACATGTATATCGCTGGCGCGGACGTCGAGGAGTTCGTCGCGCTCAAGAGTGCCGCCGAGGCGGAGCGACTCTCGAGCGGTGGTCAGGACATGCTCGAGCGCGTCGCGCGGCTTCCAAAGCCCGTGGTCGCCGCCATCCACGGTGCGTGTCTGGGTGGGGGACGCGAGTTCGCACTCGCCTGCCACTACCGCGTGGCGACCGATCACCCAAAGACTCAGCTCGGTCTTCCGGAGGTGCAGCTCGGGATCCTGCCTGCCGCCGGCGGTTGCCAGCGTCTGCCCCGCTTGATCGGCGCCCGAGCCGCGCTCGACATCATCCTCGCTGGCAAGGTCGAACGCGCGCCGAAAGCGTTTCGTCTTGGTATCGTCGACGAGCTCGTTCCGCCCGCAATCTTGGAGGAGGTCGCTCTTGCTGCGGCGCGGAAGCTGGCAGGCGGCTGGCGGCCCGTCCGCAAGCGACGGGGCGGGGTGCTCGCGTGGCTGCTCGATGGTAATCCTCTCGGCCGGAGGCTCGTGTTTCGCCAGGCGCGCCGGCAGGTGCTCGCGACCACCCGGGGCAACTACCCCGCACCGCTCGCGGCCCTGGAGGCCGTCGAGCACGGGTTCCGCCACGGAATGGCGGAGGGACTGAAACGCGAGGCCCAGCTCTTCGGCCAGCTCGCCGCGACCGATGTCTCACGCAAGCTCGTTCAGATCTTTTTCGCCACCACCCAGCTCAAGAAGGACTTGGGGGTCGAAAACCCGCCACCGCCTCTCGACGTGCGACGTCTCGCGATCGTCGGTGCCGGGTTCATGGGTGCGGGGATTGCGGGCACGGCGGTCGTCCAGGCCGGCGTGGACGTCCGCATGAAGGACGCCGCCTTCCCGCAGGTTGCCAAAGGGCTCGCGACCGCGCGCGAGGTACTCGACGACCGGGTGCGGCGCCGGCGCATTTCGAAGTACGAGCACACTCGCCTGGTGGCTCTCCTTTCGGGCGATGCGGCGTACACGGCGTTCGGACGCGCCGATCTTGTGATTGAGGCCGTGTTCGAGGACCTCAGCGTGAAGCAACAGGTCCTGCGCGAAGTCGAAGCCGTGACTGGGCCGGGCGCCATCTTCGCCTCCAATACCTCGACGATCCCCATCGGCCGCATCGCGGAGGTCGCCCGGCGGCCGGAGCGCGTGATCGGGATGCATTTCTTCTCTCCCGTGGCGCGAATGCCGTTGCTCGAGGTCATCCCGGCCGACCGTACGGCTCCCGAAGTGATCACCACCGCGGTCGCGTTCGGTCGCCGGATGGGCAAGACCGCGATCGTGGTGCGGGACCGCCCCGGTTTCTGGGTCAATCGCATCCTGGCGCCGTACATGAATGAAGCGGGGCATCTCCTGGGCGAAGGGGTGGCGATCGATGAGCTGGATCGCCTGATGGTGGCCTGGGGGTTCCCGGTGGGTCCGATCACGCTGCTCGACGAAGTGGGCCTGGATGTCGCTGAGAAGGCGTCGGGGGTGTTGCATGCGGCCTTCGGGGACCGGCTCGCCGCAGCGCCGGCGTTTGCGAAGCTTGTGAAGGATGGCCGGCTCGGCCGCAAGGTCGGCCGTGGGTTCTACCGCTATGCGGGGGGACAAAAGAAGGGTGTCGATGCCGCCGTGTACGACCTCCTCGGCGTCCACCCCAACGGCGGGTCCCGCGCCGCAGAAGTGATCCAGCGGCTGGTGCTCGTCATGCTCAACGAGGCGGCCCGCGCCTTCGGCGAGGGCGTCGTGCGCTCACCCCGCGACGGTGACGTGGCGGCGCTGTTCGGTTTCGGGTTCCCCCCGTTCCGAGGCGGCCCGTTGCGCCACGCCGACGACCTCGGCGCGGCGCGGGTGGTGGGCGAATTGGAGCGGCTCGCGGAGCGCTACGGCGCTCGCTTTGCTCCCTCCGATGTTTTGCAGGACCTGGCGCGCCGCAACGCCAAGTTCTATCCCTGACGCCCGACACCGTGCTGCGCGTCGGCCTGCTATGGCTTAGTGAGCAACCGCGCGTCTTTCGGTTCATCCGTGCGAACGGGTTGGCGCGACGCATGGCGTCCCGTTTCGTGGCGGGGGAAACCGTCGACAGCGCAGTGCAGGCGCTGCGCGAGCTCAACACCGCCGGCATCTCCGGGACCCTCGACTTCCTGGGGGAGGCGGTGGGGAGCCCGGCGGCAGCGCGGGCGGCACGCGGCACCTACCTCGAAGCCCTGGACCGGATCCAGCGGGTCGGCGCTGACTCCAACGTGTCGTTGAAACTCACCCAGATGGGGCTCGATATCGGCGAGCAGGAATGCGTCGACAACGTGCGCGCGATCGCCTCCCGAGCGCACGCTCAGGGATCGTTCATCCGCATCGACATGGAAGGGTCAGCATATACTCAACGGACGCTCGACCTCTTCACACGACGATTCCACCCGGAGTTCGCCGACACCGTCGGAGTGGTGCTCCAGTCGTACCTGCGACGCACCGAGGGGGACGTTGCGAAGATGATTGCCCTTGGCGCGCGCGTGCGGTTGTGCAAGGGCGCCTATCAGGAAACCGCGGACATCGCGTTCCCGAACAAGAAGGACGTGGACGCCAATTATGTCGCGTGCATGGAGCGACTGCTCGAGCGGGGCAACTATCCCGCCATCGCGACCCACGACGAACGCATGATCGCGCAGACGAAAGCCTTCGCCGCCAGGCGCGGCATTCCCCCTACGCGGTTCGAGTTCCAGATGTTGTTCGGCGTGCGGCGCGACCTGCAACGCGCGCTGCGCCGCGAAGGGTACCGGGTCCGCGTCTACGTCCCGTTCGGGGACCAGTGGTACTCCTATCTCATGCGCCGGCTGGCAGAGCGCCCCGCCAATATCGTGTTCCTTCTCAGCAGCCTTGTGAAGGAATCGTTGCGGCGGTGATGACGGGGGTGGTTTTGGCCCGCACGGGCTCCACGCTCCGCGTTCAGACCGATGCCGGCGAGGTCACGGCGGTCCTGGGCGGGAAACTCAAGCACAAGGATGACGGCCGCGTCGTCGCGGGCGATGTGGTCGAATTTGAGCCGTCGAGTGACGACGTGGTGATCACCGGCGTTCGCCCTCGCAAATCCGTGCTCGCACGCCGTGCATCGGCCGGGGGACGGCTCGGGCGCCGCGCACAACCCATCGCAGCCAACGTCGACCAGGTGGTGGTGGTGGCCGCGGCGAAGGATCCGGAGCCGAATCTGCGCATGCTGGATCGCTTCCTTGTGATCGCGGAGACGAACGGGATCCCGGCCGTCATCGTCCTCAACAAAATTGAGCTGGACGAAAACGCTCTGGACATCTGCCAGCGCCGGTACGGTCCGGCTGGCTATCAGATTCTGCCCACTTCGGTGAAGGCTTTACGGGGACTGCCGGCGCTGCGCGACCTGCTGCGCGGCCGCGCGTCGGTTCTGACCGGTCCCTCCGGCGTTGGCAAGTCGAGCCTGATCAACGCGTTCCATCCGGGATTGAACCTCAGGATCGGCGAGGTGAACGAGAAGTGGGGCAAGGGGAAACACACGACCCGGGCCGCGCTCCTCGTCCCGCTCGCGGGTGTGATTGGGGTACCGGGCGCCGGGGGCGGATACGTGGTCGACACGCCTGGGCTACGTGAGGTTGGGACGTGGGGACTCGACCCGGAAGCGCTCGGCGCGTGTTTCCCGGAGTTTCGCCCCTTCCTCGACGCGTGCCGGTTCGACAACTGCCGCCATCTCGCGGAGCCCGGGTGCGCAGTGCGCGCGGCTGCGGCCGAAAACGCCTTTGACGCCGACCGCCTGGAGTCGTATCAGCGGATCTATGAGGAGGTTACCGTTCCTTCCTGGTCCACCGGTCCGCGTCGCGGGCGTTGATCTTCGCCATCATCCCCGCAAACGCCTGGTCGAGGTCAATGCCTTGGGAGTTGGCGAGGCAAATCACGACGAACAAAATGTCGGCGAGCTCCATTCCCAGTGACCCTTCCGGCTCTTCCTTCTTCTTGGTCTTCTCGCCGAACCGATGGTTGATCTCGCGGGCGAGCTCCCCGACCTCCTCCGTGAGCCGGGCGAGATTGGTCAGCGGAGGGAAGTATCCTTCCTTATATTGGCCGATCCACTGATCGACTGTCTGCTGAGCGTCGCGAAAAGACACCAGGAGTCTCCTTCGTCGTGAACGCCGA
>Ga0193727_1000631_pt1 | contig 13857 bp, 12 predicted proteins | sample H2c2metaG_FD_143051 | JGI IMG/M metagenome (GOLD analysis project Ga0193727, IMG submission 143051) | Soil microbial communities from a riparian zone of the East river system, Colorado, United States - H2c2 | ecosystem: Environmental > Terrestrial > Soil > Riparian zone | place: USA: East River...
GATGAACCGGTGTTCGGCCGTTTTCCGGGCCGCGATCTCCTCCGGATCCTCGTCGGTAATCCAACCCGTATCGACGCTGTTCATATGGATCCCGTCGGCGATGTAGTCAGCGGCCGAAGTCCGGGTCATCATGTTGAGCGCCGCCTTTGCCATGTTCGTATGCGGGTGCCGGACCGTCTTGTACGACCGATAGAATTGACCCTCGACGGCGGAGACGTTCACGATGTGCTTGTCGCGCTCCGTAGTCCGGGACATCAGCGGCTTGAGCCGCGCATTCAGGATGAATGGCGCGATGGCGTTTACCAGGTGAACCTCGAGCAGCTCGACAGACGGCACCTCTGCCAGCAGGAGGCGCCAGGAGTTGCGTCCCCTGAGATCGATCTGCTGCAGGTCCTGGTCTAACAGCCCACGAGGAAACAGGGTGCTCTCCTCCGCAACAGCGCTCGCGGAGCGCGAGACCTGCGCCTGATCAGCTGAGCGCGTTATTTCGGTCAGCTCCGATAGACCGCGACCTAGCGCGGCGGGAATGTCGACCTTCTCCCGCATCACGAGGTTGGCCTCGGCACTCTCGTACGAACCGAGCAGCCGCCTAACATGCTCGGGCATCGAGCTCAGAGCGGCCGTTTCGGTCTCCCGCATGTGCTCGTAGAAGCCGCTCGGGCGGCGTACAGTCTGGCAGGCGTTGTTGATGATGAAATCGAGCCGCTCTTCGGTGGCGAGAATCTCCTTGCAGAATGCTTCGACGCTCGGCGTGTGCCGCAGGTCGAGACCGAAGACGACGAGCCGATCGCTCCATTCGGCGAAATCGGGTTCACGGGCGTAGCGCGCGGCCGAGTCGCGAGGGAAGCGCGTGGTGACGATGAGGCGCGCGCCGGAGCGAAGCAACTTGAGTCCCGCCTGGTACCCGATCTTCACTCGTCCGCCGGTCAACAAGGCGACTCGACCGCTCAAGTCGGCGAGCTCGGTTCGCTTCGCAAAGTTCTCATCGGCACACGACGCGCAGAGGCGGTCGTAAAAATGGTGAACGGTCGAATACCGCTCCTTGCAGACGTAGCAGACTCGCGATTCTTCGGTGTCGGCAATGGGCTGCGCCCGGGCAAGGAGATCCTCTTCAGTCGGCGCGTAGACGTTTGGCGATGTAATCAGGACGCGCTCGCGGCGCAGCTTGCGGATACCGGTGGAGGCAAGAAGCGCTTCCTGTTTTTCAATCTTCTCGTCTCTCCGCTTCCGCTTCATGACCTTCAACAGTCGGCGGCGATCGAGCGCGTCTGGACGCGAAACGTGGCCGGCGGCATTGAGGAAACGATTTCGATCTGCCTCGGGAATCTGCGCCAGGATAGTGCGGTCGGCGACGATCTCCTCGAGTAGATCCGCCGCGGCTCGGAGGCGACTCGCGAGAGACTCGCTGCCCGGTTGCCTCACGGGTGAACGAGTCGAGGTGACGGTGGTGTGCATCCAGTCAATTTATCGGATGAGGGATGAAATGCGTCCCACGTGGTCCACCGACAGCCGTTGACAAGAACAAGCCCCGTCTATATACTGAACCATATGGTTCAGTATTCAGGAAGACTCGACAGCGCTTTTGGCGCCTTGGCCGACCCCACCCGCCGCGGAATTCTCGAGCGCCTGGGTAGATCGGACGCGGGGATCACCGAGCTCGCCGAAGCGTTCGATATCACCCTGACCGGAATCAAGAAGCACGTCGGAGTGCTGGAGGCTGCTGGTCTCGTGACTACTGAGAAAGTCGGACGGGTTCGCCGTTGCAGGCTCGGGCCCCGCCGACTGGATGACGAGACCGCGTGGATCGTGGCGTACAGGCGGATGCTCGAGGGCCGCCTCAACAGACTCGGGGATTTCCTCGAGCGTACCAGGGAGAAGCAATGACAACCATCACGGAGCAGGAACCAATGGCAAAGGCGACAGTAACTACACCCGGCGATCGCGAGATCCGCATTGAGCGAATCTTCAACGCGCCACGCGACCGGGTGTGGAAAGCGATGACCGATCCCAAGCTCGTGGCGCAATGGTGGGGTCGGGGCAACAAGCTCGTGATCGAGCGCATGGAAGTGGAGCGCGGCGGCCACTGGAGGTTCGTCGAGCACGGCCCCGAGGGTGCGCACGGGTTCGAGGGTCGCTACGCCGAAGTCATGCCGCCGGAGCGGGTGGTGCAGACATTTGAATGGGACGGGATGCCTGGCCACGTCGCCCTCGAGACCGCGACGCTCGAGGACCTGGGTGACGGACGGACGCGGCTTGTCACCACATCGCTGTTCCTGACTGCACAGGATCGCGACGGCATGGTGCAGTCGGGAATGGAAGGCGGAGTGAACCAGAGCTACGAGGCGCTGGACCGTCTCCTGGCAAAGATGGAGTAATCGATCACGATATCCTCCTGACCAGCCTTTGCCCCTTCGCGAGAGCGTTCGCAACTTCCGGCGAGTTGCGAACCTCCGCGAACGGGCTTGGCTCTGGTGGTTCCTTCACCGTCGGAAGGAGCGCCCGCTCGTACCATCCGACGTCGTGCCACGCGCCAAACTTGTATCCGACGTGGTGGTAGACACCGACTGGAACGAAGCCCGCCCGGCTGTGCATTCCCTCGCTCGCGGGATTTGGCAGGGTGATTCCCGCGTACACATTGCGATAGCCCTGAAGCTTCAGGATCTCGAACAGCGCAGCGTACAGAGACGTACCTACGCCTCGCCGATGCGCTTCCGGACCCACGTACACGGCGACGTCGACTGACCACCTGTATGCGGCCCGCTCGTGATGCGCGGAAGCGTACGAGTATCCAATCACCCGGCCGTCGTATTCGCACACCAGCCACGGAAGGTTCGGCAGCACCTTGTTCATGCGTGACAACATCTCTTCTGCCGTCGGCGCTGCGATCTCGAACGATGTCGGCTTCTCCAGAACCGCCGGCGCGTAGATCTCGGCGATCCTTGTCGCATCGGCTGTAGTCGCAACGCGAATGACAGGGCTCATCCTGTGAAGTTGACAACCGTGGCCGGAAATGGCGAGACTTCTCTGAGAGCGCATTGGGGCGCCACCTGTCCGCGGCAAGGGAGAGCACTCCTACCCAACTGAGGTTTGCAGCTACGCCGCTAACCTTTTTCCAGCCTGTCATTGAGCGGACTTCAGGCGCCATGGGAGAAGGTCTATGCCTAGGCAAATCACGCCCAGGACCACCCTCGAGAATCTGAAGAGGGAAGCGAAGCGCTGGTTGAAGGCGCTTCGCGCGAACGTCGCGGATGCACGCGCCCGACTCCAGCGTGTACTTCCAAATGCCCCCGAAGCTCCGACGCTGCGCGAAGTGCAGCACGCGCTCGCACTGGAGCACGGCCTGACAGATTGGACGGCGCTGAAGCAGCGTCTGCCCCAGAACACGCCGCTCCGCTACTACGAAAAAGTGGCCGAGGCACTCGTGACGGCATACCGAACGGGTGAGGATAGCGCGATGCGAATCGTGTGGGACTACTTCGGTCACATGCGGGCGTGGGACGGGATGCGCCGGTACATCCGCCTCGACCTCGGAAAAACCGAACAGGCGGAGCACGCCGAAGACGACACGATCACTCTTTCGGAGGCACAGTATCTCGTTGCCCGAGTGCAGGGTTTTGAGAGCTGGCACGCGTTGGCAGAGTATGCGGCCTCGGTGCCGCCTGGAAAAGCCATGGCCGCAAAATCCGTTTCGGCGTTTTCAATCGACGAAGCGGGTGCGAAGGAGGAAGGAACGAGATCGCGAGACTGGGACGAGATCGTCGCGGTCATGTCGGAGCGCCGACTTTCTGGTCTCGACGCCAGCGGTCAGATGACAGACGCACTGCTCGATCGTTTTTCGCGTCTCCCAAATATCATCGCGCTGGATCTCAATGGCTCGAAGGGCGTGACAGACGACGGGGTGTTGCATCTCGCACGTCTGCCGCTCCTCCGTCATGTGAATCTGGCGGGTACCGGCATAACGGATCGTGGTCTCGAAGTTCTTCGTCGGCTGCCGGCGCTCGCGTCGATCGTGTTGAGCGGTACTCGTGTTACCGACGCCGGGATGACAAATCTTGCGGCGTGCGAAGCTCTCCAGGCAGTCGATCTCTCCTGGACGGGAACAGGCGATGGCGCTATCCGCGCGCTGGGCGGAAAGCAGAAGCTCGGCATTTTCAGATCCGGCAATCACGTAACAGACGCGGGCATTGCGCTGCTGCATGAGCTTCCCGTCTTCAAGACCTGGCAGGGCGGCGAGCCGAGGATGTCGCTGCTGGGTTTCGACGCGGGCCCGAATTTCCTGATGCTGCGCGGGTCGTTCACCGACAAGGGCATGGCGCAGCTCGTCGGCCTCGACGGGTTGTTCGCGCTCAACGTAGACGGCGACCGACTCGCGATCACAGCAGCCGGACTCGCTCCGCTTGCGAAACTGCCAAACCTGGGCTGGCTCGCGTGCGGCGCGAAGGACGAATCGATGCCATACATCGCCGCACTGCCGCACCTTCGCTTCCTCATGTGCCAGGACACGGTCGCCGGCGACGACGGGTTTGTCGCACTTAGCCGCTCGCAGTCAATCGAGCACATCTGGGGACGCCGGTGTTACAACCTCCGCCGTCGCGGATTCATGGCGCTCGCCAACATGCCGGCGCTCGCCCACCTGTCAGTGAGCTGCAGGAACGTCGACGACGTTGGACTCTCGACGCTTCCAACATTCCCGGCGCTCACGGAATTGATGCCGATGGATGTCCCCGATGATGGCTACAAGCACATCGGTCGGTGCGAGCGGCTCGAATCTCTGGTGCTGATGTACTGCCGCGATACGACGGACGTCGCCACCGGGCACATCGCCGCGCTTCCACGATTGAAGAAGTACTTCGCGAGCTACAATCGAGTCACCGATCGCACTCCGGAGATTCTGAGCAGCATGGACTCGCTGGAGGACGTCACGTTCGATTCCTGTGCCGGTCTCAGCAACGCCGGGATTGCAGCGTTGGCTCGTCTTCCTCGCCTGCGCGAGCTCCGTGTGGAGAGCATGCCTGAAGTCACACCGGAGGTCGCCGCTGCGTTTCCGCCGACGGTGCGCGTGCGATATGCGACGTGACTAAAGCTTCTGCAGGACCGCCCGCGCGGGCGCGCCTTCGTGCCCCGCTACTTTCATCGGCAGGACAATAAGGAAGTAATCGCCGGGGGCCACCGTCTCGAGCGCCATCCCCTCGACGATGGGAATTCCCTTGCCGAGCAGGATGCGATGCGTCCTGGGTGCCGGTGCTCCGAACTGTTCGGCTGAGATGTAATCGATTCCAACCAGCCGCACTCCTGCATCAGCGAGCAGCTGCGCCGCGTCGGGGGCGATGTAGGCAAAGTCGCGGTGAAACGTGGAAGACTTCATCCAGCCGCGCAGCGAGCTTCTTGTTCTGAAGATCACTCGCGGAGCTCCTTTCCAATTGTGCCGGTTCAGCTCTGCCGCGTTGATCGACTGAACTGTATCGGGGATATCGATTACCCGCGCCGGACCGATCAGCGGCTCGAGCGACACGTTGTCGATCGATGCGCCGTCGCGCACGAAATGCATGGGAGCATCGATGTGAGTGCCGCTATGCGCCCCCAGAGAATACACGGACAGCGTGAAAGAGTCGCCTTTTCGCATGTCCTTCAGGAAGGCGAAGTCCATCGGCGCGTCGCCTTCGTACACCGGCGTCGTAGCCGGGTCGAGGGTCGCGGTCGCATCGATCCACCCGGTCGAGGCCGGGAAGTCATAGGTGTAAATGCGATCCGGCTTCGCATCCGGCGCGGGGGAGCAGGCCAACATACCCAGCGCTGTCACCGCCGCGATCGTCCGATAACTCCAGTGGTTGTCAGTTCGCATCTACGTCCTCTGTGAGAAGCTCAGAGCGCCAGGCTCAGAAGCAATGTGAATCCCAATCCAGCGACGCCGATAATCGTCTCCATAACCGTCCACGTCCTGAGCGTCTGCGGAACGGTCATGTTGAAGAACTCCTTTATTAGCCAGAATCCTGAGTCGTTCACATGCGACAGCACCAGCGATCCCGCTCCCGTCGCCAGAACCAGCAGCTCGGCGTTTGACCCGGGCGTGGCCAGCGCGATCGGCGCGACGATTCCCGCTGCGGCTGTCATCGCCACCGTCGCAGAGCCAGTGGCTACTCGTATGAGCGCCGCCACAATCCACGCAAGCAGGAGCGGCGAAGCATGTGATCCTGTTGCCAGATGCGCTATCGCGCCGCCCACCCCGCTCTGCACCAGCACCTGATTGAAACCTCCTCCCGCGCCGATCACCAATAGAATCGTTGCTGTCGGGGCCAGGCAGTCGTTGCAGAACTTCATCACTTCTTCTCTGGTGAAATGACGCGTCCGCGTCAGCGACAAGAATGAGAACAGCAGCGCCAGAAGAAGTGCCACGATCGGATGTCCGATGAAGTGCAGCCCCGCGCGCAGGGTGCTCGCTGGATCGAGCACGATGTCTGCGGCGCTGGCCAGGAGCATCAGAATCACCGGGATCAACACCGTGAACACCGAGATGGCGAAGCCCGGCATCTCCGCCACCGATTCCCCTTCCAGCTGTCTTGCCAGTGGATTCTCCGCTGGAAGTACGATTCGCGGCGAAACCCAGACAGCGAAGATAGGACCCGCAAGAGCCGCGGTCGGCAGTCCGACGAGCAGGCCGTAGAGAATCGTGCGCCCGACATCAGCGTTGTAGGCAGCCACCGCCAGCATCGCCGCCGGATGGGGCGGTAGCATCCCGTGCACCACTGACAAGCCGGCCACGAGAGGGATACCGATCTTGATGAGCGACATCCCGGTGCGCCGGGCGATGGTGAACACCAGCGGGATGAGCAGGACGAACCCCACATGGAAGAAGACGGGGATTCCAACGATGAAGGCGACGAACATGATCGCCCAATGCACGCGCCGTTCTCCAAACAGGTCGATCAACGTGATGGCGATACGCGTGGCAGCGCCCGACTCCGCCATCATCTTGCCCAGCATCGTACCGAGGCCGACGACGATGGCGATGAAGCCCAGCACGTTGCCGACACCGTCCTGAAACGCCTTGACCGCAGCGAGCGGAGCCATGCCGGCTACGACGCCCATCGCCAGCGAGACAGAAACGAGTGCGATGAAGGGATGCAGCTTGAGGCGCGCGATGAGCACAACGAGCGCGCTTACCGCCAGGAGTGCGTAGAGAAGAAGGCGGGTGTCAGCCGTCACGCAGACGCGCGGGCAACGAGAGCGGCGATCAGATCCTGCGGGGACTGCCCGATATCACACACCCACGCATTTTCGTCAGGCAGCGGTTCCTCGAGCGTGGTGAACTGGCTTTCCAATAGAGATGGCGGCATGAAATGCCCCTTCCGGGCGGCAAGGCGTTCGGCGACGAGGTCTCGCCGGCCCTTAAGAAACACAAAACGAAGCTCCGGCTCATCAGCACGTAGAATGTCCCGATACGATCGCTTGAGCGCGGAGCAGGATATCACCAGCCCGAGCCCGGCGTCTTTGGCCTGGCGGATTCGCACCGCGAGCGAGCGAAGCCATCGTGCCCGGTCATCGTCGGTAAGTGGAATGCCGCGCGACATGCGCTCGATGTTCTCGGCGGAGTGGTACTTATCCCCTTCGACGAAGTCGACGCCGAGTGCACGGGCGAGTCCGGCTCCGATCAAGCTCTTGCCGGAGCCGGAGACGCCCATCACGACGTAAAGGCCTTTGTTAGCGATGCAGTACCTCGCCAAGAGCATCCAGTCGATCCGACCAATACTGCTTGAGGCGATCTGCCGTCGCTTTGTCCGGCAGCTTTGGATGTGTGAGCGCGACCGAGCTCTTGCCTTTGCCTTTAGCGGCGAACCCGACGGCGATGATCCGGCCGTCGCTCCAACCGATGCGCATTGACTTGGGCGCCGTGGCCGTGCGGACCTTCACGCTCTCGCCGTTGAGCCAGCGATCGCGCAGCTTAGCGTCCGTCCAGGCTTCGAACAGTGTCGCTACGGGCACGTCGAACGTACGGGACTTGTTTGCTTCGAATGTGCCGTCGCGCCGTTGTCCCCGCGCTCGCAGACCTTTGATGCGCTCGTAGCCAACGGTGACTGTCTGCGACCACCATCCGTCGATTTTGTACTTCTTGTTCACGAGCGTCGCGATCTCGCGATGCGACATCTCCTTCGCCCCGAGATAGTCGAGAGCGCCTACCCACCGCTCCCAGGTGCAGCCCGTCTTCGCCTTGATGGTGGCGTCGCTCGTGCCCGCGAGCGCGGCGTAGTCGATCTTGCTCGCAACCTTGCGAGCGGTTTTCGCGACCGGTGTTGTCCTGGGCTTGGTGGTGATGTGGGCGCGGGCGGCAGTGTAGGCTTCACCCGTCTTCTTCATGCGAGCGCGAACGAGGCGCTTGAGATCTTTATTGTGCGGCATCGTCAATTCTCCTTTGGATACACCACGGGGCCCTCCCCAGCAGCGCGCGCCATGGTGACGCAAAGGACGACGAGACCAATCCGGGAGTGTGCCCCCCTTTGCCTCTCACAGGACTCCGGCTGGGGCGAAGTCTCAAGAGGTTAGGCGCGGATCGGCGCCATCATGATGATGTTGCGTCCCGTTGAACCCGTCAAGGGATTTCCCGAAGGTTAATTTTCGGCTCCCACCACCTTCTTCCCGAAAGAATGTCAACCATGTCAGGCAGGAATCACCCGGGTCGCGTGATCGTCCTCGCGATCACGATAATGCTGGTCGCGCTGATCTCAAGCTGCGGGAGAACCAACGGAAGCACGGGTTTCCAGGAGCGCGCCCAGGCGGCGGGCATCGCATTCCGGATGAACAACCTCCCGCGCGAACAAGGCGAGCGCTTCCGCATCAATCTGTATGACCACGGCTCGGGCCTCGCTGTCGGCGATTACGACAACGACGGCCGGGACGATATCTATTTTCTCAACCAGCACGGGAAGAACGCCCTCTATCGTAATCTGGGCAACGGCACTTTCGCCGACGTCACCGCGAAAGCTGGAGTCGCCCTTGGCGACAGGATCTCGGTCGCGGCCACTTTCGCCGACTACGACAACGATGGCTTTGCCGACCTGTTCGTTACGAGCACGCGGGGAGGCAACATCCTGTTTCACAATCGCGGCGATGGAACCTTCGAGGACGTAACGTCTGCCGCCGGTGTGAGTCACACCGGCCACTCCCAGACGCCGGTGTTCTTCGATTACGACAACGACGGTGATCTCGATCTGTACCTCACCAACACGGCCCACTGGACCACCGACGTCTTCGATTTTGCGAGCGGGAACTACGAAGGCAAAGCCAGTCTCGGCGACCTGATGACCAGTCCCAGGGAATTCAACATTCTCTACCGCAACAATGGGGACCGGACCTTCACCGATGTCACCGACGCCGCCGGACTTCGAGGCCGCGGATGGGCCGGTGATGTCGCGGTCTTCGATTACGACGAGGATGGCTTCCTCGACCTGTTCGTGCCCAGCATGTTCGGCCGCGGTCAGCTGTATCGGAACAGCGGACACGGCACGTTTACCGATGTCACCCGGGAGACACTCGGCAAAACCTCACACGGTGCCATCGGCACCAAGGTCTTCGACTACGACGGCGATGGCCGGCTGGATCTCTTCGTCGTGGACATGCACTCGGACATGTGGACGGGGCTCGACTACCAGCAGCTCTCCCGCGAAACCGCAACGCAGAATCAGCATCGACGATTCCTGACACCGTCCGGCCCCACTGTGAATGAGAACGCCCCAGGGTTCATGCTCGACCAGCGCGCCAGCTTTGCAACACAGGGGGAGAATTACGACGACCTGCTCTTCGGGAACGCTCTTTACCGGAACCTCGGCCAGGGCAAGTTCACCGAGACCGCGCTCACCGCGGGTTTGGAGACGTTCTGGCCCTGGGGCATCGCCACCGGCGACTACGACAACGACGGCAATGAAGACGTCTTCATCACATCGGGAATGGGTTACCCGTTTTACTACTGGCCCAACCAGCTGATGATGAACAATGGTGACGGCACCTTTCGCGATCGAGCTTCCGCTCTTGGAGTCGAGCCACCAACCGGCGGGATCTATCAGGAGAAGGACATCGCTGGCCATCGCGCATCGCGGAGCTCACGGAGTGCGGCGGTGGCAGACTTCGACGGCGACGGCCGGCTCGACATCGTCACCAACAACTTCAACGACCGACCTTATTTTTTCACGAACGTTTTTCCGCGACATAACTACGTTGCTCTCCGGCTCACCGGAGTCACAAGCAATCGGGATGCGATTGGCGCTCTGGTCCGGCTCTGGGCTGGCAGAAAGGTGATGGTCCAGCAAGTGAGCCCAGCCGGCGGCTATCTCGCGCAATCAAGCCGGGTGGTGCACTTCGGGCTCGGCAACCGAGGCAACGTCGACAGCATCACGATCCGTTGGCCCCGCGGAATCGCGCAGACACTGAAGAGCCCGAAGATCGATACCCTGCTTCAGATTCGAGAGCCGGCTCAGTGACTCATTGCGGTGCGTAGACCCGCACGTAATCGACGAGCATCGTCGCCGGAAAGATCGCGTCCGACTGCGGATCTCCGTCGAAATGCCCGCCGACCGCGAGATTGAGAATCAGGAAAAACGGTTGGCCGAGTATCGACTTGCCGTAGTGCTCCGCTGATTCACGAGTGACCACATAGTGGACGCCCTGGTCGACGAAGAACGTGACGTGGAGCGAGTCCCATTCGACAGCGAAGGTGTGGAAGTCGTCTGTGAACGACCCGGTGGCGAGTGGTTGTCTGTGGGCGAACGGGGTATTCCCGGAGTAGCCCGGCCCGTGCACCGCCGAGCTCGAGATAGTTGGCTCGCTGCCCTTGTTCTCCATGATGTCGAGCTCTCCGCATGCCGGCCATCCGGTCGCGGGAAAGTCGCCTCCCAGCATCCAGAACGCGGGCCAGAGTCCCTGGCCCGCTGGTAGCTTGATGCGTGCTTCGACGCGGCCGGGCGCCGCCAGCATTTTGCCCTGGGTAGTGATCTTCGCGGATGTGTACCGACACGCACCGTAATAGCAGGTGAAGCCAGCCGGAGCGCGCCGTGCAACGATCATCAGTTGTCCCTGGCCGTTGAGCGCAATGTTTTCCGCTGCGTCGGTATAGTACTCCTTCTCGTTGTTGCCCCAGCCGCAGTTGCTTTGCGCGCACCCATCAGTGGTTTCGTAGCGCCACTTCGTGTCGTCGACACGCGCGCCGGCAGGCCCGTCGAACTCGTCGCTCCAGACCTGAACCCACGTAATCGTGGAGGGAGTCGGCACCACTGACGATGTCGACGACGTGCAGGCAAGCGAGGCGCCAATGACGAGCGCCCGGGCAGCGCCGAAGAGTCGAGTCATGTAGGCAGCCAATTTACCACGCTCAGCCGCCTTTTGACCGGAGCAGCTCGGCAACGCGGTCGAGGCCTCGCTTGTCGGCGCACTCTGCCGCCGTCAATCCATTGAGGAATTGCTCGTCCCCGTACTTGTTCCTGATGGTCGGGTCGGCCCCATGCGCGAGGAATAAGTCGGTGATTTCGATCGCCCGTGCCTCGTCGTCGGGGAGTCTCATTAGGGGCGTCTCTCCGGTAGGGTGAACCGCTTTGGCCAGCTCGGGCTCCGCGGCCAGGATCTCACGGAGCCGCTCGACGTGCCCGCTCGCCGTGAGATTCCAGACATCCCGACTGTAACGGCCCAGCAGCTCGATCATGCGCTGCCTCTGGCCATGATACGCGAACCCAAGCGCTGTCCCGCCGAATCTGAACTCGCGGTAATCGACCTCCGCGCCGCGCTCGATGAGCAGCGCACCCACGCCGGACGAATCGTTCCAGGCAGCGGTGTGCAGCGGATGTTCTTTCCCCGGTGCCGGACCTACAATGTTCGGCGACGTCCCGAGGTCGAGCAGGAGTGTCGCAACATCGACGCGATCGCGGGTGGCGGCGGCGAACATCGCATGCGGAGAGCGCAAGTACTCGGGATGCCGGGCTACCAGCGCGAGAGCCTCGTCGCGGTTGAGCCGGAAGCAGGCAGCAAGAAATGCCTCCTCTCCTTCCAGTGCAACCGCACTTCGCGTTGCACCGTGCCGCGCGAGCAGATCAGCCAAATCGGTGAGGCCGTTGCCCACAGCCTCCTGGTAGAGAGTGCGTTGCGGGAATCTCCGATCTCGCGCCGGCGACGCGTTTGGATTCGCCCCGTGAGAGAGCACCCACTCAGCCAGCTCGAGATCGTTTTTCTTGATCGCGATCTCCAGGTGCCACCGCGCGCCGGAGCCATAATTGCCCATCTGCAGCATCGACCATTCGGGGTCATCCCAGTCGGCACCTTGACCAAGTCGTAGTGACGCCTCGTGCATCAGCTTCAAGTACCAGAGCACGTCGCCATGAAAGTGAATGTTGTAGACGACTTGCTGGTCATAAGGCTTGGTGCCGCGCTCCAGGAATAACTTTGCGAGGGCATCGCGTTGGGGATGAGGGGGCCGCTCCTCTTCGCCTTCTCCGACGACTCCGACGATCGGAGTGTACGCGCTGTCCCCTGCCTCGAAGAACGCGTTAGGATCGGCGCCTTGATCGAGGAGTGCAGTGGCGATGGCAACCGCGTTGTCGCTAGCTGCTGCCAACGGCACTCGAGAGAAGGCGAGGTAGAGCAGTGGCTCCCATCCCTTCGGCCCGCCTTTTTCAGTGGCAGCTTGTGGCCGCTTCGCCAGCACGCGCTCCACTTCTTCCAGGTTTCCGCAGGCGACGGCTGAATAAAAACTCTCCGTCGCGATCTCCGGATCGCGCTTCAACATGCGATCGGCGATATGCCACGCCATCACGTGAGCGGGCCCGCCTCTCACGGTGTGATCAGGACAGGCATTCTGGATAAACCATGCTGCCCGCTCTGCGCGGTCAGTATCGGGATGATTCTCGCTGGCGAGCTGGTTTTTGAGCGCCATCCAACCTGCAAATCCGTGTTCGCGCGCGAGCGCATGTTGCACGTCGCGCAGCGTTGGATCGCCAGACAAATCCGGGTTGGCTCTGTCGAATCGAGCCCGCGCTTCCGCGTCGTTTGCGCGGAGCGCCGTGAGCCAGCGTTTGGCTTCCCTCTTCAGATTCTCGAGGGTGCTCTTGGGCGTGAGCTTCCTGTTCATGTGCACCTTCCTCCCGTAACTGCCTGACGTCCGCTGAATGACAGGCTGGAGAGAAGGTTTGCGACCCTGCTGCGAACCTTGTGGGTGGGAGTAATCCCCCTTGCCGCGGACTGGAGGCGCCCCAAGGCGCTCTGTCCTTATGTTAACGCCTCCAGGCGCGGTTGACTATGGACCCGAGAAGCCGACCGGGACTCCGCCGGGCGCGCGCACGACCGCGATAGTCACACCCGGCATTATCGGCGTAGGTGGAACCATTGCCTGGGCTCCTTCGCGCAGCGCCGTTTCGAATGCAGCTCGGCAGTCGGCGACATGGACGGTGAAACTGCTGCCCGGCGTTTCGCCTGCCTTGGTCGGCCGAATCCCCCCCCCGCCCATGTCGGAATACGCAAACAGCATGTACTCCGCACCGCCTGGCATCGGGACGCTCGGCTTGAACGTCCAGCCCAGAACCTTCGCGCACCAGGCTTTGGTCGCCACGGGGTCAACGCTCGCAAGCTCGGTGTGGGTGATCCAGCCGTAGAGGCCGCGCGTCGGGACGTGACTCGTTGTCGACGAGCTGGAAGACTTTCGTACCGACCGCTTCGCGGACTTCCGTACCGACCGCTTCTTCGCGGGTTTGCTCTTTGATCGTGCCGTTTTTTTCTTCATGTCGCGCCGAACGTTAGAGGTTTGACTGTACGACTGGCCGGCCTCGTCACATAAGACACCGCCACCAGCGCAAGCAGCACAAGCAGCACAAGCGGAAGAATCCATAC
>Ga0193727_1000632_pt1 | contig 13856 bp, 15 predicted proteins | sample H2c2metaG_FD_143051 | JGI IMG/M metagenome (GOLD analysis project Ga0193727, IMG submission 143051) | Soil microbial communities from a riparian zone of the East river system, Colorado, United States - H2c2 | ecosystem: Environmental > Terrestrial > Soil > Riparian zone | place: USA: East River...
GTTCCGCACTCGGTCCACCTGTCGCGTTCGAGCGTGTCGGTGCGCGGGCATGATGAGGAGGTTCTGCACATGACCCTCGATGTGCCGGCAGGGACTGCGGGCGCCACGCACGATACCTCAGGTAATGTGCTGTTCGAGGATGCCTCGGGCGCCATCACCCTCACAGCGGAATCTGCGTCGAACAACGGGGTCAGCCTCAACCTGCCGTATTATCTGGTGACGCGCGCACGATCGACCGTGGATGCGGATTTGCGCGATGGCAAGCAACCCAGCATCCGTCTCACGAATCGCAATGGCGTGATTGCCGGAAATGGCGATTTCTATGCCTGGGGCTTGAAGAATCCGAAGAGCGGGAAGATCGCGGCGGCCTTCGAACCGCGCGCTGTCGGAGTCCAAACCAACCCGATCTCGGCGACGGACAGCGTCCTGGTGTTCGCCGTGAACACGTATGGGCGGTTCTCCAATCCGGCATCGGGCGAGTACGATATCTACATCGATGTCAACGGCGATGGCGTCTATGACTTCATCCTGTTCTGCGCCGACATCGGTGGCGTGACGACGGGCACCGCGAATGGGCAGATCGGCACCTTCCTGGTCAATCTGAAAACCGGTGATGTATTCGCCGAGTTCAACGCGGATGCGCCGACCGATGGCTCAACCGTACTGTTGCCGGTATTCGCGTCGGATCTTGGCATTTCACCGACCAATCCGCGATTCACGTACACGATGAGCGCGTTCGACGACACGGGGGCCGGAGAGGCTTTGACGGGAACTGCGTCGTTCAACGCATTCAAACCGTCGATCTCGAATGCCCTGTTCGTGCCGGTTGGGCCGAATCTCACCGTGGACGTACCTGTGACCATCGACCCGGTGGAATTCCAAAAGACGCCGGCCTTGGGCTTCATGATCGTAACCGAGGACAATCACTCGGGCGAAGACCAGGCGAATCTTTTGAAGATCAAGCATTGAGGAATGAGGGCGCGCCGGAGTCGTAAGGACTTCGGCGCGCTCGCCGCCCCGCTTAGCGCGACTCCTTCAATCGATGCCGGTGGGCGATCTGCTTCGCCCGATTGCCGCAGATCTCCATGCTGCACCATCGACGCGAACGGCTTCGCGTGCGATCGGCAAATATCAGCGTGCAGGTTGCTCCCCGATCAGCACGCGCCGTTCGCCGGCAACTTGACGGTTTGAACTCGCGCGACCACCTGGTGACGCAGCCGTCAAAAAAAAGGGGCCCCGCGGCAACACTCGTCGCACACGAGCCCTGCGCCTTGGCCCCTCATTCTAGGACACAACTTTGGACATCTTCACAATCCCCTGACACTTCGAGTGCTGCTCGTCCCCAATGAGCTTGCTGACGAATTTGCCGTGCTCTGCGACCTGCCGCTACGTCCATGCAGTGGAGTTCGTTGCCTCCTACCCATGCGGAAAGTCGTTTGCAGGATCGCGAAATCGCCGTGTCGTCAAAGCAGCGAATGAAACAGATTTCTTCGCGCGACGACGAGACGCAATGCGCGCGCGCGCCGGTGCTTCATCGTCGTTGACACAGCTTCGCAGCGGGGCTTATATCTGCGTGGGGGACAACGTGCCGGTCTTTTTACAGCGCCGGTTCTGCGTACCAAATAATTCCTTCAGAACAAATCTAACTCTTCGAGGAGACTACAGTGAAGTTATCCCTAGTCAGAGCGGGCATCGCAGCGGCGATGCTCGGTACGATTGGCGCGTCGGCTGTGTATGCCGCTCCGCCGCGCGCGGCGGATCTCGGGGCACTCAATGCGACAGCGCGCTCCGAAACGATCTCGGTGACGGTTGCTTTGAAGCTGAGCGACCTGGCCGGCGCAGAATCCATGATGGAAAGACTGGTTACGCCCGGCGATTCGATGTACCTGAAGTTTCTGACGCCGGCGCAAGTTGAAAAGCAATTCGGCCCGAACGAGGCCGATGTGGCAAGAGTGATCGCGACCTTGAATGCTGCCGGCTTGAGCGCACAAAGAGCGACATCCACGACGCTCACGGTTACCGGTAAACCTGCGACTTTCGAGCAGGTGTTTCAGACCAGCCTGCATCAGTTTGCAGAGCCCGCGACCGCGAAGGCACCTGCCTCCACATTTCGCGCTGCTGTCGGGACGCCGGTGGTGCCCGCTTCGATCGCATCGGTGGTGAGCGGTGTGATCGGTTTGAACACCAACCGTGTCTACCATCCGCATCTGGTTGCTGCGCCAAACAAAATGGGCGGCGCGCCGGTCTCGAGGGTTGCCACGGGTTCCTCGAAGAGCGCGCCCGCCGGCAACGAGCCGGGATTTTTGACCGTTCAGGACTTTGCTGACATGTATGACGTAAACCCGCTGTACGCTCGCGGCGTGACGGGCAAAGGTCAGACCCTCGCCATCGTGACGTTGGCCAACTTCACGCCAAGCGACGTGTTTGCGTATTGGAAGTCCTTGAATCTGAAAGTCGAGCCAAATCGCCTCAAAGTGGTCAATATTGACGGCGGCCCAGGAGCGCCGGGCGACGTTTCCGGTTCAATCGAGACGACGCTGGATGTCGAACAATCCGGCGGTATCGCCCCGCGCGCCAATATCATCGTCTACCAGGCGCCGAATACCAGTCAGGGCTTCCTCGATGCATTCGCGCGCGCGGTCCATGACAACAAGGCGGACAGTTTTTCGTCCAGCTGGGGCTTGTGGGAGTTGTTCAACAATCTCGCAACCTCGCCGGTCACCGATGAGTTTTCGCACGAAACCGTCAGTGCGCTGCAGGCGACGCATGAAGTGTTTGTCATCGCGGCCCTGCAAGGTCAGAGCGGCTTTGTGTCTTCGGGGGACAGCGGCGCCTTTGATGCTTTCGCTCAGGAGTTCCCGGCCTTCAATCCGTTGAGCGTGGATTCTCCCGGCAGCGATACGGCGATCACGGCCGCCGGCGGCACGACGCTGCCCGGACTGCAGCAGTTCAACGGTCCGAATGGAATCATCAATATCAATGTTCCCACGGAACGAGTGTGGGGCTGGGATTACCTCGAGCCGCTCTGCAATGCCCTCGGCCTTGATTTCGTTACCTGCGGCATCTTTCCGGAAGGCAGCGGCGGCGGCGTCAGCGTCTTCTTTCCGATACCGGTCTATCAGCTGGGAATTTTCGGCACGCAGGTAAGCCAGCCAAATCAGACCTACACAAATCCGTTCTCGACCCCCGTGGTGACCGAAGCCACGCTGCCGGCGAACTTCTCCGGACGCAACGTGCCGGACATCTCGTTCAATGCCGACCCGGAAACCGGATACGTCATTTTCTACACGTCCGACGGAGTACAGTTTCCTGCCGGGTTTGGCGTTCAATCGTTTTTCGGCGGCACGAGCTTCGTAGCGCCGCAGCTGAACGGCGTGACGGCGCTGCTGGGCGAGAACGCAAGGCACAGGCTAGGCCTGCTGAACTTTGAATTGTATAACCTGTCGCGGTCGGGGCAGACATCCGGCCCCCACGCGCCGATTCATACAATTTCCACCGGCGACAACTGGTTCTTCAACGGACGCAACGGCTATAGCCCGGCTGTCGGCTTGGGCACGATGGACGTCTTCAATCTATCGAGAGTAATGCACTAAATGCGGTGCGGCGCTTCCCTCCCCCGCAATGCGGGGGAGGGAAGCGGCGCGATATTCCAGGTGTTTTGCGAATCCCGCGGCGAGCCGTATCGTGAGTTAAACGTCCTTCGCCGCGATGGCGATGGCTGTGTGCCCGACGCGGCGCGGCTCAGCGTGCTCCTGTGCGGGTTGTGCGACGGATGGCCCGAAACATACCGCTGCGATCGGACTGCCAGCGGCGCCGACCAACGATGGACAAGAGCGTCTTGGCGCTTCGAGGCTCGATGTATGGGACGCGAGAGGCGGAATCGTACACAAATGGTTCGCCCAGCAAGCGGCCCGCCTCGGCGGGTGCCACTGCCTCAAACCCCATGATCCAGTCGGGGAATTCGCGTTCCGCAACCGGCTCGCGAAGGATGGCGCGCAGTTCGCGTTTAGGAGCAACGATCTCCTGGAACGCCGCATCGACTTTGTGCGCCTCGCCTTCGAGCAACAACAAGAGACAGCCGCCCACGTAGAGCATCATTCCGGAGACGTCATTCTTGCGATTCGTCTTGCGTGCCTTCTTCAGAAATTCAGCCGTGTCGTGCTCTGAATTCTCGGGCGCAGCCGCGCCGACGTAAATGACGTGGATGAGATCTTCCATGGACACACCTCGGCTCTGGGTCACCCTAGATTAGAGATATCGGGGAGCGCGGTGCAGCTAAGTTTGGCGTTTTGAGACGTGTGTAGCGCTGATCGCAGATGAGCTGCGTGATCTCGATGACAGCTGGTAAGGGTTGACCCTACAGTGAGGACGTCATTCCGGGAAGCGGTCATGCAGGCGTACGGGTGTGGTTTCGCGGGGAACCGCGCTTTGCGGTTAACATCGCGCCGTTTTAGCGAGGGGAATTCTATGCGCCTGTTTCCGTTTGCGCTGCTTGCCAGCATTTTTTCCGTCCCTGCCTTTGCCCAAAATAGCTGCGACTTTCTGCACAAGCAGACGCAGGCCTTTTCGGATGCCGGCCAACGCGGCGACGGCGCGGCAATGGCGAAGCTGCTCGATCCCAACGTGATCTTCTTCAACGAGACGGGCGAGGGTCTAACGAGGTCGAACGCAACGGCCGCTATCCTCCGCCGCACGCCCATCATTTAGGAAAGCCATCGCGTCGTGGAACATGACGGGCGGTGGCAGGGTTTTGAGGCCCAGATATAGCGATATTTGGACGATGGTCTTACAGTGGTGGCGGTCGCCAACTCAGGTAGTTGCGATCTTCACCTGATTGCGGATGAAGTGGTGGCGATTTATTGACGAAACAGAATAAATAGCGAGGTACACGTGGAAGGACCAGAAGTTGAGCATCCGCATCATCATCACACCGGTCGTTCATGGTTGGATGTGATTTTGGGTGTTTCTGCCGTCACGATTTCGTTTATTTCACTATTTCTCGCGATCCACAACGGGAATGCCATGGAGCGGTTGGTGGAGGCGAATTCGTGGCCGTCTGTACAAGTGACGTTCTCGACGCTGAACCTGGACTCAACTCCGCATATTCATTTCGATATCGCAAACAAAGGCGTGGGCCCCGCGCGCATTGAGTCCCTGGAGGTGACTTACAATGGCGCCCCTCTCGGCGACGGCCGCGCAGTGTTGAATGCAATGCTGGGGCGAACAACAGTTCCTCCGCGCCCGCGGATTCTAACATCGACAATCACTCACGCCGTAATGGCTGCCAGGGAAACCATCAGCTTCATTGATTTTAAGCCCGAGGCATACAGCGCGGAGGACTACGAAGCAATGCGGCTTGGCGTAGGCAAGATTAACTTCCGAACTTGCTATTGTTCGGTCTTCGACGAATGTTGGATGGCTGACACGAGCAAGCCACGGCCGGCGAAAGTCAAGGAATGTCCCGTCGCTGCGAGTGCGTTCTAGGGATCGCCCCGTGTTCTTCACGCCCCGTCAAACAAGCACCGATCCACTGTGACTGAGGGTGACGTGACATGACTATTATCTCGCTGACCGCGAGAAAGTGCGGAAGACATGTACGAGGAATCATTCGATGATGCGGATGAGTTCTACCCGGAGACGTTTGTACGCGCGGAACCCAAGGTCGGGCGCAATGAGCCATGCCCGTGCGGGAGTGGGAAGAAGTATAAGAAATGTTGCGGGACGATGTAGACGACACTCAAACGGCCTGACGAACTCTGGCAGGAATATTGCGATGTGGCGCCTGGTATCCGGGAACGGTACGGTGTTGCTTCCGCGCTGCGCTATGTGGTGGGTGAGAAACTGATGATGTTCGCGCAGACCGCGGAGACGGATGATGGGTTTCGCGCGCAGCTGCCAGCGTTTTGCACTAAGATTCGGAGCCTTTTCACCCCACTGGAGATTGAGCGGCACTTCGAATCGGCGGAGCGAGAATCGCGCATCGAAACAGACCTATTCGCCGGTGCCAATGCGGACGAAATCGAGGACTTGCGCGAGCTCGTCGAGGAGTCGAAGCGAGATCGAGAGCGCCGTTCTTGGGTGAAGGCCATGCTACTGCGGACGGGGTCTTAGTACAGCCGCCCGCGAGGACTTCCAGCGAACAGCCCGGCAAGACGAAGAGGAATCGAGACGTGCCTCACTGAAGCCTAGTGGAGGTCGGGGCAGATTCGGTGTACAAAGAGTGCGGCGGCTGTCAAAAGGGCAGGGATGTTCACTTACTATTTCGATCTAGGCATGCGCTCACTGTCGCGCAACGTGGTCATTGCCGGCCTGATGATTCTCCTCTTCGCTATCGGCGTTGCTGGATCGGTCACAACCTATGCACTGCTCAGCGCGGTATCGGCCAATCCCTTGCCATCAAAGTCCGACCGGCTTTTCATACCCCAGATAGATAACCGCGGACCAAATAGTAGAGTTACCAATGACGGGGAGCCGGACCCTAAACTTACGCTCCGCGATGCTAATGCACTTCGTGCCAATCAAGAGGCGACTGGTCAAGCCGCCATCTACCCGATATACCTTTCCGCAGTGCCCTCAGATCCGAGCATCCAACCGGTGGCGGCGAAGGGATACGCTGTTACCGCTGACTTCTTTCGTATGTTTTTGGTTCCGTTTCAATATGGCAGTGTCTGGAGCAAGCAGGATGACGATGACGGAAGTAATGCCATTGTCATTGGACGGGACTTAAACCAAAAACTATTCCGCGGCGAGAATAGTATCGGCCGTGAATTGCCTCTTGAGGGACACGTATATCGGATCGCCGGCGTGATGGCGGAATGGAATCCGTTGCCGCGCTTTTATGCGGTTGCCGATGTACAGGGGTTCGAACGCAGTCCGCAGGTGTTTCTGCCATTTCAGCGGGCAATCAACTTAAAAATAGCGACCGCAGGGAGCACGTTTTGTGCTCTCAACTATCAGGGAAAAGGCTGGGACGATCTGGTACGTTCAGAATGCAGCTGGATTTCCTTTTGGGTCGAGCTGCCTGACTTAAACGCGGTAACGCGATATCGCTCGTTTCTCTCGGCTTACGCGGAAGAGCAACGCGCCAATGGTCGCTTCAATTGGCCCGGGTATACCCGACTCCGAGACCTCGATGAGTGGCTGAAATACATGAGAGTCGTGCCGACGGAAGTGCGTATCTCATTTATTGTCGCGCTTGGGCTTCTCTTGGTCTGCACGGTGAATACCGTCGGCCTGCTGCTTGCGCGGTTCATGCGACGAGGGGCTGATATTGGAGTGCGACGAGCGCTGGGTGCGTCACGCAGCGCCATCTACGCACAATATCTTGTCGAAGCGGGCGTCATTGGCCTAGCTGGCGGACTTCTGGGAGTCCTGCTGACAGTTTGCTCGATTAGAAGTCTCGATCTGGTCTTTGAGGCCAAGATTGCGCGGATCGTGCACTTCGACGCAAGCACCATGGGGCTCGCCATCATGCTTGCCGTAGTCGTTGCGCTAATCGCCGCAGCCTATCCAGTGTGGCGTGCGTCCCGTATCCAACCTGCTTGGCAACTGAAAGCGGGATGATCGGATGAACATTCCCGTTAGACCCATTCTGTCTGCTCTCACCCGTCACAAGGCCGGGGTATTTCTCATCGCTCTGCAGGTTGCTTTGACGCTTGCCATCGTAGCGAATGCCATTTTCGTCATTGGCCAGCGCGTCATTTATATGTCACGGCCCAGCGGTATCGATGAATCGAACATTGTGGTCGTAGACAATCGTTGGGTGGGAGCCCTGACGCAAGAACAAGCCCGGGCAAAGACCGCCGCTGATCTTGCCATGTTGCGCCAGCTGCCAGGTGTGGCAGATGCCTACGCGGACTATTCCTTCCCTGCCGCCGGCCCATGGGCCATGGTTTGGGGCATTAGCCTGGACGCGAACCAAAAGTCGCCTACATCATTCTCTGAACCCTACTTTACGGACGAGCACGCGCTCGCTACTTATGGAATCCGACTGATCGCGGGTCGTAATTTTCTAGCGGACGAGGTGACGCCAGGATCGCAACTGGAGCAGTCGACGAGCGGTCCGATCATCATTACGCAAGATCTTGCTAGAAAGTTATATCCTGCCGAGTCGAGTCTGGGCAAGGTCGTCTATGTCGGCGGCGTCGCGCGCACCATCATTGGTGTTATCTCCGATATGGAGGTCCCCGCCGTCGGTACACGATCGTTCGCCTATCGCTCCGTCTTAAGTCCGATTCGGTTGAGCGACGCGGGCGGTGATCAGTACATTGTGCGTGCGAGCCCGGGGCAGGCGGAACACGTAAGAAAGTCTCTGGCCGCCGCTCTTTATAGCGTAAGCCGGATGCGAGTGATCGACGCCGTTGATGGTGTCCAGAGCTTCCACACACTACGAGGTAAGGCTTATTCTCGCGACCGTGGCCTCGTGATACTGCTGAGTGTAGCGTCAATCATCTTGTTACTAGCGACGGCCGGCGGCATCATTGGTATCACGGTGTTTTGGGTCGACGAGCGCCGACGGCAAATCGGCTTGCGACGTGCGCTTGGAGCAAAGCGGTCAGACATTTTGGCCCATATCCTTGCAGAGAATTTCTTCATCATCTTGATGGGCGTTTGCATTGGATCTCTGCTCGCATTTACAGTCAATCTCGCTCTAATGCATTATCTCGAGATGACAAGACTGCCAACTGCGTATATTGCCCTCGGCAGCGCCCTGTTGTTGATGCTAGGGCAGTGTGCTGCATTGACACCGGCCCGTCGTGCGGCGCGAATGTCACCGATGGAAGCCACGCGAGCCGCAATCTAGCGACCGGTATGACGCTAACGTTCAGCGACGCGCTCGCGCGCGGCGACATTCAAGCGATCCGGGCTTGCCCCAAGGCGGACCTGCACACACACGGCCTGGCCAATGCTGATCGTGCCTACGTCTTTGAGAAGACGGGCCGAGACATCGTGCCGGTGGCAACGCCACTGGAGTCGATGGATGGCATGCATGCGTGGGCGCAGGCGAACATTGGTAACTTGTTCGAAGGGCACAAAGGTCGGACGCTAGGGATTGAAGCGAGCTTTGTCAGGGCGCTCAAAGACGGTCTCAGTCGTATTGAATTCGGCGATGATGTCTGGATGGTCACTCAGGGCTTGGGGACACCTCAGGACCTTGTGGAGCAGATCACCGCTGTTCACAAACGCCTTGCGCCACAGATTGAGTGGATACCGCAGCTGGGATTGTCTCGGCACTGCAAGGTCGAGTTGATTCAAGCGTGGATGGCGCCTTGGCTCGAACTGGGCTTTCACAAAACATTGGACCTGTCGGGAGACGAGCTGGCTCAGCCAATTGAGGCTTTCCAGCCGCTCTATCGGGCAGCGAAAAAACGGGGCATGCGATTAAAGGCGCATGTTGGGGAGTGGGGCACGGCAGAGGATGTGCAACGGGCCGTGGAAGTTCTGGAGCTCGATGAAGTCCAGCACGGCATCGCGGCGGCACAGTCGGACTCGGTAATGCGATTCCTAGCGGACAATAACATCCGATTAAACGTATGTCCGACCTCCAATCTGCTACTGGGTCGAGTCGCGCGCCTCGAGGAGCATCCGATACGGCAGTTGTTCGACGCCGGCGTCCGAGTAACGGTCAACACAGATGATGTGATCGTGTTCGGCGTCAATCTTTCGGAAGAGTTCTTGCGGCTGTATCAGGCGGGCGTGTTTGCTGCCAGCGAGCTCGACGTGATTCGGCGATGGGCGCTGGAAGACTCGACACCAATTGTGACCTAAATGTCAGGCGCCTCGAGTGAGGCGCCCGAAGCGCTGGTCAAGTGACGATGTGGCCAGCCATGCGGGCTTCGTCGGCATACGCGGAAATCGTCTTGCTCGCGTTCTAACCGGAAGCCTGTGCGCCGGCCGCGCGCCGGCGACTACATGGAAGTTCTGGCTGTCCGCCGCGAAGCAGCATCCGGAAGCGTCGCGGGCATAGCGTAGCGGGCGCAAAACTCGTCGGTGCCGGGCGAGGCTGGGTGAGCCGTATGCCAGCGAACGCCGGCTGGTCCGCGAACGAAACAGGACTGCGAAGTGAAGCGCGGTATTGGCCGGACCGTTAGCGGAGCAGGATAGCGGAGCGCAGCGGACGAACCGCCCGGCCAGACGAAGAGCACGGACGATACCTCAATTCACGCGCACCATCTGGATACGCTCTTGTTCCGTGATCTGGGAAGATAGGACGACCAGGAAGCCCGTCCGATCTTTAATGACCTTCGCCTGCGTCGCCGTCAGATTCTGGTCAATCTTGTCCGGCGAGAGGTTATACATGGCCCCCGTTAGCGGATCCACAATCAGCATACCGATGCCGCCGCCAAAGACGAGATTCGCAAAGTACCAGCCGCTTACGGAAGACGTGAGGTTAACCTCTGCTGTCGCATGAGCAGGCATCTCGAATACCAGACGATAATTTTGGCCCTTGAAATACCTGAATTTCGATCGGCGCAGCCTCCGTCCAGCCGGTGGCAATGTCGGTGAGCACGAGACTGTTCACGTAGCTGCCGCGATTGACGGGGCCGCAATGAGCAACCAAGTCCATCTCCATGCTGCCCGGAGCCGGATCATTCCAGTCGGCAAAGGTGCGCATTTTGATCCGGCGGCGAGGTTCTGGGATCACCCGTGGAGGCTTCCTCGCTCGCGTCGCATTTCTCGGCGTCCGTAATAGCCGATCGATGGTTGCGGCGCTCATGGACAAGACCTTGGTTCGGATGTCTGCGTCGAGTTTCAGGTGGCCGTTCCGCTCCATCGCCGCCAGCAGGAGGGGAAGAAGTGCCTTCAGACGCTTACCGCACACCCGGTCGGAGGCTTCCCAGAGCACAATGAGTGCGGCCCGCGAGGCATCATCGTAGAGCGATGGCCGCTTTCGTGTTTGTCGCACCTTGGCGGTTCGGGCCTCATTGAGGACGCGGATCGCGGACTTCTCGTGATAACCAGATGCGGCGACGAACTCGTCCAGTATTCTGCGCTTTGCTTTGCCGGATGCAGCGCTGTATCTGCTGCGAACCGCCTCGACCAGCTCTGCACGCGCCGCGTGTGTCATCCTCGTCTTCATGGTGCCCCCCCAGGTGTCGGAGGCATCATGGTCGCACGGCTTCCCGGTAACATTTCAGGTGAGGCAACGACCTAGTCCGGTAACATTTTTAATGAGGCAATGCGACACCCGCGTGCTGGCCGCGCGTGGCATGGTGGAGAAAGCGCAGTTGCTGACATTGCTGGCCAAGACACCGATCGATGCGGAGTCGCGGGAGCGGATTCAGGGGCTTATTGAGAAGGACTTCAAGTAGCCGGGCGGGATCGGCGATCTCCAATGACAATCGATACACTGTTCGTAAGGCATTTTAAACCCATTGATTGTGCTCAAAAGCAGTGCGCCGGAACTGCCAAGCGACCAACGTGTGCGTGGGAGAGCTGCTACCGAACGCTCAAGCGCCGAGCGATACAATTCGCACCGCAAGAGTGCAAAAAACTGTCACTCAATACGCAATTCTCAATAAATGCCCGTGCGGTGAAAGGTTTGAGGATCTGCGGGGCCGACGCGCTCTCCGGCCAATGTGAGCCCGGAATTGTTCAAGCGCAGTGTGAGAGCGTTGTGGTCGTGCATGACAAACGTGACGGGCGCTTGCGGCGAGGAGCGTTTCGCGAAGTTCCCGTTGCTTTGCTTCAGGAGGCGCTCGGGTGTTTCTCCCAGAGCTTCGATCATAAGGCGTCCATTTTCGTCGAAGACGCGGTAGGTCCGGCGGTACTGCGCGAATGAGTCGTGATAGCCGCCTGTCACCACCTTCAGCAAGTAGGTTCCTGTGAATTTGCTGCGCTCGTCGGCGGAGACGGGCTCGTCGGTGAGAATCGGTTGCTGCGCTCGTGCGGGTGGGGCTGGGTTGGGGGGAAGCGCAAGTACTTTTCGGGCTAATGCGCTGCCGATGGATTTGGCGTTCTGTTCCGCGGTGTTGGTGAGCACGATGACGGTCAGGTCATCCGCGGGGAAGTGGTACATGCTGCCGCTGTAGCCGAGGAGGGAACCGTTCTGGCCGACGTCGCGATGGCCGTCTTCATGGCCGAGCAGAAACGCCATGCCGTAGTGCTGATCCGGGTCACTGGCCGTCATCTTGATTCCTGGGCCTTCCGCGGTGGTCATGAGCTTGAGATTTTCAGGCTTCAGAAGCTTGCCTAGCTGTACGGCGCGCCAGATGTGAAAGAGATCGGAGACGGTGCTGCAGAAGCGCAGATCGTAGCTGACCGCGCTGCTGTTTTCGGTGGCTGCCTCGTAGCGGTCGCCGACGCTCTGATAGCTGTGGGATAGTCCGTGAACGACCGAGGAATTGTCGCACGATGTAGTCGCAGTGGCGCCGGCGGGCGCGAACAGGTTCTTCTGCATGTATTCGGCGAAGGGCTGGCCGGTGACGCGCTCGAGAATTATGGTGAGAAGTTGAAAATTGGAGACAGACCAGTCCCACTGCGTTCCAGGTTCGTGGACCCATTGGCCGTTGGCGAATAACGCCATGACTTCATCCATGGCTTTGGGCTGGCGGTAGGTCGATTCGAGCGGGTCGCCGAGGTAGTGGTAGTCGACGATGCCGGAGGTGTTGCTGAGGAGCTGGCGGATGGTGACGTGATGTCCCTGAGCGGGAAACTCGGGGAGATACTTCGCGATATCGTCGTCGAGGGAGAGCTTGCCGCGTTCGACCTGCTGCATGACAGCGACCCCGGTGAACGGGAGCATAGGGCCGACGATGTGATAGACGGAGTCTGCTTTAGAGGGTGCTTCGAGTCCTATGTCGGATACACCGTAACCCTTGAGCAGGAGGATGTGATCGCCTTTGGCGACCAGCACCGAGGCTCCTACTACGTGTGATTGTGCGACAGCCTGTCTGGCAATGGAGTCGAGATCCGACTGCGAGGTGTCGGCCAGAGACACGGCATGAACCCCAAGTGAGAGAATCGCGGTTGCGAGTAACGAGCAAGGGATGCGCATCCGCTGATTGTAGTCTAGGAACTTTCTATTCATGTAACTTCCTTGGGGTCCGATTGCGGAGTTGGCTCAGGGCAGGGCTGGGATGATCACTAAGACGGTCCAATCGAATCTTTCCCTCCTCTTATTTTCGAGGCTCCCGCTCCGGGCATCGAACGACCGCAAGCTGGTGGCTCGCGCGGCTGCAAACGATGTAATGTGTCCGCCATGGAGGAGCCGCTCGACAGTTGGTTCAAGCGCGAGATCTTGACGCACGAGGGCATCCTCATGCGTTTTCTCGCTCGCGTCTGGTCACGGCGCGACGAGCTCCCGGACATCCGCCAGGAAGCTTACGCCCGCGTCTATGAGGCCGCCCAGAAGGCCCGCCCGCAGGCCCCTAAGGCTTTTCTCTTTAGCACCGCCCGACACCTGATGGTCGATCGAATCCGCCGCGAGCGCATCGTTTCCATACAAGCCGGTGGGGAAAACGAGTATCTGAACGTCTTAATAGACGAGATCTCTCCCGAACAGAGGGTCAGTGCCAATCAGGAGTTGGTGCGCCTTGCACGGGCCTTCGATCGCCTCTCGCCGAACTGTCGAGAAGTGATCTGGTTGCGCCGCGTGAAGGATCTGTCGCAGAAGGAGGTGGCCCATCGTATGGGGCTGGCGGAAAAGACCATCGAGAAGCACTTGCGACAAGGCGCCCGCCTGTTGGCGCATTACATGCGCGCGCATGTGCCGCCGAACCGCCTGCACGCACCCGAAGTCGACGCACGAGATGACGATGAGATCGAACATGGGCACCGAACGCACCAAGCAGATTGACGCCGCCGCGAGCGCGTGGCTCATCCGTCGTGACTCTGGATCCTGGAGCGCGGCCGAC
>Ga0193727_1000633_pt1 | contig 13842 bp, 15 predicted proteins | sample H2c2metaG_FD_143051 | JGI IMG/M metagenome (GOLD analysis project Ga0193727, IMG submission 143051) | Soil microbial communities from a riparian zone of the East river system, Colorado, United States - H2c2 | ecosystem: Environmental > Terrestrial > Soil > Riparian zone | place: USA: East River...
CCCAGCTTCGCTTCGCCGAGAATCTTCGGCTCGAGCTCAAACTGCACGAATTCCCCCACGCCTTTTCCCTGCACGAGCACCTTTGGTCCTTTCTCGTAAACCGCCACGCTCAATTTGTTCTTCTGCCCGAAAAAAATCGTCCATTCCTTCGGCGCGAACTTGAAGCCGAGTTCTTCGAGCAAAGCCCGCAGTTTTGCCACCTGATCATTAGTGAGCGGATGTGTATACGAATTCATTCACAGAAACCGTCCAACGCTGAACGCTCAACGTCCAACGCTCAACTCCGAATTCGACGTTGGACGTTCGGGGTTGGGCGTTGGACGTTACCTGCCAAATTGTGACCTCACTGAAAAACATTTCTCCTTTTCGCCGTTCTCTTCTCCGCTGGTTTCGCCGTCATAGCCGGAATCTCCCATGGCGCAAGACCCGCGATCCTTACGCCATTCTCGTCTCTGAGTTCATGCTCCAGCAAACTCAGGTCGCCACGGTAATTCCTTATTATAATAAATGGCTCCGCCGATTTCCTGATTTGGCCTCAGTTTCGTCCGCTTCGCAAAACGATGTCCTCCATGCGTGGCAGGGGCTCGGCTATTACAACCGGGCGCGAAACCTTCGTGCCGCCGCCAGCATTGTGCAGGATCGGCACCGCGGAACCTTGCCCGGCGATGTCGCTGCGATTCGCAAATTGCCGGGCGTTGGTCGCTATATCGCGAACGCAGTCGCAACCTTTGCTTTCAATCAACCGGTCCCAATCGTCGAAGCGAATAGCTCGCGTGTTCTGGCCCGATTGCTCGACATGCGCGCCCCGGTCGATTCCGCAATCGGCCGTGAAAAACTCTGGGCGTTTGCCGCGCAACTTGTCCCGAAGCGCAACCCGGCGCGTTTTAATTCCGCGCTTATCGATCTTGGTGCCCTTGTTTGCCTGGCGGATAAACCGAAATGCAGCGTCTGCCCGGTGAAGAAATTCTGCCGCGCAAAAAATCCCGGAGCGCTGCCCATCAAGAAATCCAAACCGCGCACAAAGCGACTTATCGAAAGACACGCATTTGTCGTTAGTAACGGCAGGCTCCTACTCGAGCAATCATCCGCACGCTGGCGTGGCATGTGGATTTTGCCGCGGTTCGAAACAGGAGCTTCTGACCAGCCGCTCTACAGGTCTACGTTTCCGTTCACCCATCATCGGATTGCGTTTGTGGTGTACCGTCGTGCAGCGCCAAACAGAGTTTCTCCGACGCAGGACTGGTTTGAATCCATCGACGACATCGCGATGCCATCGCCTCATCGGCGCGCAGCACAAGCTCTCCTTAGCGCAACACAAGTAGCACCGTCACGCCGGCGACGGTCGTCAAAATTGTAATCGGAATTCCAAAACGCGCGTAATCCCAAAACCCGACCTGGATATGATCGCGCGCTGATTCCACCACGATCATGTTCGCGACCGAGCCGATGATTGTTAGATTGCCGGCAAACGTCGTCCCAAGCGCAAGCACTTTCCACATCAAAACCGGGTCCGTAAATCGCGCGATCCAATTTCCCGCCACCAACACGAACGGCACGTTTGAGAAAACGTTCGATCCCACTACGGAAAACCAGGTGAGGTTCCAGGCTTGCGCCGGCGTGCTTGATCCAAAGATCGGCTGCAACCGCGAGTAAATCGCCTCTGGCAGGCCGGTATCACTTAAGCCGTCGACCACGACGAATAGCGCCGCGAAAAAAAGAAGCAAATGCCAATCGACCATCTTGAGCACATCGTGCGTGTCGCGCCGCGCGAGCACCATCACAAGTGCCGCACCGGCCATCGCTGTCCACGGCAGGTTCAGGCCGGCCAGGAAACCGGCAAAGATCGACACCAACACAACGCAAACTAGCACGAACAAACTGCGCTCGAGCTTTGGAACTGCGTGTTCGGTACGATCAATTACTGTTTTCCGTAACATCTTTCGAAAACCAAAACGCAAAATGAAAAAATTAATCGCCAGCCCAACAAGAGCCGGCGGCAGGAGCGCGCGCGAAAATTCCGAAAACGGAATGCGTGAGAAATGTCCGATGATCATGTTTTGCGGGTTGCCCACCAGCGTGGCCACACTGCCGACGTTTGCGCTCGTCGCGAGCGCGATGAGAAACGGAAGCAGCGGTAGCTTCCCGCGCCGGATAACGGCCACCACAAGCGGTGTGAGCATCAGGCAAATCGTGTCGTTTACCAGCAGGGCCGAGAGAATTCCCGACGTAAGGGTGATGTACAGTAAAAGGCGCTCGGGAGTTCGCGAGAAATTCAGCACCAGTTCCGCTGCCCACTCGAAAAAATGCGCGAGATAAAGATAGGCCGAGATAAGCATCATACCCAGCAGCAATACCAGCGTATCGTAGTTGATTGCGCGATACGCCCGCTCCGGCGTCATTACACCGGTGGCAACCATCAGCACCGCGCCCAACAACGCCGCAGCCGGACGATTCAACGGCAGAACCTTGAGTTGACGGCCGCTAATGAGGACGTAGGTGATGACAAAGATCGCGCTTGCAGCCAGCTCCCGCTGCCAGTGGTTCACACGCGTGCATAACGGATGCCAGGCTGTCTTTCAATGGCGCTGTGTTCGTTTCGCTTTTAACTAACCTTGGACATTGAACGTTGAACGTTTCTCTGCGATAACCTTTCGCATCGAGCTATGAGAAGCATGACTGGGTACGGCCGGGCTGAAGTGGTCCATGCCGGGAAAAAATTTAGCGTGGAACTCAATTCGGTGAACCGAAAGCAGAGCGACATCGTAATTAATCTTCCGCGGGACCTGACCGAGCTCGAACCGCGCATTCGCCAGACGATCAATGAAAATATCTCGCGCGGCCGAACGAATGCCACGGTCACCCTTCACAGCGGCCCAAACGGCTCACGCAACCTGGCGCTCGACACTGAATTGGCCCGCTCCTATCACGAAGCGATGCGTGCGTTGCAAAAGGAGTTGAATTCTCCCGGCGAGATTACAATCAGCACAATCCTGCAAGCCCCGGGAGTGATGCGCTTTCCTGAACAGGCGCTCGACGCTGAGGAAGCATGGCCGGCCATCGATCGCGCTCTGCGCGGCGCCCTGGCCGATTTAATCAAAATGCGCGAACGCGAGGGAAAACATCTGGCCAAGGACTTGATCCATCGCCTCAAAGCAATTCGCAAAAAGCTCAAGGAAATCCGCACGTTCCATCCCGATGTGGTCAAGAGATATCGCGCCGTACTTATCGATCGCATCCAGAAGGCTGGTTTACCCATTGCCAGTGACGATGAACGTTTGTTAAAGGAGATATCGTTCTTTGCTGATCGCGCAGACGTGTCGGAGGAACTGACGCGTCTGGAAAGTCATCTCACCCAATTTGCGCACCATCTGCGCAGCAAGGAACCAGTCGGGCGCACACTGGAATTCATCGCCCAGGAAATGTTTCGAGAACTCAACACGCTCGGCGCAAAAGCAAATGATGCTGCAATTTCTCAGCGCGTCATCGCCTGCAAGGCGGAGCTGGAGAAGATTCGGGAGCAAGCCCAAAATCTTGAGTAAAAAATTCAGCCGTCGCGGGATTCTTTTTGTGATTTCTGCTCCATCGGGCGCGGGTAAGACCACACTCGTGGAAAGAATTCGGCGAACCCCCAATCTTTTTTATTCTGTCTCGTGCACAACCCGGGCGCCGCGGGCCGGCGAAATTGACGGCCAGGATTATCAATTTCTTTCCGATGCAGATTTCCGGGAGCGAATCGAGAAAGGGGATTTTCTGGAACACGCGGAAGTGCATCGAGACCATTACGGCACATTGCGGGAACCGGTGGTGACGAATCTAAAAAGCGGAAAGGATGTTTTGATCGACATCGATACGCAAGGCGCTGCTGTTATCCGTAACTGCGGCGATCCGGTGATCCGAGATGCTTTGGCCGACGTTTTCATCATGCCTCCCGATCTTGAGGAATTGCGGAAACGCTTGCTAAAGCGCGGAACGGAAACCGCGGAGCAAATCGATTCGCGTCTGGCCACCGCCGCCCGGGAGATGGAACACTGGCGCGACTACCGTTATACTATTATCAGTGGATCGGTGGAGGAAGATTTGCAGAGGTTCCGGCAAATCATGGAGGCAGAAAGTTATTTGAGCCGGCGTTTGATCGAGAAATGATTGCAGAAGGCAGAGACTCCAAAAGGAAACGCGATAAGGCGAGCGGGCGAAAGGTTGTACGCATTCGGCCCGGCACGAAATCGATCGTGCTCGGAGTAACGGGGTCGATTGCTGCGTACAAGTCGGTTGAGCTCGCCAGTTTGCTGCTTAAACAAGGCCACGAAGTTTTTGTCGTCATGACACGCGATGCGACTGAATTTATTTCTCCGCTCACGTTGCAGACGCTTTCAAAAAATCCTGTGACAACCAGCTTCTTTGACGAGAAGGAAAGCTGGCGGCCCGGGCACATCGAGCTCGCCGACCGCGCGAACCTGTTGGTGATCGCCCCGGCGACAGCGCACATCATCGCCGAACTCGCCCACGGTCTGGCCGATCATCCGCTTGCAGCCATCGCACTCGCAACGCGCGCTCCAATTCTGCTCGCGCCGGCGATGAATGGAAAAATGTGGGGGCATCCTGCTACGGTGGACAACGTGGAAAAATTGAAAGAGCGCGGCGTCGATTTTATCGGACCAGAAGAAGGAATGCTTGCCTGCGGCTACGAAGGCATTGGCAGACTTTGGAATGTGAACGACATCGCGTTCCGTGCGGAGTTCCTGCTGGCTCGCCAGGATAATTTGATCGCGTGAGATTCCTTATCACGGCCGGGCCCACGCGCGAGCCGATCGATCCGGTTCGTTACATTTCGAATCGCTCATCCGGGAAAATGGGCTACGCCATTGCCGAAGCGGCGCTCGCTGAAGCGCACCAGATCATGCTGATTTCAGGTCCGGCGAATCTTGAGGCGCCGGACAATGCAACGTTGATTTCTGTTTCGACCAGCGACGAAATGTTCGAAGCGGTCCACCGGTATGCAGACGAATGCGACATATGCGTGTTGTGCGCCGCCGTCGCCGATTACAAGCCGGTGAGCGTTTCGTCCACAAAAATCAAAAAGCGCGGCGCGAAGTTCTCGCTTGAACTAGTTCCCACGCGCGACATTCTCGATTCGTTAGGCCACAAGCAGGATCGGCAATTCGTTCTCGTCGGTTTCGCGGCGGAAACAGATCACGTGGAAGAAAACGCCACTAGGAAGCTGCGCGCAAAGAATTGCGACATCATCGTCGCAAACGATGTAAGCAGCGCAGATTCAGGAATGGAGAGCGACGCGAACGAAGTGATAATTTTGTTTCGAAACGGCGAAAGAGAGAAAATTTCTCGGGCGCCAAAAAAAATTATCGCGCGCGAGCTCGTAAAAATATTTTCGAATTTCGCAACAAAAATGTTTGACAAAAAAAATGTCGCGATTAACTGAACTCGATTAAGTGAAGTCATTCCCAACTCTTCACAGAGTTCCGCGCGTGTTGCGGATGAAAGGGGGGAATCAGTTCGATGGCGAAGAAAAAGAAAGCAGCAAAGAAAAAATCAGCGAAGAAAAAGAGGCATTAACGCCCCACGCTTGATCAACGGCTCCGAAGGCTTTCGGAGTCACAACCCTAACTTCAACCCGGGAGGAGAATTTATTTTCCTCCCGGTTTTTTTTGCGTTCGCCTGTCATTCCCAGTGTCGTCGCCTGCCAACCCGTAGCTTCGTGCGCAGGCTGGAGGAATCCCTGATTGTGACTCTGGAAGGAAAATCGGGATGTCTCGACTTGACTCGACATAGCAAAGGCAAACGGATTTTTGCCGATGTGGAGTTGAGAGGTTGAGCCTCTCAGCGGAAACGCTATTCTGAATCAACTCAACTTCTCGACCTTTCAACGGGTCAACTTCGCGATGAAACATTACCTCGATGCGGCTGAAAAAGCCGCGCGTGCAGCCGGCAAGTTACTTCGGAAAAATTTCCGGCGGCCACAACGGGTCAATGCCGTCGCAGCGCACGATATCAAGCTCGAGATCGACGTTCAGGCACAGGAGTTAATTAGCAGACTCCTTCTCAAAGAGTTTCCCAAGCACGCGCTTTACGGTGAAGAAGGAATCGTGGGTGATCAATCCAGCGAACACCAATGGATCGTCGATCCGCTGGATGGCACCGTGAATTATTTCTATGGCATTCCACATTTTTGCATCTCGATTGCATTGCGTGTCCGCAACGAGGTCATGGTTGGTGTTATCTACGACCCCATTCGTCGGGAGATGTGGAAAGGACAAAAAGGCGAGATTCCAAAATTGAATGGCGATCCCTTCCACGTAAGCGATCGCGCAGATCTCGCGGAAGCCGTCGTCTCCATTGGGCTCGCCAAAACCGCCGAGACGATCAACACAAATTTCCCGTTGCTCCAGCAAATGATTCATCGCGTGCGCAAATGCCGGGTGCTGGGCAGCGCTGCGCTCGACCTGGCTTATGTCGCCTGCGGACGACTCGACGCTTACATTGAGCAGGGAATCAGCCTCTGGGACATCGCAGCCGGCTGGCTCCTGGTTGAAAACGCCGGTGGAACTGTCGATCTTCGCCCGCGCGAGGACATGAAAGATAAATACAGCATCATTGCGTCGAATGGCGTTATTAATCTTAAACTCTGATGGCCATGAATGTTCGATGCGGAATTGGCTACGATGTGCACCGCCTTGTTGAAGGACGGAAGCTGATCCTTGGCGGCGTCGAGATCGCGCACTCGCGCGGATTGGAAGGACATTCCGACGCAGACGTCTTGTCTCACGCCATCGCAGACGCATTGCTGGGAGCGATCGGCGCCGGCGATATCGGCCAGCATTTCCCAAACACGGACGAATCGATTCGGGGCATCAACAGCATCGATATTTTGAAACACGTGAGCGAATTGCTTGCGGAAAAGAAAGCCCGCGTGCTCAACATCGATGCAACAATCATCGCCGAAGAGCCGAAGATCGCGCCGCATGTTTCCGCGATGCGGAAGAACATTGCGAGCGCCATCGACGGTAGCGAATCCGAGGTAAGCATCAAAGCGACAACAAATGAAAAGCTCGGACCGATCGGGCGCAGCGAAGGCATTGCCGCAATGGCGGTGGCTAGCGTTGAAGTGGTAGAGCGCGACCGCCGGGCGCGCCGAAAAGGCGACTAATGGCGTTGCGCTTCTTTAACACTTACTCGCGCAAGATCGAAGAATTCGAGCCGCGCGATCCGGCAGCGCGCGCAATCAGCATCTACACCTGTGGACCGACCGTTTACAGCCGCGCGCACATCGGAAATTTTCGCGCTTACATCTTCGAAGATTTGCTTCAGCGCCACTTGGAACTGCGCGGTTACAAGGTGCATCGGGTGATGAACATCACCGACGTCGACGACAAGACGATCCGCGGCGCGCGCGAAGCCAAAGTGCCGCTGACGAAGTTCACCGAGCAATTCAAAAAGGCGTTCTTTCAAGACGCCGAAACATTGCGGATCAAACGCGCCAATGAATTCCCCGCTGCTACCAATCAGCCTTACATCGACCGGATGATCGAGATGATCGGCGAGCTCATCGCGCGCGGTCTCGCTTATCAAGCGGACGACAAATCGGTTTATTTTCGTATCAACAAATTTCCTGATTACGGCAAGCTCGCGCACTTCGACCTCACGCAATTGCAATCAACGGGACGAGTGAAGCACGACGAATACGACAAGGAACACATCGGCGATTTTGCACTCTGGAAAGCGTGGGACGAAGAAGACGGCGATGTGAAATGGGATTCGCCATGGGGCCCAGGCCGGCCCGGCTGGCACATCGAATGCAGCGCGATGGCGACGGCGCTGTTAGGTGATCAGATCGATATTCATTGTGGTGGCGTCGATAACATTTTTCCGCATCACGAAGCGGAGATCGCCCAGAGCGAAGGCGTGACGGGAAAGAAATTCGTCCGTTACTGGCTGCACTGCGCGCATTTGCTGGTCGATGGCCAGAAAATGTCGAAGTCGTTAGGCAACTTTTACACTGTCCCGGATGTTCTGGCGAAAGGTTACACCGGGCGCGAGCTTCGTTACGCGCTGTCGCGCGTGCATTATCGCGTGCCTCTCAATTTTACCTGGGAGGGAATGAAAGAGGCGCGAGAGTCGTTAGCTCGGACTGATGAATGGCTCGGACGGTTGCGGGAAGCTACAGAAAAAGAAAACGTCCAACGCCCAACGTCCAACGTCCAACGTCCAACGCAGAAGTTTGAAGAAGCGCTCGATGATGACCTAAACATTTCCGCGGCGCTCGGATTCCTGTTCGAATCGATTCGCGAGACGAACCGCGCGATGGACGAAGACAAGTTCGACGCCGCATCGGCAAAAGCGTGGCTCAAGTGGTGGGAACGAATCAACGCGGTCCTCGATCTCGAACCGGACACCGAAATCGTGGTCCCAGTAGAAGTGGCGCAACTTGCAAAGGAGCGCGAGAACGCAAGGCGCGAAAAACATTGGAAGCGAAGCGACGAACTGCGCGATCAAATTTCCGCCCTGGGCTGGGAAGTGCGTGATACGAAGGAAGGGCAAAAACTCGCAGCACATGGCCCGTTGTGATTAGGGAATTTCCGCTCGCAACTCTGAGAGTGATTGATCATCTTGAGCACTAAAAATGTTTGCACCCGCCGACTTTCTTGACCTCGAACACACGGCTCATCCGAAGTTGTTCGAAAACCAGAATTACGTCTGGGACGCGCTCAAGCAAATCGCCAGTTACCTGCAATTTCGTTTGAAACCTGCAATCTTCGGCGAGCTAATGGGCAAGCCATTTATTAGCAACCATGTTTTTATTGGCAGAGGAACGCTAGTTGAACAGGGTGCGGTGTTGAAAGGCCCGGCGTGGATCGGCGAAAATTGCCACATTCGCAGCGGCTGTTATGTTCGCGAAAACGTGATCGTCGGTAACGGCGTAGTCATGGGAAACTCCTGCGAATTCAAGAATTCCATCCTGTTCGATGAAGTCCAGGTGCCGCATTTCAATTACGTCGGTGATTCGATTATTGGTCACCACGCACATCTGGGCGCAGGCGTGATTCTCTCCAACGTAAAGCTCGATCACGCCGAAATCGCGGTCGTAACACCCGATGGCCAAATTCCGACGGGCCTCAGAAAATTCGGCGCAATCGTTGGCGATAGAACGGAGATCGGCTGCAACGCAGTGATCAATCCCGGCTCGGTTATCGGTCGCGATGCCAGCGTGGTCAAGCTGCGACAGGAACTGCAGGTTGTTGAACAACGCGCAGGTTAGGCGCAATCGGGCTTCCAATCCGACGAAGCGCGGAAAGCAGGAGCGGATGGGGGGGGATTCGAACCCCCGGTGCCTTTCGGCACACACGCTTTCCAGGCGTGCACAATAGACCGCTCTGTCACCCATCCGTTAGAGCGACCTCAACTGTAGCGGCGGTCTGTAACCGTAACATCTGACTATTCGGCGCTCACAGAGCGCCGCTACAACTGCAAGCGGCGGAACAATTCGTCTAGTGGCAATTGAATGCCGATGTAAAACTCGCCGAAGTCGGCGTACTCGGCGCTGACCGGATCGAAACGCATTTTGTAAACGATCGCTTTGATCTGGAAGGTGTCGCGCGCAAACAGCGTTACACCCCATTCCGCGTCGTCGAGGCCGGTCGAACCGGTGATGAGCTGTTTCACTTTGCCAGCGAACTCGCGGCCTACCGTCGCGTGTCCCTTCATCAGTTTGCGGCGCTCGTCGTACGGCAGCGCGTACCAATTCCGCTGTTCGCCACGGCGCTTACTCATGTTATAAAAGCAAACGACCGGCCAGTCGGGCAGCATGGGATAAACGCGCTCCTGCCGGTAGTGTTTCATTCGCTCGCGAAATGTCGCCAGAGCTTGATCGAGTTTTACGGGATCCTTCCGCACACTGGACTCCAGCGTCTGTGCGTATTCGTCTTCGGTCGTGATGTATTCGCTTTCCTCGGTCAGCGACAGATAACTGTAAACCGGGGTCAGTGCGTCTGCGCCTAACGAGAGCGAGAGCTGTTTTTCAATCTTGTTGGCATTCTGCAGGTCGGGCGTGATCAACATGAAACCGACGTCGGCTTTCGGCGTGACCACACCAAGCGTGAGTAATTGCGTTGAATCCATGGCGCGCACTTCCTGCACAAGCGACGACAGATTCGTTTTTGCGGCATTTTGTTCTTCACGGCTCAGCAGTTGCCATTGGCCATACTCGATTCGGTAAAACAAATGCAGGCAATGCCAGCCTTCTTCGGGAACCAACGCGATGTTTTTATCGGTCATCGCGGTTAGTTTCGTACCCATAAATTTCTGGTCAAGGTTGTAGCGGCGTTTGTGACAAACGCCAAACTGCCGGGGCGCTCGCCGCGGCGAGCGACTCTACAACAAATTTAACGCGCGGGCGTTGCTGTTTTCGGCAAATGCGCCATGCAGTACTCCTCACCATCGCGTGCCACGCGGAAGTCGAGGTTCGGATCGCTCAATTCGGTCGCGCCGCACACTGCGCATTTATGAAGCGGCTCGGCTTCGCTACGCGAACTCTGCGCATAGCGCTTTCTTCGCGCCGAGACTTCGCCGCGATGCCGAGCGTCGTGAATAATTTCTGGTCCGAAAAAGATCAAATAATTGGCCAGGGCGGCCACCAGCGCCATGCGATAGGAATTCGTGCCGACAACAAAGCCGAACAATAAGAACGCCGCTGAGACCCAGGCGATCCATTTGATTTTCGCCGGTAAAATAAAGAAAAGATAGATCACCTGATCGGGATAGAACCGCGCGAAAGCGAAAAACAGCGACGCGTACAACATTGAGTTGGAAAAACGCGCTCCGAAGAAAAATGCGGCCGCTGTCGTGCCGATCATTCCGACGATGAAATAAAGCGTTAGGCGAAACGCTCCCCATGCCTGTTCAAGGCCCTCGCCGATGAACCAGAGAAACCAAAGGAGAAGGAAGACCCATAAAAAACTGTTGGTCTGCGGAAGGAAAATATACGTGATCAATCGCCAGATTTCGCCGTGGCGGATCCGCGCTGGGTCTAGGTCAAGCATGAAACCAAAACCCGGGTTCAAACGAACCAGCAAAAAAGTGAGCCCGGTAAAGGCGACTACGATTCGCATCAACCCCGGAATGCCAAGAAAGCCAAAGCGGCGTTCAAGTTTGTCGATTACAGGCATCGCTCGTCGACAGTAGCGCAACAATCCCTCACCTCAATCCTCTCCCTTTCAGAAAGGGACAGGCGGATCTTGAGCTAGCCCGAGTGAAAAATGTGGACGTTCGGATCCTTTCCTCTCCTCCTCAATCTCGGAGAGGATGAAGGTGAAGAGTCGAAATCCAGACCAACCACTGAATCATGCGAACGCTTGCGCTGCTATTCGTGCAGTCTAGTTTGGCGCGTGAGCGAAGACGCACCAAAGAAAACGCCCCTTTACGAAGAACATGTTCGGCTCGGCGCGAGAATCGTTCCCTTCGCTGAGTGGCTCATGCCGGTCCAATACACAAGCATCGTCGAGGAACATCAAGCCGTGCGAAACAATGTCGGCATCTTCGACATTTCGCACATGGGACAATTGATTGTGGAGGGAGCAAGCGCATCCGAATGGCTTAACACCATGCTCACAAATAACGTCGGCAAGCTCGACGTTGGCACGGGTCAATACACCTTTCTGCTGAACGACCGTGGCGGCATCATCGATGACCTGATCGTTTATCGGATTGGCCAGAGGCAATTTCTGCTCGTAGTGAACGCGGCGCGAGCAGACGAGGATTTCGCCTGGCTGCAGGACCATCTTCCGGCCGCAAACGCAGTTCTGCTCACGAATCGCAGCGCGGATTTTGGCGGAGTCGCGATTCAAGGTCCGCGGATCGCCGAGTTTTTTCACGCGCTGTTCGGCAAGGATGCCAATCTTCCTCCGCGAAATTCAATTGCCGATTTTCCATTCGACGGAACGACTGTCTCCGTCGCGCGCACTGGATACACCGGAGAGGACGGGATTGAAGTTTTCTTTCGCTCAAGTGATGCGGCGAAGTTTTGGAACACCTCGCTCGAAAGAGGTAAGCCGTTCGGAATTAAGCCGTGCGGTCTCGGTGCGCGCGACACGTTGCGCCTGGAAATGTGCTACCCGTTGAACGGCTCCGATCTGTCGCCGGAACGAAATCCAATTGAGGCAGCGCTTGGATTCTTCGTCGACCTGACAAAACCAAACTTCATAGGACGGGACGTTTTGGTTGAAACAAAAGAAAAAGGACCCCCTGAAAAGCTCGTGCCGTTTCGAATGAAAGAGAAAGGACCGCCACCGCGACCGCATTACGCAGTATTCGAGAACGGGGAACACATCGGCGAAGTCACCAGCGGAACGCTTTCTCCGAGCTTGAACTGGGGCGTAGGAATGGCGTATGTCTCGACGGCGCACGCGAAAATCGGCGCCCAGATCGACATCGAAATTCGCGGACAAAAATTTCCAGCTACCATAGAAAAGAAACCGCTCTACAAAAAATCATGAATGTCCCTGACGACCTCCTCTACACCGAATCACACGAATGGATTAAACGCGAAGGCGATAAAGTGCGTGTCGGCATTACCGACCACGCCCAATCTGAATTGACTGACGTGGTGTACGTCGAGTTGCCAAAAATGGATCGGCAAGCGAACGCCAAAGAAGCAATCGCAGTTGTCGAATCCGTGAAAGCAGCGAGCGACATTTACGCGCCGGTAAAAGGAACCGTCCTGGAAGTAAACAAAGCGCTCGAAGCCGACCCGGGGCTGATCAACCGCGAACCCTACGGTCAGGGCTGGATTTTCATTCTCAAGCTCGACAACGCAGACGATCTCAAGCAGTTGAAAGACGCGGAAGCGTACAAGAAGCAAATCAGTTAACATCCCGAGCATGGGTAACCGCCCTGCTCGCTTGCGCACTCCACACAGTTCCTGGCCTTCCACTCGGACTGAATGGGATCTGCTGCGATGAAGGTCAGATACTTCAAATCAGCAAACGATTTTCGTAGATGGCTGGAGAAGAATCACGCGATCACGCAAGAACTATGGGTTGGTTATTGCAAGAAGAGCTCCCAGCAACCGAACATCACCTGGCCAGAATCGGTAGATGAAGCGCTCTGTTTTGGCTGGATCGACGGAATCCGCAAGAGCGTCGATGATTTGCGTTATACTATTCGATTCACGCCACGAAGACGGGGAAGCATTTGGAGCGCGGTCAACATTAAACGCGCACAAGAATTGAGCGATAAAGGCTTGATGAAGCCCCACGGAATGGCTGCGTTTGACGCGCGGAAAGAAAGCCGCTCGGGAATTTATTCCTGCGAGCAAAGGAGCGCCAGTCTCGATGGACCTTACGAGAAAAGGTTGAGACAAAACAAAGCCGCCTGGGATTTCTTTTACGCTCAGCCGCCCTCGTATCGAAAAGCAACCGGTTGGTGGGTAGTAAGTGCAAAACAGGAGCCTACGCGACTGAAGCGGCTGGAAAAGCTGATAACAGAATCGGCGAGAAGAAAACGCCTCAGATAGTAATAGAAAGCCGTCTTGGCCGAGCCACCGAAAGTCCGGACTGGCATTCGCGAACGAACCGCGCGCTCCTTAATTCGCTCAAACTGGGTAATGCGCGAATTCCTTCACCCCGTTTACAGAAGGCCAGAGACGATGTTGATTAAAAGCGCAAGGATGATGCTATTAAATCCAAACGCGAGAACGCTGTGGACCAGAGTGAGGCGACGCATGCGCCGCGAGGTGATTTGGACGTCCGACACCTGGCAGGTCATGCCGACGACAAAGGCAAAATAGGCGAAATCAAAATAATCCGCCGGCCGATTACCGGGAAAAATTAGACC
>Ga0193727_1000634_pt1 | contig 13841 bp, 13 predicted proteins | sample H2c2metaG_FD_143051 | JGI IMG/M metagenome (GOLD analysis project Ga0193727, IMG submission 143051) | Soil microbial communities from a riparian zone of the East river system, Colorado, United States - H2c2 | ecosystem: Environmental > Terrestrial > Soil > Riparian zone | place: USA: East River...
GACGGTAAGCGTCAGACCCACGGATTCGAGGCGCAATTCATCACCGAGATCAGTCAACAGCTCCCAGCTCCAGCGATCGCCGCGCCCGCGACGAAATAGCTCGATCCAAAGGCGTCCTGCGAAACGATTACGTACTCTTTCAGACTCTTCGGCTGTCCATACGCCGCTGGTTTCTCAAACCGGTCGATGGGTTCTGAGTCCGGCGAGCTGACCTCGATGATGAGTCGCGGTTGTTTTCGGTAGTACGCATCCGCGCCGGGGCCGTCGCACGCAACAACAACATCCGGATAATAAAACACAGCGTCACTGACCGAGACCTTCATATCCGATATGAATGCCTCGCAGGCCCCATCACCGAGATGATCGTCGAGCCGATTGTACAGATTCCCGGCGATATGTTGTGCCGGTCGCGGGCGCCTGCCATCGCATAGATTTGGCCGTCGATGTACTCGTCACGAACAGGGCTATCCTTCTCTGCTTCAAGATACTCGTCCACGCTCAACCGCTGCACTTTTCTCGACACGCTCACTGGTTTTCCTCGCGGCAATCTTAGCATACGATACCTCGACTCATCCGGGGAACCCTACCGAAGCGCTCATTTGTCTTTGAGAAGCATAAGCGCTCTGCGTACAATACAGACGGTTTCTGGAGCTTTGATAATGTCCACAATCACAATCGAATTGCCTGATGAACTCTCCGACCTGGTTGCTGAGGCGGGAGAACGCCTGCCCGAGCTGTTGGCGCAGAGTCTCCGACAACCTCCGTTGCCAGTGCACGTCTACCGATATGTCTTAGACTTTCTTGCGAGCAACCCGTCAGCAGAGCAAATCGCGTCCTTCGCACCGACGCCGGAAATGGCCGAGCGGCTAAGAACATTGCTCGCTCACGAAACTGCCAATAACATCACGCCAACGGAGAAAGCCGAACTCGAGGAATACGAACGGCTCGAACACCTGATGGTAATGATCAAGGCCGGCATGCTTCGCAACCTGGCGCATGCATCGTGAGTATCACGCACATTCCCGGGTCAGTGCGGCGCAAAATCGTAGAACGGGCCGGAAACCGCTGCGAGTACTGTCTGCTTCCGGCGGAGGTGGGCTTCTTCCCGCACGAGATCGATCACGTGATCGCTGAGAAGCATGGCGGCAAAACCGAGACCGACAATCTGGCGTATGCCTGCTGGAGGTGTAACAGACATAAAGGAACTGACCTCGGTTCCTTCGATCCCGAAACAAATGGCTTCAGCCCTTTATTCAATCCTCGAACGCAAGTGTGGACGGATCACTTCGAGTTTCACGGGGAACAGATAGTTGGATCGACCCCGGAAGGCCGCACGACCGTGAGCCTACTCCAGTTGAACAACAACAACCGGGTCGCCGAGCGCACAACTTTACGAGTTATCACGTAGAATCGAGCAAGCTCCGTCTGCCTATTGCTGGCGAGAGAGCGTCGAATAGCTCTTTTAGCCACGTCCCAAGCCTATCACCCACGCTTACACTGACGCTCCTGCAATCTTCCGTGTTTCTCCAAACTTTCCGTCGCGAGCCGCGTTAGTTTGTGTTAGATTGATTCAGCGCCCAAAATCGCTAGACCGAGGACCCAGATTAGTGATCACCACCGCCCGGAGGCTCGAACAACTCCAGTCAACAATCGAGAGCGTGATTCGGGGCAAGTCCGATATCGTCGAGCTCTCGCTCGTGTCACTTCTCGCCGGCGGGCACCTCCTGATCGAAGACGTGCCCGGCGTCGGCAAGACCACTCTCGCCCAAGCCCTCGCCCGGAGCTTCGATTGCAGCTTTCAACGGATTCAATTCACTTCCGATTTGCTGCCTTCGGATATCGTCGGCCTCGAAGTCTTCAATCAAAAAGAAAGCACGTTCGAGTTCAAGGCGGGCCCGATCTTCGCCAACGTCGTATTGGCCGACGAAATTAACCGGACCACGCCAAAGACTCAGTCGGCGTTGCTGGAAGCAATGGCGGAAGGTCATGTCACCGTCGAGCAGGAGACCTACCAGTTGCCGCGCCCGTTCCTTGTGCTTGCGACTCAGAACCCGATCGAGCATCACGGAACTTACCCGCTTCCCGAATCACAGCTCGATCGATTCATGATGCGATTGCGAATGGGCTACCCTGAGATGGAAGACGAGAAGATAATCTTGCGCCAGCAGTCGTTGAACTCGGCCGTCGATCACATCACGCCGGTCATGCATAGTGAAGACGTGCTTGCGCTTCAGCACGAGGTGCGAGACGTCGCCGTCGATGAAAGCCTGGTTGACTATTTGATCCGCATTGTCCGCGCTACTCGCGAAGCCGAGATCCTCGACCTGGGCGTGAGCCCGCGGGGAAGTCTCGCGCTCTACCACGCGTCGCAAGCGCTCGCATTCATCGAAGGCCGCGACTTCGCGATACCCGACGACATCAAGCGCCTGGTCGTTCCCATCTTCGCTCACCGCATCGTAGTCAATTCGCGCTACTCGACCGGGCTCCGCCGCTCCGACGAGGCCGAAGCCGCCCTCCAGGAAATCCTCAAAACTGTAAGCGTGCCGCTGTGAGGTGAAGCATGAACCGGCAGGCATGGCGTGACTTTTTCATCACCGTCTTTTTTCTCGGACTCGCTTTCATCATCGCGCTGCTCAGCTCGGTTGCCTCCGAACAGAACAGGATACTGCTTGCGCCAATCGCCGCGGCGATCTCGCTGCTGCTGGCGTTTATCGGAGCGCTGTACATCATTCCGCGGCTGGCGCGAAACGTAAGAATCGAGATACTGCGCTTTGCCATCAGGACTTCGATAACGGTTGAAGGGCTGATGTTTATCGTCTTTCTTGTAGTCGTCGGGTTTGCGGCATGGAACGCGGGCAACAATCTGCTCTACCTGGTCTTGTCGGCGATGCTCGCGTTTCTGATTGCAGCGAACTTTCTTGCTCGCATTTCTCTTGTCGACGTAGCGGTGCAGCTCAGATTCCCGGATCACATCTTCGCCGGCGAGCCCGCGACGATCAGCGTCACGCTGGCGAACCACAAGCGCTTCATGCCGAGCTACAGCTTGATGGTGGAAGCGCTTTCGGAAACGCGCGCCGGCGACGAACACCCGGCGATGGGCAAAAAGAGCGACGGGACAACTCCCCTCAGCGCGTCGCCGCATCACCGCATTAGCCTCTCTGTCGCATCGTCCTGGAACAGCGGGCTTAGCAAGCTCGCTTACTTCGTTCTCGCGCCTGCGCGCTCTAGCGTTCGCCAGCGCACCGAGCACACTTTCAAACGACGCGGCCGCTACCCCATCACCGGCTTTCGTTTAGCGACAAAATTTCCTGCGGGCTTTTTTAAGAAGTGGAGAAGGATCGACGCGAGCGGGGAGATATTGGTCTATCCCAGACCGCAGCCGCTCGACGATTTCTATCACGCGCTGCCGATGCTGGCCGGACGTATTCAAAGCCATGCGCGAGGCTCGGGGGACGACCTGTATGGAATCCGCCGCTATCACCCTTCGGACCACATGCGAAACATCGATTGGAAAGCCACCGCCAAGTCGATGCAGATGATGGTGCGCGAGCAAATGCGTGAGGACGAGTGGCGGTTGACGATCGTCTTCGACACCGCTGTGCCGCCTGCCTCACTCAAGACATCGGGAGGTGCAGCCGGTCTACACGCGCGTGAACGTCCGGGCAGATCGGTCGAAGAAGAAACTTCGAGTGACGGCGAATCGACCGAAGCCGAGTCTAACCCGTTTCAAGAAAAGTTTGAGCGCGCGGTGGTGATGGCCGCATCTCTTGCGAATCATTTCATACTCGAACGCGCGGATGTGGAGTTCATAACGACCCAGGAGGAACGAAACGTGCCCGCCGGCTCTGGCTATGAGCACTTGTACAAGATACTGCGCTCGCTGGCTACGCTGCAGCCAACATGTCGAGTTGAAGATGAACCGGACAATGCCGGGAAAGGCGGAAGCTGGTCGTGGGGCTGGTTCGCGCGACCACACAAAGATGCCCAGCCCGCAACGGACGCTTCGGGCGCCGGTGGGAAGGCGAGCTCAGGGATCGCATGGCGGCTGCTGGACGAAGTGCCAGTGCTTCGCGACGACCGGCGCTTCAAAGTGCTCATCAGCTCCGCGGCCAAGGGAACGATACCGGCTCACGTGTGGCGCAGCGCGCATGTGGTTTTTATGGACGACCTTTGAGGCAGAGGTCGGAGGTCGGAGGTCAGAAGTCAGAGATCAGAGGTCGGAGGTCAGAAGTCAGAAGTCAGAGGTCAGAGAGGCGCCGCGCCCGCTGCGCAGTTTCCTGACTTCTGACCTCTGACTTCTGACTTCTGACCTGCATATCGATGGAAGCTTATTTTCGCACAACGTCATACGCGCTCGTAGCGACTGCGTTTCTCGCGCTGGCGCTGACTCGCGAGCTTGACGCCGCCTCGATCGTGCTTTACTCGGCGGCGCTTCTCTTCTGTTTCTACCGGGACACGCGCGGAGCGACGCGGCTTCGGTTGCGCGAATGGATGTGGCGAACGCTGTCCATCGCTTACGTGCCGTTCATCTTCGTCGACGCCGTCTTCCTGAGCAGGTCGAGAGCTCTGGCGCTGGTTCATATGACGTTGTTCGTTTCGGCGGCGAAGCTCTTCCAGGCCAAGCGTGACCGCGACTGGGTGTTTCTCTACCTAATCGCGTTCTTTCAGATGCTCCTGGCCGCGGGGCTGACCTTCGACGCGATCTTCGTAGCATCGCTGGCAGCGTTCTTGTTCTTCTTCATGTCGGCGCTTGCCGCGTTCGAGATAAGGCGGACCCGCCGCGAAGTCTCATATCTCGATGAAGAAGTCACCACGCGTTTGAACCAACCGCTGCGAATGAAATACGGAGCGAAGGACAAACCGCATAAGCGCCGAAGAGTCCGCTCGCGCTATTTACTGGGCGCTTCGTTTGCTCAACTCGTCATCGTCGCTGCGCTCACTCTGCCATTTTTCTTTCTGATCCCGAGGCTGGGAAGCGGCAACATGGTTCGCGGATTTGGCGACGATGACTCGATCACCGGCTTCTCTGACCACGTTGTGCTGGGCCAGGTCGCAAGCATCAAGAAGAGCCGGCGAGTCGTAATGCGTGTGCAACTCGATCGCAGGGCGCCGCGCTACCTGCGCTGGCGCGGCATCGCGCTTGAGCGATATGACGGTCACGGATGGAGTTTGTACGAAGGAAAACGCAGCGGCACCGAAAGCCAGGGCGGAATCGTGAACGCCGAAGGCGCGTCGAAAGACGCCCGCTTCGAATACGTGCATCCCCTAAAGCTCGGCGACGGGCTGCCCAGTCCCGGAGGCTCGCTCGAAGAAAGAACCGTGCGCGAGCCGCTCCAACAAAGATTTGTGCGCGAGCCGCTCGACACATCCACGCTGTTCGCGGCTCGGAGACCCGCGAGGCTGCGCGGCGCAATCGCGGTTGTCCATCAGGATATTCACACCGGAGCGCTCTCGGCCGACGGCTTGAAGGGCCGCACTGCCTACACCGTCTTGTCCGACGTCAGCGTACCGACGGAGCAAGAACTTCGCGCCGACTCACCGGCTGCTTCGCCGGAGAACATCAGACGGCTTTACAGCGACAAGCCGCGCAAGCTGGATCCGCGCATCTCGCAACTCGCGCACGAGATCACTCGCAACGCGGCGACGCCGTACGACAAAGCGAAGGCGATCGAAGATTATCTAAAGACCAGGTTCCGCTACACGCTCAACATAACGATCAACGGAGAAGATCCGCTTGCCGAGTTTTTGTTCGACGTGCGTGAAGGTCACTGCGAATACTTTGCTACCGCGATGGTGATAATGCTTTGGACGCTCGATATTCCAGCGCGGATCGTAAACGGATTTCAGATGGGGGAGTACAACGATCTGAACAACCTCTACACCGTTCGCGACAGCGATGCTCACTCGTGGGTTGAGGCGTATTTCCCGCGCAGCCAGGCGTGGGTCGAGTTCGATCCGACGCCCGCCTCGGGCATCAACGACTACTCAGAGGGCGGACTGTTGTCGAGCTTTAGAAAGTACTTGGACGCGATGGAAGTCTTCTGGCTCGACTACATCGTGACCCTGGACAGCGAAGAGCAAGCGTCGATTATGGTCGATCTCCAACATCGGCTGCTGGCGCTGAAGGACCGCGCGTTCATTTACTACTCCGAGGTGAAGCTCTGGGCGCGGCAACTCGCTAACAGCTTGATCACGCGGCGCGCGTGGTCCGCGGCGGCATTGGTGAAGCTCGTCGGCGTGCTCGCGTTCACGATGCTGGGGGCGTTGGGGTTCTACATTGTCGTCGCCTACAGGAAGCGCCGCAAGCTTGCGCCGACTGGCTACGGCCCGTGGTGGCACCGGCTGTTCATCCTTCCGACCTGGCGAAGCAAGCGCTTCAGAAAGGGTGATCATCGCCAATCCGCGGTCTTGTTCTACGAGCAAATGCTGGCGGTGGCGAAGGGTGGCGGGCTGATCAAGCAGCCCTACCAAACCCCCGTCGAGTTTGCGGCAAGCTCGACGATCTCCGAGATTCAACAGATCACCGCTCTCTACAATCGCGTGCGCTTTGGCAGCGCACTACTGGACGATGCTGAAGTCAGGCGAGTCTCCGCCTTGCTGGCAACTCTGAAGAACCGAGTGCGCAAGAAGTAAACGGTCGCTGACTCGAAACTGGCCGTGACAGCCGAATTCGTCGACTCGCGCTTTCCCCACGACGTCTCAAAGAGGGCTGATGCATAACCGCAAAGAAGCCGGCGCTCTGAGGCCGCGCAGAGAATATCAAACTCGGCGCTGTCTCAGCGTCTTCGCTGTTAGCGGCACTTCGCACGCCGTATCTGAACCTAGCGCACGCCTTCTCGCCTGGGTTGTTTGACAATCATCTCCGCATCGAAATAGCATACCCCGTGAACAAGAAAGGCCAGCGGGTATGAAGATCTACGATGTGACCGTTCCGCTCTCAAAGGAACTGGTCGTTTACCCCGGGGATCCACACGTCAAGATCACCCGTAGAACAACCATCAACAAAGACGACGCGCAAAGCAACTTGAGCCGATATTCGTTCAGCTCTCACGCCGGCACTCATGTCGATCCGCCGTTTCACTTCATCGAGAACGGCGTCACCGTAGACAAACTACCGCTCGACATGTTGATGGGCCGCGCGCGAGTCGTCGAGGTGACTGCTCCGCTGATTGACGAAGCGGTGCTCGAGGAGTTCGATTTCACCGCCGATGCTCGCGTGCTGTTCAAGACTCGCAACTCATACCTCTGGAGCCAGAAGGAATTTGTCGAGGACTATGTCTATATCACGCCCGGCGCCGCTGGAGTTTTGGTTGCTGAAGGCATCAAGGTCGTCGGCATCGATTATCTTTCAGTCGACAAGTTTGGCGCTCGCGAGCAAGCTACCCATGTCACGTTGCTAAAGGCAGGCGTTGTGATTATCGAAGGACTCGACCTGCGCGAGGTCGAGCCAGGCAACTACGAGATGTTTTGCCTTCCGCTAAAGGTGAAAGACGGAGACGGCGCGCCCGCCCGCGTAGTGCTGCGGCAGAACTACGAGTGAAGGCGCTGCTTGTCATGAATCACTGGCGGCTCAGTCATGAATGACGACGAGTTCATCCGAATAGCCGGCTCGGCCCGGATTTTTGCTGTGCTTGGAGCTCAGTCGGCCGCGGCGGCTTTGCGCGCGGCCGAAGCCGCGATCGCCGGCGGGATCAAGATCATAGAAGTCGCGCTGGGAACGCCGGGCAGCTTTAGGGTTATCTCCGAGCTGCAGCACCGCTTCGGTGATCGAGTCTGTGTAGGCGCTGGATCGGTCATGAACTTTGAACAGGTCGACCGCGCAGTTAAGACCGGGGCTCAATTCATATCGATGCCACACACCAGCGAGCCCTTGATCGAAGCCTGTCGAAAGCATCGGGTGCCGCCGATGATCGGCGCGCTTACTCCGACCGAAGTGGCAACGGCGTGGTCGCTGGAAGCTCCGCTTGTGACGCTGTTCCCCGCGTCTTTGATGGGCGGGCCCGTCTATGTGGGAGCGCTCACATCACGCATCGAAGGAGTACGGCTTGTTGCTTCGGGCGGAGTCAGCTCCGAGAACATCGCCGACTACTTCGCCGGAGGCGCATTTGCGATCGCGGTTGGAGGCCGGTTGTTTACGCGCGGCGACTTGCAGCAAGAGAACTATACCGCTATAGCCGAACGCGCCCGCGGGATGATTCGTTTGGTGGGCGCAGCTTGAGCCAACGTGCCGGGGCGCCGCGCTTCAAGGCCTGCGGCGAACATCCTCATCGGTCATCTTCGGAGTTCTCGGGCCGCTCGAGTCGCGCGGTCCGGGTTCGCTCACACCGATACCGCCCGGCAGAGATCTGATCCCTGAAGGCGACTGGAGACCGGCTGCCATCGACGCCAGCGCAAGCACCGCAAGGTTGGCCGGCAATCGCGCCTCGAATATCATCCCGTCATTATCGGGGACCAATTGAACGGCGATCGGCATTCTCTGTTGCGCGGCGCTCGCCGACGGCGCCGACGCGTCCGACTTTGAAAGGCTCTCGAACAACTGGTTTGATAGTGCCGGCGACAAATAGGCCTGCAGAACAGTTTGCTGAGCCGAACCAAAAGCGGACTTGAAGGCTTCCGTTGACGCTAGCGAGACGCCGGTCGCTTGCGCGTCGATCGCCCGCCGAACCTGCGCCGCGCTTCCGCCTGCTATAAAGAAGCCGTTGACTATCGCGTACGCAAAATCCTTGTTCGCGTTAACCCCCACTCCTCGATAAGGCGTATGTGTAAACTGCGAGGGCGCGCTCTTCGAGCGATCGAAGAGGCGCGCGAGGAGCTTCTCGAAACTAGCCGGGTCCTTGAGCGCGACCATAAGCATGAAGCGCGGTGAAGCCGGCTTTGCCCCGTTGGCGATCGCCTGTTTGGGCGAAACCGTGCGGTTCAATCCCGACATGCTGAACGCGAGCTCGCCGCCAAGCGTCGGTATCAGATCGTGCTTGATGCTGAAGCCGAGTGAAGCTTCGGCCATACCGAGAATGTCAGTTTGCGGCAGCGCGTTGCCATTCGCATCACTATGGCCAAACGAAGTCGCGAACATTGCGAGCATCGTTTGGATCGCGTCAAAGAGCTTGTTCCAATCGAGCATCACGTCAACGAACACGTCGGCATCGGGGCTCGCAAATGCGCCCGCCATCGGCTGTCCCGGTTGCGTCGCCGAAGCAAGCGATGAAAACAAACTCGGGATTAGACCGACTCTTTGTCCGGAGCCGTTGACCATCGAAGCGCGTACCGTCGCCATATCGCCTGCGATCGATCCTCCAATCGCGATGGCGGATGGCATGCCGTCGAGCGCTGCCATTGCGCCGACCGTATATGCAGAGCTCTGCGAACCTTCTATGTGTGGCAGCGACCGACTCATCGAACTCAGGTCCACATACACAAAGAACTGCTCTTGCTCGAAGCGAGCCCGGGCCCTTGTAAACTCCTGGTCGTCCGCCAGCGAGACCGCGCCGCCTGCGTGAGAGAGCTTGCCCGCAAACTCTTTCGAGCCCGCGAGTACTACGCGACCCACCAAACTTGCTTCGACTTCCGCCTCCGAAGCCTTGCCTTTGCGCGAGCGACCCAACAGCGTCGCGACGGCTGCCTGAAGGCGCTCAGCTTCCGCTGCGCCGGCAGTCTCGATCAGCACGACCGCGCCTGCCCCATAGCCGGCCAGCGCGACTCGCGCGTTCGAAAGCGCGCCGAGATTCGCCATCACGAAGCTCACAAGGTCCGACGAACTAGCCTTAATCGGTCCCGATGACAGCAGCTTCGCAAGCGGCGCCATCGGCGACTTCACCAGCTCGGTCAAACCGCCGTTGCGAATCTCGACGTAGATCCGCAGTCCATCTCTCGGCAGTAGCGATTCGAGCGACGCTGGTTCGCCCAACGTCGACTGCCCTGACGGATCGCTGGCCCGCGAGCGAGCGATCTCGGAAGTGTCACTGCGGACGAGCTGCGAGCCCGTTCGCTGGTCGCCGGTTTTGGGCGATTGCGCTGCCGCGCCTCCTGCCATGGAAAGGGTCAAGGTGATCGCAAGAAAGAAATCGCAGATTTTGGTTCTCATTCTCATTCTCCAAAAGCCTTTGCGAGAGAGTGTCGCGTTAGAGGTGACGACTCAATCGGTTTGTCGAAGCTGAAAACGAGGGGCAGAGCAGCCGATTTGCGGTCTATCGTAGCACGCGACGACCTGCTGAAGAATAGTTATGTCAGTGCGCCCCAAGCCGAGCACGCTATCGTTGCTGCGCATACCAAATCGGTTGCGGTTTCGCCAGACAGCATTTAAGCCTCGAACCGTAACGGCTCCAGTTGCCACACTTGCAGCATATCAACCGCGCATTGAGCGCTGGCACGATCATTGCCCTTATCAGTGCCGTGCGGCGGTTGAAGCCGCGAGAACGGAGGAACAGACATGTTTACTGGCAAGAAAATTTGCGCAATGGTTTTAGGTTTGGTTTTGATGTCCGCCATTACGACGACTGCAAACGCGCAATCGTTCGGCGGGAGGTTGTCGAACGGAGAAAAGGCCGGCGCAATCGGCGGCGGCGCGGCAGCCGGCGCGGTAATTGGGGGTTTGCTCGGCGGTAAGAAGGGCGCCGTCATAGGCGGTTTGATCGGTGGTGGCGCGGGCACGGCGTTCGTGTACAGCCAGGGCCGGGACTACGACCGATACGACCGGTCTTACGGCTATCGGAACTATCCGAACTATCGCGACTCGCGCGATTGGCGATATCGCAGCTTCCGGGATCGTAGTTTCCGATACGACAACTCGTGGGATCGCGACCGGAATAATAACCGAGATCGCGACCGCTGGAGACGCTAATTAAGTGTCCTGATCGCGGCAGCACTGCTACAATCCTGACGGTGACGGCGATGAAACTGAGATTGATTGGATTGATTCTCCCGCTGACGGCGCTCGCAGCGTCGTCAGCGGTTTCAACTCTCGGGCAACCCGCCCGCGAACGTCAAAGCGACGCTCCGCAAAAGAAAAGCGTCGTGGCGCGCGGCCGGCTCATCGGCACCCGTGAGTATCAGCAACTAATCACCTGGAAAACTGGTTACGGGCGCGCCGCAATCGCGCACCTTGCAATTGAAACAACCGGGCCGAACCCGCGCATTCTCTGGCAAGCGGACGAGCACGTCCCCGCGACCAACATCACCGCGATTAGGGCCACGGACCTTGACGGCGACGGCGCGCCCGAGATCATCGGGCTCTGGTCGCAGAGCGCGGCCACCGGTAGCAAACTGAGAGTATTTCGCTTGGATCGCAGCGCGCGGACTTTCGTCGAGCTGCAGCCGAAGAGCGAACAGGAACTGAGGGGCACAACCGAAGTGCAGCGCTACCAGCTTCTAGCGCGCGGCGCGCGTCAGCGAATCATCGTGTACCGGCGCGCTGCAACCGGTTGGCGAGTCGTCGAGGACGGCGGCTTCGAAGTGCGCGGCTCGGAAATCGTCCGGGCGGGAGGAGGCGTGCCAGTGACACCGCAAGGCGAATCGGGAATTGAGGGACAGACTGTCATCAGTCCTGCCCGGCCAGGACCTCTCCGAGAAGGCGACTCTAGCAGCGCGCCCTTCCAGACCACCCTGGTTGTGTTGAGCGCCGGCAACAGCCGCGAAGTAGCGCGCGTTGAAACCGGCTCTGACGGCCGATTTCGAATCTCGCTTCCGCCGGGCGAATACCGCATCGGCCCTCCTCCGGAGCAACCACGCAAAAGGTTTCCTCGTGGCGGCGAGCAGACTGTGAAGGTCGAACCAGGCAGGTTCACTAGAGTGACACTCGAATTCGACAGCGGGATGAGATAGAGGGATTTAGTCCGCATGGACAAGCCTCGTGCCGAGGCGCCCGTTCACGGTCTCGTACCTGGCCCTCGAATCTAAAAGATTTGACCGCGCTTGGTCTTACATTTCTTCTGCGCCTTGCTTATTTCTTACAGTCTCGCCCACCTTTCTCAAAAGCAGGCTCTTCAGCCGTACCTCGTCTTCGCTTTCGATCTTGAGTTGCGCAGCGTAAATCGGAAACTCGCTTTGTTCGAGGCATTCAAGCCGCACCGCGTCCTTTTCCGTCGTCACGACTGCATCAGCGCCCGACTCGCGCGCGGCTTGCACCACCTGATTCAGGTCTTGTTGGCTGAAAGCGTGGTGGTCGCGAAAGAAGGTCTCGCCGACGATGTTCATCCCCGCTTGCAGAATGTCGTCGGCAAACGCGTGAGGGTTGCCGATTCCACACATCAGCGCAACATTCCAGCCGCCGAATTCTTTCGCCTCGTAGGTTTCACTTGTAGCCAGGTGACGCAGTCCGGCAATCGAAGAATAGACGTACATCACCGGCACTTGCCCGCCGCAGAAATGCTTTATGATCGACTGGGTCTGCGCCTGGTCGAACGGGCGATCTGCGCGAGTGATGATGACGGCGTCCGCGCGCTTGATCGCGTAGAGCGGTTCCCGCAAGCGGCCGAACGGCGCCGTCTCGAAGCCCCCAAACGGATCGGTCGCATCGATCAGCAGAATGTTCAAATCGCGCGCAAGCCCAAGATGCTGGTACCCGTCGTCCAGAATCAACACGTCCGACCGCAGCTCTTGCGACGCCCAACGACCGCTCTCGTACCTGTCGCTATTGATGATTACCGGTATGTCAGGCAAAGCCCGCGCGAGCATCAGCGGTTCGTCTCCAAACTCGCGATGTGATCCTTGCTTTCCAGACTCAGCCTCGCGCGAATCGTTCAACACTCGCATGCCGCGCGAGCTGCGGCCATAACCTCGGGTGAGGATAGCAACTCGATAATCTTCGGACTTCAAGTAGCGCGCGACGAACTCGACAATCGGTGTCTTTCCCACTCCGCCGACGGTGATGTTGCCTATACTGATGACTGAAGCGGCTACCCGCTTCTGTTTGAGGTATTCAGTCTCGTAAGCAGCAACGCGTAGTCGCACTCCAAGCTCGTACAGTTTGGCCGGCAGCCACAGGAGAGCGCGCTTCAGCTTTTCGTCTTTGCCGATCATCTGGATAACGGCCGCGTGGTGAAAGTCTCTTTGATCGCCTCGGCCGTGCATTTGGCTGCGCCCCTCCGGCTTATGAGCAACTCGAGTGCCCGCGCTCCGAGGCTGTCTGCGGCTTCGCGATCAGACAACAACCGGGCAAGCTCGGTTGCAAGCGCCGAGGCTGACGCTTCGCCCTCACTGCTCAGTTGCACGATTGCTTCGGCGAGCACGAGATCGTCCACGATCGTTTTGAAGTTTTCGGTGTGCGGCCCGACGATGATCGGCTTCGCGTAAGCCGCCGGCTCGATCACATTATGACCGCCGCGTGGAACAAGGCTGCCTCCCACAAATACGACCGATGCGAACAGATAAGCCGACTCGAGCTCTCCAATGCTGTCAAGCAAGACAACTTCGGCGGCTCGCGGATCGGTCGCGCCTGCGGTCGACCTAAACCCATCCTTGCGCTCGCTCCAATCATTTGCCGGCGTTGATGCAGACTGTGAGCGGCGAGCGAACGTAAGGCCGGACTGTGCGATCAGGCCGGCGACTTCATCGAACCGCTCTGGATGACGCGGCGCGATGAGGAGTCGCGTGTTTTCAAGTCCGGGTCGCGCGCGAACCTCGCGAAGCGAGTCCAGCAATATCTGTTCTTCACCGGCTGCAGTGCTCCCGGCGATGATTACGTGAGGCGACATTGAAAGCGAAAACTGACGATCGAGCTCAGAACAGGGGTTGGGGCTTGGGGCTTGGGGGTCGGGTGAAGACGAATTCTGACTTCTTGCGTCTGCCGCAGCTCCCAATGCCCGACCTTCTTCTCTAGCCCCCAGCCCCTGCCCCCCAGCCGCCAG
>Ga0193727_1000636_pt1 | contig 13808 bp, 9 predicted proteins | sample H2c2metaG_FD_143051 | JGI IMG/M metagenome (GOLD analysis project Ga0193727, IMG submission 143051) | Soil microbial communities from a riparian zone of the East river system, Colorado, United States - H2c2 | ecosystem: Environmental > Terrestrial > Soil > Riparian zone | place: USA: East River...
CTTCCTGACCGTCAAATGAGTGCGAAGCAGATGAATGACAAGCTGGCGAACCATCGACTCGAGCATCGCGCCGTGCCCCAGTTCTTCCTCGGCCAGCTCGCTGACCATCGCCCGCGCCCGTCGCGCTATCAGGGCGTCGGTCACCGCGCCAGCTCGAAATACGATCTCACCCATTGTGCGCGTGAAACCAATTTCAGAGACAAGCTCATTCACCAGCAACGGGCTAACGCCGATCGATACGAACTCGACTCTGTGCCCCCGACCCTCGTGAACCTGATTGACGTTGATTAGTGCACTTTCACCTGCCCGCAACCCGTAATCGACCGTTCCGATAGTCGCCGACATTTCGCCCGCGAGCACCGCGGTCACCGTGAATGTTGAATGAGAGTGCGGCTGAAACTCGATTTGGCTTGCGACGACGTGGCGGATCGTGAACTGCGGGCGGGCGAAGATCCTTTGAGCTAGCCGCGCGGTTTCATTCGGCGGCGCCAGGTCTTCACTCAGGTGTTGATCGTTCTCAAGCACAGGGACGCGTCCCATCAAATTATCGTCGGCTCTCTCGACTCTTAACGACGTAGTCATCTGAACTATGTTAGATGATAAGGTTCGGGAGCCGAGCGGAGCAACCTGCGGAACCGAGTGATTCGGGCGACGCTACAGTTACGCCGAACCCAGTGAAAGTCGGCGACTTCACCTCGCAGAGGCATTGCGCTTCGCGATCGCCTTCTCGCTTTTCTGGCACGTCGCGCAGATACCAAAGATGCGGTGGCTGTGATGCAAGGGCTTGAACTTGTACCGGCTGGTTATCACGTCTTGAAGCCGCTCGATTTCTTCGTTGTAGAACTCGATCAGCGCGCCGCACTGCGTGCAGATCAAATGATCGTGGTGAGTGTGTTTGTATTCGTGCTCGTAAAGGATTCGGCCGTCGTGGAACTCGAGCTCACGCGCGAGCCCGCACTCTTTCAGGAGTTTCAAGGTCCGGTACACAGTTGTGAATCCGACAGACGGATCTCTTGCTTTCACGATCGAGTAAAGGTCCTCGCTCGACACATGGCCTTCCGTATCTAGAAATACGTCGAGAATCAACTCACGCTGGTTGGTGCGCTTGAGGTGTTCGCGCTTGAGGTGTTCATGAAAGACCTGTTTCTCTTCGCGCTCCATATTGCTCCGGAAAGAACTGGCGAGATTATACACTCGCGGACTGGCGCCGCAAAACTCCAGGACGAAAGAGCCGGCCAGCCCGCTACCGTCTTGGGAAAGCCCTCCAATCGAGCGCTTCGGTCCGGTGATTAGCGAGGATCGATCATGGTTGATTTGGGCATGGCTGTGGTTTATTCTCGATTGGCGTGCCCGACCGAGTAGCACGCTCGTTTGCGGGCACGCGTTGGGCATACGACAAGAATGGTGACCAAATCAGCTCTCCTCTACTTATCGCGAAGCGAAGGCTTCAAGCATTTCCTGACTCGTTTCCAATCCTTCAACAATGTAACTCATCGCTTCGTGGCAGGCGAAGAGTTGAGCGACGCCGTCGAGGCGATTCGCCATCTCAATGAAAAGAGGATCAGCGCCTCTTTTGACCACCTCGGCGAGTCCATTACCTCCGAAGCTGCGACTCGCGAGGAGGTGACAGAGTATGTGCGAGTGCTCGACAGCATCAACGAAAACGGCCTCGACTCGAATGTCTCGGTGAAGCTCACCCAGATTGGTCTCGATATAGATGAGACGCTGACCTACAACAACGCTCGTGACATCGTCGAAGCGGCCGCGCGTTATCAGAACTTCGTTCGCATCGACATGGAAGACTCGCCGAAGACCGACAGCACTATCGATATCTTCAAGCGGCTGAGGAGCCAGTTCAATAACGTAGGCATAGTCATTCAGGCGTATCTCTATCGAAGCGAAAAGGACATTGAGGACTTGCTCAAAGCCGGCTCGAGGATTCGTTTGTGTAAAGGCGCCTACATGGAGCCGGAGTCGGTCGCGTTTCCCAAGAAGGCGGACGTCGATGCAAACTTCGTCAAGCTCATGAAGGTGTTGCTGACATCAGGGCTCTACCATGGCATCGCCACTCACGACGAGAACATGATCGCCGCCACAAAACAGTTTGCCAGAGAGCGAGGGATCGCGACCGACCAGTTCGAGTTTCAAATGTTGTATGGCGTGAGGCGCGACCTTCAGGACAAGCTGGTCAGCGAAGGGTATCGAATGCGAGTCTACGTGCCTTATGGACGATTTTGGTATCCGTACTTCATGCGGCGGCTTGCTGAGCGCCCAGCCAACGTTTGGTTCGTTTTGAAAAACATGATGAAAGGCTGAACCTGTAGGGACACCCCCTCTTCCAATATCGAAGCGCCGTGAGACGAAAGAGGGGCGCCCACGGCGGGACGCCCCTACAGGTTCATCAAGATCAACGTGACTGACCGCTAGGTAGAGAGCCCGGGATCACGGAAAGCCGGAACTGACTGCGGGGCCTTAAGATTTGCCGCTCGCTTCGCAGCCTGTGCCTTAGGCGTTATCTGCTTCACAATTTCGAAAGCCTTTTTCAACTGAATGTCCTCGACCGGCGGGGCAGGCTTGGGCGGTTGGGTGACTTGCGGCTCTGGCTTCTCGGCATCGGTGTCATCGTCGTCGTCGCCGTCGGGAAGAATCACTTCCGCTTCGACGGGTCGATCAACCTTCACTGTGGGATTGACCGGCTCCTCCATAAAGGGCTTGCCGGCGGAGGGCGCATACTTCGCCGTCGTGATCAACAAAGCGCCGCCGTCCGAAAGCGAGAACATTTGTTGCTCCGACCCGGTGCCGAATGTGCGCTCGCCCACAAGCTCACCGCGCTTTTGATCACGCACGGCAGCGGCGATCACCTCGGACGGTCCGGCGGTGCTTCGATCGATGACAACCGCCAGCGGTCCGCTGAATACGACCTTGTTCGCATCGGCGTTGAAAGTTTGAGTTTCCTTATCGGCCTTGCCCAATACCCTTGCCAGGGTACCCGAACCGACGAAAAGATTTGCGACCGCGACTCCCTCTTGTATCTTTCCGTTCGCCGCGCCACGCAGGTCGAGAACGATCTTCTGCGCGCCCTTGGCCATCAGATCGGTGAGCTGAGCTTTCACTTCGGCGGCCTTCCCATCGGCCAGGCTGGTGATTTTCAGATAGCCTATGCCCGAATCTTCAATTCGCGCTTCGATCGCGGGCTGACCGAGCTTGGCGCGCGAGAAGTTAACCTTGCGCGATTGGCCCTGGTGGAGGATGCGGACTTCGACTGTTGTTCCGGGTTGACCGCTCAGGAGCTGTTCGATGTCGTAGAGGCTCAGGTCGCGTGACGGGACCTTGCCCACGTACTCGATGAAATCGCCCGCGCGAGCTCCCGCTTGTTCTGCCGGCGAGCCTTTGAGCGCCGACACGATGTAAGCATAGCCGCCCACTTTTGACAGAATCAGTCCGGTCTCGCCGCGGTTCAGTTTTGGATCGTACTGCTTCACCTGTTCAGGCGAGAGGTAAGCGCTGTAGGGATCGAGTCCTTCGGCAAGCCCTCGGAGACTCCCGATTCTCACCTTCTCCAGGTCCGGCTGGTCCACGTAGTCGCGAATGATGTGGCTAAGCACTTCGTCGAAAATCTGAAGCTGTCCGTATTGGCTGCCGCGCGCGACGACTTGCCCGGACTTCGACATGAAGCTTCCGACAATCGCGTAGAAGGCGATAACCGTGGAGAAAACGACGATGCCTATCTTGGTTTTGAACCGCATTGGATGCTCCTTAGTGGGCTTGAACGACCTAATATTAACCTGACGCCGACGGCAGGCGCAAGAATTATGAGGAAGTCCGTAGTCCGTAGTCAGTAGTCCGTAGCCCGTTAGCCGTAGCGCGCGGACCGACTATTGACTACGGACTACTGACTACGGACTACTGACTACGGACTACTGACTACTGACTACTGACCGTATCGTTGACACTTCCCGACGGCGATTCCTATACTTCCCTCAATGCGCGTTCTCGCCATAGACCTCGGAACCAAGAGAATAGGCACGGCGATATCGGATGCGCTCGGGATCAGTGTCCGACCTGTCGCGACTATTAAGAGGTCGTCCACTAAACATGACATCGCTCGATTGAAGGCGCTGGTCGAGGAGCTGGAGGCAGAAGCGGTCGTCGTTGGCTTGCCGCTCAGAATGGATGGAACCGAGGGTGATGCCGCGCGAAGCGCTGACCGATTCGCCAAAAGCTTGCAGTCTCACCTTGGCGTGGGGGTCTTCACCCACGACGAGCGGCTGACGAGTTATGAGGCGGAACAAATCATGGCCGAGCGAGGACTGACCCGCAGCCAGCGACGGGCGCAATCCGACACGCTGGCCGCGATGATCATCCTGCGAGACTACCTATCGACAGCCAAGATCAAAAACTGAATCAATCATCGGTTTCAGCATCAGCGAGGGCAAGCTCGCAGGTCGCTGAAACGAACCGGCCCGCGCCGCGACGGCACAAGCTTCGAAACGCCGTGGCCTTGCTGATAGTCCTCTGCATCGGTGTGGGGCTGGGTGGAGCGTTCTTGGTTTGGAATATGGTGAGAAGCCCCGTCACACACGCTTCGGCGGATACCATCATTACCATCGAGCAGGGAACAGGGACTCAAAGGATAATCGCACAGTTGGCCGACGAAGGAATCGTACGTCATCCGATGGCGCTCAAAATTTACTTAAGGCTCACCGGACGCGGCGGCGCGCTCAGAGCCGGCGATTATAAATTCGCCTCTCCGATCTCCCCGCTTCAAGCGATCGAGAAGATCGAACGAGGCGAGGTCGTGCTCGAGCGCGTCACGATACCAGAAGGATTCAATCGATTCGAAATTGCCGAGACGCTTGCAGCTAAGACCGGCAAAGCGAACGCCGATGAGTTTCTTCGGCTGACCGAAGACCAAACGCCGATCGAGCAGATCGCGCCGCGAGCTCGGGACCTCGAGGGTTACCTGTTCCCGGACACGTACAACTACACGACCAAGACGACTCCGGAAGAGCTCGTACTGGCGATGGTGAATCGATTCCAAGAGGTGTTCACACCCGAATGGACGACGCGGGCAAGTGAACTCGGTTTGACCGTGCATCAGGTAGTAACCCTGGCTTCGATCATCGAGAAAGAGGCCCGCGTCCCTGAGGAGCGTCCGCTGGTGGCTTCGGTGTTTATGAACCGGCTCAACCGCGGCATGCCGCTCGCAAGCGACCCTACGTTCATCTACGCGGCGGAGCTTGCGCACGATTACGATGGAAACCCCAACCAACCACGGCATCGCGTGCGCTTGTCGCCTTACAACACGTATCTGGTGCCGGGGCTGCCGCCGGGGCCGATCAGCTCTCCGGGACGCGCCTCGCTGGAAGCAGCGCTCTACCCGGCTCCCAGCGATTACCTCTACTTCGTTGTGAGCGGCACCGCGGGGCATCACAAGTTCTCGCGAACCGCTGCGGAGCACGACGTCGCCGTGGCTGAGTACCGACGCCAGCAACGCGAGCTTCGATGATGATGGTCCGCAGTCCAATGCGCCGCCGGGTCGTTCACTGACCAAGTGTCGCGAACAAGATTACTAAACGCAGGGAAGGGTGAAGAGGCCTTCTTCCAAGCTTCCTTTATCGGCGCGTCTCTATTTTCGAATACGTAGAGACTAGCGTTCGTCGACTGGTCGTTCGCTCAAGCGTACCGGTACGGTCGCTCGTCTTCCCTGGCGTAGTATTTCTACGTCCACCGTCTCTCCGGGCTTCTTGTCTTGCAGCGCGTTTTGAAGGTCGTCGGTGTTGGAAACCTTTCGGCCGCCGACCGAAAGCACGACATCGCCGAGCTGCTGAAGCGAGACACCTCCCCAGATCGACTCACGCACCACCGCGCCTCGAATCCCCGCAGCCGCCGCTCCGCTGCCGCGATACACGTCACCTACGATTATGCCTTCTTCGACTGGCAGATCGAACGCGCGCGCTATGCGGCGGTTCAAAGGCATCGTCTGAACGCCGAGCCACGGACGCGACACGTATCCTTTGCTGATAATCTCCGGGATGATTCGCTTGGCAACGTCGACAGGTACCGCGAAGCCGATACCTATCGAACCACCTCCCGCGCTGGCCTGAATCGCAGTGTTGATGCCAATCATCTCGCCCTTCGAATTCAGAAGCGGTCCGCCCGAATTGCCGGGATTGATCGCGGCGTCGGTCTGAATGGCGCCGTTGATCGTGCGCCGGGCCGCCGAATCGCGCAGAGGTCTCTCGAGCCCGCTGATGATACCCGTCGTCAAAGTTCTCTGAAGCCCGAACGGGTTCCCGATGGCCAAAACCTTCTGCCCGACCTGGAGTCCCTGCGACGTGCCAAGCTTCACCGGCGTTAGTCGATAGTTTCGTGCCGGATCGATCCTGATGACCGCAAGATCATTGTCTCGATCGGTCCCGACCAGAGTTGCCGGAAACTTGTCGTTCTCAACTTGAACTTCGAGCTGACTCGCGCCTTGAACTACGTGATAGTTGGTAAGTATGTCGCCCTTCTCGTCGATGATCGAGCCGGAGCCTGTGCCTTCGGATGGAAATACCCCGAAATAGCCTTCCTGGTAGCCCCGGTTAGTAATGTTTACGACGCCCTGGCTCACTGCATGATAGATCTCAATGTTGTTCTGTTCGTCGGACGCCACCGTGGGATCCGCTATAGCGAGCGGTTCAATCGATGTGCCTCGACCGTCGAGCGCTCGCTGGGCGCAAGCGACAATCAAGCCGGCAATCAGCGCAGAGAACAAAGCTATCGACACCAACTGCTTGCCCGAGATCCTGTACATGACAACTCCTCCTTCTCCGGTTTAACAGACCAATGTTAGTCCAAACTTATGGGATCATCCAGGCACTTGACCGCGCATTCTCAAACGCAGATCGAGATGGATGGTGTCGGGTCATCGTGGACGATAGGCCAAACAATGGGATGGAGATGTTATACCGGACGGGTGGTTTTGGCGAGAGCCGGACGCTGAATGGTGAAATCAATTGCCTCTTTCACCATTCAGCGTCCACTGCATCCTCGCCTTACATGACGAACATGAAGTAGGACTTGCTGGCGGTTGCTCCGTTCTGATCTGTAACTAAGATCGTGACGTTGCGGCTTCCCGAAACCGTTGGTGTTCCGCTGATGACGCCCGTGCTGCTGTTGAGCGTTAGCCCTGTCGGAAGCGATCCCGCAGACACCGACCAGGTGTAAGGCGACGTGCCTCCACTTGCGTTCATCTGCTGATTGTACGGCTGGTTCTTGGTAGCCATGTTTAGACCTGCCGTGGTTATTGCAAGCGGCCCGCCCCCAGACGAAGAAACGTTCACAGACACGTTCGGTGTTAGATCGCCAAACGGACCAACCCCATCCTGCGCCATCCGCCATTGGAAGTTGTAACTCCCAGCCGAGCCTGGCGCGGTGATGCTGAAGCTAAATGTCCCGTCAGCCCCAGCCGACACCGGCGACGCGAGGTTTACCCGATTCGTTCCCCACGTAGTGTTGCCCGCGGGGTTCTGCGATTGCAGGCTGTACGCACCGGCAGCCCACGTTGTCGATCCGTTGTTCCTCATCGTTATCGTTACCGTTCTGGTCTGGCCCGGAGTCATCGATGTCGGCGGGTTCTGCGATATGAACATCGCGTTGTTGGTTGCGCCGCCTCCGCCGGTAACGTTAATGGACACGTTAGTAGAGGCCGAGCCGAACGTTCCCACGCCGCTTTGCATCATGCCCCATTGGAAGTTGTAACTGCCTGCAACGCCAGGCGCCGTCACGTTGAACGCGAAGGTAGCATTGCCACCTGGAGCTATCGAAGATCCGAGCTGAACCTGACTGACTCCCCAGGTGGAATTGCCCAGAGGATTGAGCGCAGTGAGCAGATAACTGCCTGGAGCCCAGGTGGTAGTGCCGTTGTTGTTGAAAGTGAGCGAGACATTGACCGACTGGTTCACGGTCAACGATGAAGGAACGCTTTGCGATACGAACGCCGCGTTGTTAGTGCCTCCTCCTCCGCCTCCACCAACCGTGACGGAAATGTTTGACGATTTATCTCCGAAGGAGGCCACTCCTTCCTGTATCATCTGCCACTGAAAGTTGTAAGTTCCCGCGGCGATGGGTACGGTGACGGTGAAAGTGAAGATCGCCGTGGAACCCGGTGTAACGTTCTTCGTTATGGTCGCGCGATTTCTTCCCCAGGTCATGTTATTGGCGGGATTCTGTGACCCTAGCTTGTGAGAGCTGGGGATCCATGAGGTCGTACCCGTGTTCTTCATACGAACGATCACCGAATAGGTCTGACCAGCCACCCAGGCTCCGGGCACGGTCTGCGAAACGAACTGCGCTTGATTGCCGGTTCCGCCGCCTCCACCGGTAACATTGACCGCCACGTTGGTGGACGGCGAGCCGAACAAGCCGACGCCGCTTTGTATCATACCCCACTGGAAGTTATAAGTCCCCGCAGAACTGGGCGCGGTGATGTTGAAGGTGAACGTCCGGTTGGCGCCTGGCGCCACCGCCGACGCAAGTTGAACCTGAGTCAATCCCCAGGTGCCATTGCCTTGAGGATTGAGCGACGTGAGCAGATAGCTGCCCGCCGCCCATGTCGTGGAACCCGTATTGTTGAAAGTAACCGAGACGCTGGCAGACTGATTCACAGTTAACGACGAAGGCACGCTCTGGGATACGAAAGCTGCGTTGTTGGTTCCGCCTCCCCCGCCGCTTCCGACCTGGATAACGAGGTTGGTTGACTGCTGTCCGAAAGGCGTGGAGGCGTTCGCCGCCACTGTCCACTGGAAGTTGTAGTTGCCGGGCGTAGTTGGTGCGACAGCCTGGAAAGTCACGTTTAGCTGTTGCCCCTGAGCTACGAAGTAGCTGCTCAACAGAACCGTGTTGCCTCCCCAGGTTGTGTTGTTTTGCGGGTTCTGCGAGATCAATCTGAGACCCGTCCCGCCATCCCAGTCCAGGGTTCCTACATTGACCCACGACATCGTCGCGTTGAACGCCTGGCCGGGAGTAAGGGTCGTTGGCACTGTTTGCGAGACGAATAGCGAGGCGTAGTTAGGCGCAGCTTGCGTGATTGCTATCGACAGAGCCTTCTGCGCGGTGTTCGACGCGGCATCAGCTACTTGAACCGTGAAGTTGTATGTAGCGGCGTTGCTCGGAGTGCCCGAGATCACACCGGCGGCACTCAAGCTCAGTCCAGCGGGAAGCGATCCGGAAAGAACGCTCCAACCATAGGGCGGCGTTCCGCCGGTAGCCGCAAGCGCCTGCGAGTAGAATGTCCCGAGCGTCCCCCCTGGCAGCGACGAGGTAGCGATCGCAAGCGGAGGAGGGCCTCCGCCGCCCGAACCAGGATAGATGAATTGAATGGCGCTCATGTCATCCTGCTTGACGCCCGCGCAGCGGCCATCGAAGTGAGCTTGTGCGTACATAGTCGCGGTCGAATCGGTTGTGTGACCCAATCCTATTGCGTGGCCGAGCTCGTGTGTCATGACTTCTCGCACGTTGCACGCGGTGCCGAAAAAGCACGATGCATACGGGTTGAACGAAACAAATCCCGAGGTGGCTTGATGGAACGTAACGCCATTTATCACCGTTGTTGCGCCAGTCCATCCGAGACCACCCAGGGCCAACGTGCCGGAGCATGTAGGGGACGCCGACCATCGCCCGTCGCAATTATTGAACAGAATAACGTTTGTTGAAGATGAAGGCTGGCAAGCTGTGGTGGTCCCGCCGTTCACGAGCTGCAGATTCGTGTTCGGAATAGTCGACCATGCATCCAGCGCCGCAGTTACGTCATTCATTATTTGCGAACCAGGCGCGCCATCAGTATTGACCTTAAAGGTGACGGGCTGCCCGCTGTCAGGCTGGAACCATCGCGGATGCGCCGTGCTGATATAGACCCACGCCGGTTGAATGCCGCCTCGCCTCACCATCTCGCTGTACTCTGCCGGCTGCGCCAGCACCGGGATATGGCGATAGTAGGTCCTTTCGAACTGCCTCGAGCGCTCGCGGTTGGCCGCCAGTATGTTCCGCACCATGTGTTTGTAGGTTGAAAATTCCATTCGGTCGGTAACTGCGCCGTCCGGCTGTCCGTTGTGCGACTGGGGACGGAGCACCGTCACATTGTTGTCTCCCGAGCTGCGCTCGACAAACTCGTGGCCGGTTGTCTCGTCTTTCACGATTGAGAACTTGCCCATGAGCATCTGGTAGGTTCGAAGGCTTCCGTCCTTCCATGTGTCGAGATAGAGCAAGACCTTTTCGCCGCGCTCGAGCTGCGGGTTGCCGAACACCGTCAACCCCCTGTCTCCAACCTGCCCCCCCAATTCCTTGAGCACTATCTTGCGCTCGGTGATTTGGCCCTTCAGGACTTCCTTCACCCTGACGGTTATGTATGTATAAATGCGCTCTTGTTCTTTGTCGAAGCCGCTCTCGATTGAAAGGACTTTTCCGGTTACAATCGCGCGCGCGCCGATTATGAGGTCATCATCGGACGGAATGATGAAAGTTGTTGCAAAGGTAAGTTGAGCTGTTGCCAGCAAGCAGAGAAGAAAGATGGCGGACTTAAGCCACGTATGTTTCAGAACGCGTTCCATAGTTGCCTCCAAAAAAGGGGACGCTGATACCCCTGGGTTGACTCTCAGCAAGCTTTGGATACTGCTACAGGACTTGATGCGTTCCCACACGCTAAGCGCGGCTCAAAGATCCGGGTTGAGGAAGGGAGCCAACTCGCCAGCATCGCCTCTAGTCACAGACAGTCGCTGCTTGAATTCAAAAAGTTGCTGCACCAACAAAAGGGGCTTGTCCACGCATCAGCCGTTTCGATACAACTCGCTGCCTGGATCACCTGAGACTTCGAAGCCATCGACAGCATGGCCGGCTTGCGTCTGACAGAAACTTCCTTGGGGCTCAATCCAAGCTTCGGTAGCCGCATTCAACCACACGCAAATCTCTTTGTCAAATGTAAAGATTTGGCAGTTTGGAGTGAGAATTTGCGCATGCTGGAGCGAGAAAGGACCCTCTCATTCAAGGAAGGCGAAACTCATTAGATTGAGTAACCGCGTCGGGTCAAAGAATCGCACTTGTTGCGATTCGAGAGATTCAGGCAGCGTTATGAGATTGCAGAGCTGCGTTAGTCTGCGATTAAGACTCGAGCGTAGTGGGCAGCTATCGAACTTTTGCCGGCCGTTCGGCGACTACGATGCAGCTTCGCAACCCGCCCACAACCTCGGTGAGGTCTTTTGAATAGGTGGCGCGCACGGGCCTGTACTCCTTGATCAGCTCGACCAGGTCTTGTGCCGAGGTCAGGCCCGTCTCCTGACAGCCGACGGCCCACGTCTTGACTTGCGAGCCCAGCCGCAGCAACCGGTCAATCGCCGCCAGGTACGACTGTCTCGACTGGACATCCGCCAGCCCGTCGCTTCCGGCGCAGTCGGCGGTCCCGCGGACCCACGCTTCGCGCCACTCGGACCTTGCTTCCGCGCCTGCCGGCTCGGACTGCGCCGGAGGTAAGCTCAAATAAAGCAGGTCGGTGCGTGCGTGCCGGATAAATTCCTCAGCCGGCAGATTGAAGCTCTGATTATGCGGATTAGTCGCCGGGCTGCTGACGGCGCGACCTGCCAGGCGCCAGAACACCGTTGTCAGCGGCAGTCTGAGATCGCGCGTCTCGTCGTCGAACGACAGGGCATAGTCTCCCGTCTGCATTCCGATGGCAAGAGCCTGTGCGCGCAGCGACTCGTCTTCAAGTGACTCGATATTTCGCCGAAGGTTGTCCATCCACCATGCGTCGGTCTCACCGAACCAGCGGCGCAAACCGGCGTTCTTCAACCGCGGTCCCGGTACGTAAACGTCCTGTAGCGCGCGCGCGATGTGCTCTTCGGCGAGCGGCTCGCGAGCCTGGACGATCGCATGGGTGGCCGCAGCCGCCCACGCGCGTTGATCGTTCGCCAGGATCAGCTTGCCCCACATCTTCAGATACAAAGCCAGCTTCGCCCATCCGCTGAACGGTATAGCGATCGATCGAAATTCTATCTGGCTCAAAACGCTCGCCTCGAAGCCTAGCAACAGCTTCGAGTTGTAGCGGCTGCAGCGCCATCCATAACAGCGGCGGTCGCTTTGCAATGCGTCCTTTGACGTCGCTCGCGACAGCAGCAACTCGATCGATGGAAGGGCGCGCGGCATTGCCGCCGGTTGGCCGATCGACGCCGTCGGGTTCTCCGGCGCACGCGCTTCGAGTGGAGCCGATTCCGCCGGTGGTTGCTCGTTCGGCGGGACAAGCGATGCGGCTGCCTCTTCGCCGAGAGTGGTCTGTTCCTGCGAACCGCTGGGCTGGTCGCTTGACTCGCCGGGTTGTTGACTGTTGATTTGCCACGCATCCGCATGCGTTGGCGGAGTTGCAGGCTCCGCTTCGGGGACGCCAAAGCTGTCGTGAGAGCGCGGTTTTGACGCGACGGACTGTTCGGCGCCAGGGACCGGTTCCGTGTGGACCACAGGGTCGTCGGCGCCGCGTAGCTCCTCCAGAAGATCGACCAGCGCTTTGACTATGTGCGGATCGCACTCGATGCCGGCCGAGGTTTTCAGAGCGTCAAGCGCGGCGTTTTCCGACAAAGCATCCCGGTATGGCCGATCGGAAGTGACCGCGCTGTAGAGTTCAACGGCTCTCAGTATTCGGGCGCCGATCGGAATGTCTTCGAACGCGAGCGTGTCCGGATAGCCCGAGCCGTTCCACCATTCGTGATGCCAGCGCACCAGTAATTGCGCGTGACGGCTAGCGTCGCGTTTTGCCATCTGCTGCTCGCCAATCACCGGGTGACGCCAGAGATCAAGCCGCTCCTGAAAGCTCAGCGCGCCCGGCGAATGACAGTAAGCGGGTGACATCGCGTACAGACCGATGTCGTGAAGCAACGCGGCCTCGGCTATGGCGTTTGTGTCATGCTCGGCCAAGCCCAGCCGCTGCGCGAGGCGCATGGCAAGCTCAACCATCAATTTTGAGTGCGGCTGTGAGTATCTTTCGAAGCTGTCGATTCGGTCGGCGAGTCTATTGATTATTTCTTCGCGAGTCTTGCCCTTCGCCGTTTCCACGCTTCCTCCTGGCAGTGGGTTCGGCTGTAAGTTACAAGCTAACTTCCACGTCAGTCAAGCTAAGCGGTTTTGCTGGTTGGAGTGTTGGTGGCTAAGCGGTTGGGTTTACGCGGCTGCGGTAGACAACTCGCCTGCGGTGGTGATGAGCGGCGTTCGCTGGCTGAAGCAATTTGGACACCAGCCATAAAGAATTCCGTCGATCAGATGGTAGGCTACGGTGTCATGCTCGGAAATCGGTTGATGACAGTGTTTGCACTCCCAAACAAGTTTGTTGATATTGGTTGCACTTTCGAAAATTGCCGACATTAATCTTCCCCTGAGCTTGTTCGCTCTGATTTCCCCTAAACCTTGACTTGCCGCCTGGCGCGGTCCGTCGCTTTATCCAAGACGGCGATCCGTAACCGATCCTTTCAAACGCGACCGGGCTGCGGTAGTTCCATTCATAATCGTCTCGTTTACAGCCCGGCATCACACAAACTCGACAAACAAATTTCGCCTTTCGCTTTCAGGCCTGTCGAAGAGTTGCTAGGATAGCATGTCACTGGAGAACCAATGATCGAGATCAAAACTATCCAACCTGCCACTATCGCTTCATCTGCACCGAAGAAGATTCCATCAACCGTGATCGAAAAGAGAAGAGGCGCGACTGTCCGCGAGAGCAAGCCTGTTGACTATGTAACAAATGATGAGGGCATCTCGGTCAAGATCGTCCCGTTCATTTTGATGCACAT
>Ga0193727_1000637_pt1 | contig 13801 bp, 15 predicted proteins | sample H2c2metaG_FD_143051 | JGI IMG/M metagenome (GOLD analysis project Ga0193727, IMG submission 143051) | Soil microbial communities from a riparian zone of the East river system, Colorado, United States - H2c2 | ecosystem: Environmental > Terrestrial > Soil > Riparian zone | place: USA: East River...
GTCGATGTGACCATGTTTCTCTTTCACGACGGCATAGAGCCGGTCCAGATCTTCCAAGCGCGACACGTCGCCCACGACCGTCGTAACGTTTCTCTTGATGAAGGCTGCGGCCTCCTTCAGCTCTTTCTCTCGTCGCCCGGTGATCACGACGCGCGCACCTTCTTCCACGAAGCGCTTGGCTGTGGCCAACCCAATCCCGCTGCTTCCGCCCGTGATGACTGCGACCTTACCTTCTAGTTTTTTCATGATCTTTGATCTTTCGTTGTGTGTGGGCCGGGCACGGGACCGCGCCGGCGTCAGAGTTGCGCTAGGCCGCCGTCGACGGCGACTTCGCTGGCGGTCATGAAGCTGCTGTCCGACGACGCGAGAAAGGCGGCCACGGCCCCGATCTCGGCGGGATCGGCCATGCGCTGGAGCGGAGTCATCGAGGCGTAGACCTTCTGGCCCTCCTCGCCGAGCGCTGCCTTCGCGAGCTCGGTCGCAGTCGCCCCGGGCGACAGCACGTTTACCCGAATGCCGGTGCCCTTCAGGTCCTCCGCCCAGGTCCGCGCGAGGTTGCGGACTGCCGCCTTGCTCGCGCTGTAGGCGGTCATCCCCGGGGCGCCCGTGGTGCCGGCGCTCGATCCGGTCAGGATGATCGAACCGCCCTTGCCCATCAGCGGCAACGCCTTCTGGACCGTGAAGATCGTACCCTTCACATTGCTGTCGAAGGTTTCGTCAATGTGCTCGGCGGTGATCTTGCCGAGCGCAAGCGGGCTTCCCGCCCCGGCATTGGCGAAGACGATGTCGAGGGTTCCGCGCTCGGCCTTCACCGCCGCGTAGAGTCGGTCGAGGTCGGCCTCATCCGAGACCGAGCCTTTCACACCGCGGGCATTGGGCCCGAGGTAGGCCACAGCGGCGTCGAGCGCCTCCTGCCGGCGGCCGAAGATGAAGACGAAGGCGCCCTCCTCGATGAAGCGCTTTGCTGCGGCGCGGCCGATGCCGGTAGCGCCACCCGTGATGACTGCAACCTTACCTTCAAGCTTTCCCATGACTTCTTCCTTCCAGGCTCAGCCTTTGATCGTTCGGGGACGCCCCCGAGAACCTCGACATAGGTCCGCCGGGGTCAGGCGTTGAGTGCGGAAACGCGCACATCGGTGGTGCAAAATCGATCCGGCTGGACGACTGACGCCAGCCGCGATGATCGGTGTCGGCGTTCGGAATTGGGCCGTACTCGACGAGAAAAGCTATAATAATCGCCAATATTGCCGTACGATGGGTCGGATAGGGCATTGGAAGGCGCACCGCGTGGTGCCGGATTGCACCATGATCGACTGGGATGACGTTCGCTATTTTCTTGCCGTCGCGCGCGGAGGCTCGGTCCGGGCTGCCGCCGAGCACCTCGGGGTGAACCACTCGACCGTGCTGCGACGCATGGCCCAGCTCGAGGAGCGCCTCGGGGTTCACATGTTCGAAAAGCTGCCTTCGGGCTACCGCCTGACGGCTGCGGGTGACGAGGTCCTCGAGTTCGCGGACCAGATGGAAGCGTCGTCGCACCAGCTCGAGACGCGCGTCTTCGGACGCGACCAGAGCGTGCGCGGGCTTCTACGGGTGACGCTGGCGCCGCCCCTCGCGACACACCTGCTCATGCCGGACTTCGCCGATTTCGCACGTCTGCATCCGGACATCGAGATGGAAATCTTGTCGTCCGGCGAGTTGGCAAATCTGACCAACCGAGAGGCCGATGTCGCAATCCGCGTCGTCTACGACCGCAAAACCCTGCCGCTCAATCTTCACGGCCTGAAGGGACCGGAGCTGTTCGGCGGCGTCTACATGTCCCGCAATCGACTAGCCGCGTGGCGTGCCGGCGCGCCTGATCCCATCCGGTGGATCGTCATAAGCATTCATGGAATCCCGGACTGGGCCAGCGAGGGTGAGGTTCGCACCACGGGGATTCCATTCAGGACCACGGACGCCGAGTCGCAGATCGTTGCGGTACGGCAAGGGCTCGGGATCACAACACTGCCGTGCTTCGTCGGCGATGCCGACCCCCTGCTGGTGAGGGTGCCGGGGACCGACCTGCACATGTACGGAACGCTCTGGCTTCTCACACAGGGGGAGACACGCAAGACGAAGCGCGTGCAGATCTTCACTGAGTTCATATCCCGCAGGCTCGCCGCTTACGCTCCGCTTCTCGCGGGGCTATCTGTATCGCGCGACTGACGCGCAGCAGGTCGCCGGCGACGCTTGCAGTGGATAAGCGCTGGCGAGACGGGATGTTCGGTCTCATTCATCGACTAGCGACCACGCCGCCGGCCCGGCCATGTCTTCCTTGACGCCCCGGGCGACGATCCGGAGCGTCCCGTCCGGCAGCGGCCGCTGAAGTTTGAGGGCCTCGTCCGGAGGGGCAGTCATCCAGGTCTCGACCTCCTCCGGTGTCGTCAGGATCACCGGCATCGCCTTCGGGTGGATGGCGCCGATCTCGGCGTTCGGTTCGGTCGTCAGGAAAGCGTAGAGGTCGTTGGTGGTCTCGCCTTCCTTGACCTTCCGGACGGACGTCCAGTTGGTCCAGATGCCGGCGAAGCAGGCGAGGCGACGGGAGTCATCGAGTGCGAACCAGATATCGCCACCCTCGGCCTGGATCGTCTGTTCTCGAAGCGGCGGTTCGTTAATCCTGACCTTGATCGATCTCGCGCCTCTCGTCACCGTCATCGGGTTCTTTCAAGCGCCAGAAAGATGGCTGCATTGTTTCACCACGAAATAAAAATCGCCAGAGCTGCCACTAGGAAGCGCCGCGATCGGCCTTATCAGGTCTGGCCGGTCGAAGACTGGCCGAAGACGAAGAACAGGGCGCACCTTGCCTATCCGTCGCGCCGGTCCTATTGCAGAAGAAGCGGCAGATTGAGCGGGCCGCGGAAACCGAATCCGTGCCAGCGCACGCTCGCGGGATCAGGCAAGGTCATGCTGGGAAAACGCTCGAACAGCATTGGCAGCAGGATGGCGCCAACGGTCCGCCGCGACAGGTGCGCGCCCGCGCAATGATGCGGGCCGCTGCCAAAGGCTTGGTGAGGATTGGGCTCGCGCAGCCCGTTGTAGTTCTCGCCATCTTCGAAGACGTCCTCGTCTCGGTTGGCCGACGCCTGGATCGTCATCACGGTGTCGCCCTTCGGGATCAAGCAGCCGCGAATCTCCGTGTCCTCCATAACTAGCCGTGAACTCGCCTGGATCGGCGCCACCCACCGCACCCCTTCCTCGAAGGCGGAGCGCCATTTGCCGCCTGTGCGCACGGCGTCAAGCTGATCTGGATTGGTCAACAGGCCGTAGAGGATCGTCAGCAAGGCGTCACGCGGCTCGTTGATGCCGCCGCCGATCGCGATCTTTACATTGGCGATCATCTGGCTTTCTGGAATCGGATTCTTCGCGTTCACCATGAAGGAGAGCGCTGAGGAATCCGGTTCTGCCCGCACGCGTTCGGCGTTGGCGCGGATACATTTGTCCATCTCCGCATTGGCAATGTCGGTCGCATCGAAAGGCCCCGGCGTCCAGCCAAAATTGCCGGCGCCGTCGATCAGTGTCTGCGACCATCGCTGCATGTCCTCATCGCTTGCGTTTGGAACACCCATCGCATGCGCCAGAATCCGCGCGGCAAGCGGTCCTGCGAGAGCGGGAAAGAGATTGACCACCTCACCGCGCGGCAGCCGGTCGAGATACGTTGCGGCCAGTTTCGCATACAGCGGCGCCCAAACGGATTCGATCGTCTTCGGCATCAGGGCCGGCATCATCGCCATGCGTTCAGCCCGGTGCTCGTCGTGGTCCTTGCGCATCAGCGTATGAGCGAGAAAGGCGCGCTTCATGGGAGTGTTCGGGTCGTCGGAGCTGAACAACGCCGCATTGTCCTTCACGTATTTGGTGTCGGCCGCCTTGGTCAGGAAGGTGCGGCCCACGGATTTGACGCGTAATACGGGCGCTTCGCGTCTGAGGCGCCTGTATATCGGATAGGGATCGCGCGTGAGCTCCGCGATCGTGATGGTCTCGTCCAGGGGGGCCAAGCTCGCGGTCAGCATGGGATGATCCTGTTCGATGCAGGCCAGCATGTGCCGGGCCGGAGGATAATCGCAGACGCGAAACAGCGCAATCCTGGCGTCCGCCGAACTAGCAGGGGTGAAGCCGGCACGCTCCTCCTCCGCGCCCATACGGCCGGGCCGCTTCTTAAATCCACGATTGCGCCTCTAACGTCGCCGAAGCGATCAAGGAAAGCCCGTGCGCGCGGTAGAGCGTCGTGAAGAAACTGCTGAGGTTCGCGAAGCCACAGCCCCTCGATCTCTCGCGACTTCGCTTCGGAAACGAGAACATCGGCCGGAAGATCGATCAACGTCGCGCTCCATCCCGGGAAGAACCGTTGCGCCTGCCTGAAAGAGTGCAAGAGACCTCCTGTCCAGTGTTGAATTTCTCAGCCATGGCCATGACGGCCTCTCTGGTGATCGTGGAGGTCGGCACTTCCTGTTCACGCGAGAAGCTGCTTCATTTCCGGTCCGCCCGCGGCTAGTCTCGACCCATCTGTTCAGGCGACATCCACCTTACTCCCGCCGCGAGGTGGGAAATCGGTGCGTTCGCTTACTTCGGAAGGACGACAGGATGCGGGCACTGATTGTCGGTGCGGGAATGGGCGGGTTGATGACGGCGTTGGCGCTGCGACAGTCCGGCGTCTTCGCATCGGTCGATATCTACGAGCAGACGAAGGTGCCCAGCACCGCAGGCGCCGGGTTGAACGTCCCGCCCAACGGGGCGAGGATATGTCGTTGGCTGGGCGTCGATCTCGATGGCGGGGATCCCAAGGGCCCCGACGGGGTGATCGACGGTGGCCGGGCGGCAATTCTGGAGTCGACACGGCAGTTCAACGCGGATGGGAGCGTGACAAAGAGGCCGTTCGATCATGTCACCGCCGCGGGCGACGGCGCCGGGTTTCATCACATGCACAGGCTGGACCTGTTGATGTGCCTGTATAAGCGGGTGTTCGAGTTCGGTCCCGACAGCGGGGCGCCGTGCCCGATCACCGTGCACATGGACTGCAGGCTGACACAGTTGCGTCAGACCGCCGGCGAGGTGATGGCGACCTTTTCGAATGGTCGAACCGCCACGGGAGAGGTTCTCGTGGGTGCCGACGGGATCAACTCTGCCACGTTGCAGCTGGCGTGGCCGAACCCGCGTCCCAAGCGCTGGACTGAGGTGACCTGCTTTCGTGGGCTCATTCCGCGGACGGTGGTCGCCTCGCTCTGCAAGGCTGACGGCAGCCCGCTGGACCACAATCCCATCAACTCCTTCAGCATGGACCGCCATCGGAACGACAGGAGCGGGGCGACGACGTACTGGGTGCGCGGCGGCGAGTTGTTGAACGTGTGGATCGCCCGTTATGAGCCCGACTCTGCCGCGTTCGAGCAGGAGGAGGGCGACTGGTTTCCCGTCAGTCAGGAGGAGATCCTTCGCGAGGTGGGCGAGGCATTCACGGGGAGCGCCAGTAGAGACGACCTACTCGCTCTGGCGGGGGCGATCGTTCTTCCCACGAAGTGGGGCCTCTACGATCGTGACGCGCTCGAAACTTGGGTGCAGGGCCGCATCTGTCTGCTCGGGGACGCGGCGCACCCGATGCTTCCCACGTTTGGCCAAGGCGCCGCGCAGTCCTTCGAGGACGCCGCCGCGCTCGCCAGCGCCTTCGCCCTGCACGGCCGCGATGTGGCTACGGCGATGTTGCACTACGAACGCGTGCGGCATTACCGCGCCACCCGCTTCCAACTCGGCTCCAAATTCGCCTTCGATCACTTGCGGGCCAAGGACACCGCTGCGCAAAAGGCGCTACTCGAGACGCTCGACGAACGGGTCAGCCCAGCCTTTGCCCACGACAAGCGCGGCGGCGAGGACGACTCCTGGATCTACGCGTACGATGCCCGCAATATCGGCGCCGAATTGCCCCCCAAGAGATTAGGGCCGTGGGACTTCCGCCGAGCCGCCAAGGCCGACTACGCCACGATCACCCGCAAGCTCTGGATGCCAGCTGCTCCCGCCAAGGGTACACGCCCCGTCGCGCGCGAAGAGGTCGCCCTGCACAACACCCGAGACGACTGCTGGATCATCATCTCGGGAAAAGTTTACGACATCACCGAGTGGGCCCCCCATCACCCTGGTGGCGCTGGAATCGCCCGAATGTACGCCGGCAAGGAAGCCACTGCCGAATTCGGTGACTACCACAGTGCCGAAGCTGTCGCGCACATGGCTCATTTCTGCATCGGCGACCTCGTCGAGACTCCAACCACCTTACCGTGACTGGCCACGCTGACTGGCGGCATTTCCAGCGCGCCGCATCGCGCGGCGCCGACTACGCCCGCTGCGCGCTAGTCGCTGAAGGGTCCATTCCGCCGGCGTCCTGCGGCCGAACACCTTGTTCTTGAACAGGCCCGCAGTGTTGGCCGCCGTGATCAGCTCCTGCATCATGCCGCGCGTGCGTCGGGTGGGGGCTCCCCGCGGTGCCACAGGCTCGCGCGGATTGTCGGTGCACGGGTGCTTTGGCCATGTTCCGATTCCAGTATGGAAAGAAAGTAGCAAAGGGCGATGGCGGTTTTTTCACCCTCGCTCGGAAGTCCGGTAATCAGACGTGTGAATCGGCTTACGATTTAACCCCCAATCGGCTCCCAACCGTGACCCTAGTCAGGCGCCCAATTAATTAGTCGATACAATGCAATGCTGTGCGTGAACTGGGGTCCGACTTGGACGCCGATCGAGCGTCAGACCCCACGCCGAATAACAGTGGTTCCAAGGAGAGCGATGGGAACTCACGTTTTCCGAATTTAATTGTGGCAGCCAAACAGACGTTGATCGGAGCAAGCGCAGGTGCATATTGGTGGGATGGCGTCGCGCGATCATTGGGTTGAAGGTCTTCTTTGTCCCGTGTGCGGGAAGATTGGCCTCGCCGATCTTTCACAGATGGATGACTCTTTCGATATACAGGTGGATAGCGTTGCCGAAGGCTTTAGGGTTTTCGAATCCATGCACGGCATCATCTTTTACTGCTCCTCGTGCAATGTCCCGGTGGAACCCTAATGAACCCATCCCTAACGGCGATCATGTCACTCGAAGAACCGAGACCGCGCGGGACCGTGCTCGGCGAGCGCACCGATGGGCGGCGCGTCGGTGAGGTCGAACATTATTTTCAATGCAAGACGTGCGGCGGCTATCTCGACGCGCGCGATCTGGTGTGGATTGAGGATCACGAGGGGCCGCTGCCGCACCGGGTGCAAGATCAAGCGCAATAGCGCGACAGATCATCAGCGCGCGCCCGGTGGCGCGTGTGAACTTGGCCGGCGCAATGTCCTCGCGCGCCGACGCATGACGACGCTGCGCTGATGATCCGGCGACGGTATGTGTTTGATGCTCGACAGATGGGGCAGGGGCTCCTTCGTGGCAAGCACCGCGCCGAGATCGCGCATGTCGACCCCTCTTAAAGGAAGTGAAGTTGAACCATCGCCGTCCATTATTGACGACGAGCGAGATCGCCTGAGCGCGCGAAGGGCCGCTCCACGCCGGAGGAAAGTTCTCTTTTCTCGATCTGTTCTATTGGAGTGCCGCCTTTATGCGACATAAGAACGTTTCCAGATTCTTGGAGCATCGCGTCCTAGTTCTGGCAACCGAACGAACAAACCGCTATCCTCGGATTAGATTGTTGTGGGGCTACGAGGACCGCAGCATGCCGAACTTTGGCTTCCACATTCGCCACGGGACTCACTCAAGCGACCACAACGTCGATCTGCCCGACGCGCGCGCTGCCCATGAAGAAGCAACGATGATCTTTGGCGATATGGCCCGTGACGTTGCTGCTCAACTAAACGAAACGCCAGAGTGGCGAATGGACGTATCGGATGAATCCGGGAAATCCCTTTTCCGGCTCCGGCTGCTTACGGAACCTCTCGAATGAAGCGGTACCTGGCGTGTGTTGGGCACCGGGCCCATTTTTGAATTTGGCAGTAAGTCGGCTATCGGACAGACGAATCTGAGACTGCGCTATAGGCTTTAGATCATCGCCTCGTCCCTCGGCAGTATACGGTGACAGAGAGTTCGGTAGTGCTCCCGCCTGATCCAGCGTGAGTAATATGTCCCACTACCGAGCATACGTAGTTAGCCGCGACGGTCATTTCATGAAATCGATAATTCTTGATTGTGGTGACGACCGCGCAGCAATCGAATCTGCAAAGCAACTTGTTGACGGACACGACATCGAGCTTTGGCAGCGGGATCGCATGATAGCTAAGCTGCCGCGTAAGCGCTTCCAGTGAAACGAACTGAGCAGACGGCCATGACATCGAACCTTGCCGGCGCGACCGGATGATCGGGCGGTTTGATGGGGCGGCCTCAGTTGGCGGATGTGCGATCAGACTGCACTGCGCGCCGGAGAGATATCGTGAGAATAGTGCGAACATTCCACGACGGCTGAGAGAGCTGCCGTTTTCAGTGCTATCGGGTTTCGTTCGCCTTTCGCAGCACACTCAAGAATGTAAGCGCTTCGGGAAGCATTGCCGTCGCATCGTCCAGGACTGATTTCATTAGTTCGATTAGCTCGGGTTGAAAAACCGCTCCAATTGCGCGCATGGACTTACTCGCTCACTACACCCCTGATTGTTGTCATGGGATAATCGGATTGAGTCTGTCCGCTACCGGACAAACGCGCGGTATATTTCGTTGCTGCGCCGCGCGGCCAGTTCACATTCATGCAGCGCTTGGTGATTAATCAAACGAGCATTCCGAGCCGGTCCCAGAAGGAAGGATGCTCCGGAAACGAAATACCGGTCCTGCTGATGTGAGATCGGGATTCAACCAAACACAAAAGTTTGGATCAAATGGTAAGCGGCGGCGAGCACCCCGAGGACGACGGCGACGATGACAGTTCCCCACATCAGGGCCACGCGCCAGCTCATAAATCCTCCCGAATGCCCTTGAAAAACGGATGCCGCACCTTGCCCTCGGCTGACTTTGCCCGGTATTCGATCTCAGCAAGCAGCGACGGCTCGACCCAGATGCCACGGTGCGCGATTTTCTTGGCGTAAGGCTGAGTTTCCCGGATCAGCGGCTTTAGCCGCGCCTGCAAGTCCTCGGCTGACGCGGCGTCAAAGCCGTGGTCGACCTTGCCCGCATAGATCAACTCCTTGCCCTTACGCCTGCCGAGATAGATGCCATCCCATTTCTTGCCGTCGAGTGCGAACCCGGCGATGGCAAGCGTCTCACGCTGGGCGCAGGTCTTTTTCACCCAGTCGTTGACACGACCCGAGACGTACCGGCTGTCGCGGACCTTCGAAACGACGCCCTCCAGCCCGGTCTTACAGGCGTGCTTGTACATCTCGCCACCATCGATCTCGAAGCTCTCGCTGAACTGGATATCGGTCTTGGAGACGATTTTCTTGAGCAAGGCCTTGCGCTCGGACAGCGGCAGCTTCCGGAGGTCGTAACCGTTGAGTTAAAGCAGATCGAACGCGACCATCACGATCTTTTTGGATCGTCCCTTGAGTTCGTTCTGCAATACGGAGAAGTCCGTGGTGCCGTCCTCTGCCGGGACCACCACCTCGCCATCGATGATCGCCGACCCAGCATTGATGTTCCAGGCATCGGCTGCGATCTTTCGGAAACGATTGGTCCAGTCGTTACCGCGCCGGGTGAACACCTTGACGGCGGCGTCCCTGAGATGGACCTGAATCCGGTAGCCATCGAACTTGATCTCGTGAATCCAACGTTCGCCAGCGGGCACCTTGTCGATTGACGTTGCCAAGGCTGGTTCGATGAATCCGGGATAATCTGTCTTTATGCCGATAGCGGCGGGCTTCTTTCTTGGGGATGCCATCACGCAAGGCGCAGGCTGAGTTGTCGGATCGGGCCTGTGTGGCTCGCGACGAAATCGGTCACATGTTCGGGGACCGCAACACCTTCAATGTCGCATCGAGTTTGGATTTCGTCAGCGATCTGTTTCGAGACGTCCTCCGACCAGTGCTCCAATGTGTTGAATGCTACGACGCGGACTGGGTCGTTGAATTGCCCTGACATGAGATCGGCGATGATCGTTTCGAGGTCCGTGCGCTCGACTTCGGTTTCGCGGTAAAGGCTGCCGTGACGTCCGAAGCGATCAACCACGAGGTAGACCGTTTGGTCCGCGCCGTAGGGCACGATCCTTGGCGTCCAACCGGTGCTGGGCACTCGCACCTCCCACGCGATAAAAAGATGAAATTCTTACGCAACAAAAAGAACTGAAATTCAATTCGGCCTCGACCAAATCGTTCCGGCCACAAGAAGTAAGGGCCCCAGCGTCAGTATCGGGGTACATCTGCGCGCACGGTACGGTGGCATCAGTTCTATCGCAGCAACGTCAACGGGATATATTCAAGCGGGCGCGGCTCACCACATTGCACGTCACCCGGTCGCAGAATTTGTCCCGCGCGCTGCAAGCATGTCTGGGCAAGGGACGAAAAGACACGCTCCCTGAGTAACCATCGTCCAGGTAAGCTTGTGCTTGTTGTTTCTGCTCCGTGAAACTACGGGATCGGGCACCTCGCGATTGCACCTTAGCGCCCCATATGCACACTGAGATACGCTGGGGGATTTGAGGGCTCGGCACCTAAACCAACACCGCTTAGCTCCATATTCCGCTAGGCGGTGTTGTGCGTTTTAGATCACGGGTCACTTCACCAGAGCAGTCGAGACAACCAATCGAAAGGCGTAGTCGATCACGATGAATCAAGCTATCCCGTACTGGGCGCACGCCAATTCCCGGATGACTTCGAGGGCCGGGTCATTCGATCTGGACCAAAGTCGCAGCTCAACCTGACTAGATTGCCCGATGGTAGGGACCGACGAGATCATCAGCGTTTGTGAGGGACTGGAGCGCATGACTCCAGAGCTTGGCAGTGGGTCGTGTCGCGGACAACGAAATGTATAGACACCGGATTACTACGGTCCCTTAAATTAACGCACCCGTGAACAGCTGGCCCCAAAATGCTGGAGGACCAACTAAAGGAATGGGCCGCCGCCATGGATGCCGAGTTTGAGTGCATCGCTTGCAATGTAAAAAGGATCGCCATAGGGGTCACGCTGGTTGCCAGAGGGTACGAAATGCGGTCCCTCGAGTGCCCCCAATGTAGCAACCTCTTTAGGATCGTCGTTCGGCAACGACGCCCGAACTCCAAGACCCTTGGCCATCGCCTTGCCAAGGCCGCTGGCTACAGCACATCCGCCTAGCGCGGCCTCGATGTGCGCTCCTTGTTTATCGCACCGACGCCTGACGAGGCCGCCTTGATGATCCTGCATACTCCTGCATTTGATCACATCGGATGGTGGCCTAAACCTTTTACTGGACGCGGTCACCTTGATTGCGGGCTGCGCATCATGCCCATGTGAGAGGCCGTCGCCGATTTTCTCAACCCGGTGACGGCTTTTTGCTGGTTTCTTTTCAATTTTGGCGGGGGGGGGGCGCGCGAGGGCGGTCACTTGATACCTCTCCCGCTTTGCCCTCGGACATTTGCTCGACGCAGTCAGCATGTCTCAAAGGCGCCAATAAGCGACATCCCGCGTTGTTAATGAAAGAGGCCCCAACTGAGGCGGCCTAATCAAACGCAGCATCGACCCGCAAGTCTCGCTGTCAGCGCTTTAGAAACATTTAAAATTATACCTGTCATACTACTTCGCGCGCATGGTTTCTTTGGGAGTTACGCGAGTGATCGAACCTAGGATCGCGACCTACCGCGTCATGAAGCCTGGCATGGTCGAGCCATTTAGAAACGATCCTCTCTGCATCAGATGCAATGTTAGAATGCGATCCTCTTGCAAGGAAATCGAGAAGCCTGGTTTTATCCATGATGTTTTTGAGTGCCCTAAATGTCGGAGCACTCAAAGTTATGTTACGCCGGAACAGCCCCCTCGGTTGGGAGGAGAGAGGCGCGAAACTAAAGATAGGAGGTCTGGCAGAGACACGCGGTCGGAAGCAGAAGAACGACGTTCGAAAATCAGACGATCGGACCACGATAGAAGAGCAACCGAACAGCCACCGAAAGACCAGCTTTCTCTTTTTGCGAAGCGCGTCAGGCGCGCTATGAGAGACGAGAAGAGCCGCCATTTTTTCGGTGTTGCTTCGGGAGAAGATGATTTTAGAGGCTATACCGAGGTCCTTCGAGCCCTTGAATGGATCGACGATTTAGCGAGCCATTGAATGGCCTAACGATCCTCATTCGTCGTCTGGATCAAACACATACCCTTGACTGTCGACGACCTTCCCATCCTGCGTGATTGGCACGTAGATGCAGGAGCGGCCCTCTGCATCGATCAGCTTGATGGCTTGCGGCATCGTGTCAGGATATTCGCCGCCGTGGTCCAACGTCTCGAAGCTCAGACCCGTGCCGTCCAGGTGCGGATCTTGTGGTCGTTTGTCGGCCGTCATCGCCGCAAATCTATGGGTGGAGTTTCATTGGTCGCGCAGCTGCAAACGGGCCAGAATGGGTCCCGCCCATCTTATGCCGCCGAACAGAAGTTCGAAAATCGTAATCGTCAGTATGATAGTTATGATCACCATCACCATGCCGCGCGGCGTGACCAGCGGCTCGGGTTTTCGGATGACGCGCGGCGGCGCGACCTGAACGATATCGACCCAGCGCTCGGCCATGGAGAGCTGTGGTGGCTCGATATCTACCTGGGGAGCTACCCATGGTGTCCGCACAGGTGCTTCATCAGGCAACATCTCCGACATCGAGTCATACCAACTGGGCTGATGGATTTTTTGCTGCACTGTTTGCTGAACTGTATCGAGATGATCTTTTTGCCGAACTTTGTGGATCCGACCATGTAGCCGTGTCGGTGTCGCGTCCCAGCAATGATCCTTGCCATGCCAGTAGATGTGGACCGAACCAAAATGCTGTCGGGCTTCGGTCTTGCTCATGCAAGAATTTGAAGCTTCCGACGGTGTGGTCAGCGCTGACACGAACACAACAAATAACGCGACACGCATGATGCTTTGTCTTAGGCCGGGTGCTGGGCGTCTGCCCAGCCTAATTCCTCGTTATTCCAATGCGTTAGGAACCCTCCTATTCATGGCCTGATTAAGGCGTAAAACTGTCAGTATTAAAGCGGGTCAACCGGGCCTTCTGCCGATCAATTAAAGGTCGTCCCCGATCCCCGTTTTTCATCAACTTGCTTTCGTAGATTATCCGGCACGCAACGTCCGTCACTGATCTCGCGCCAGTTTCCGCGGTCCCCAATGTTTGTCTTTGCGCGACGTATCGAACACCCGCTCGACGGGCCGTTGATCGCCCTCATCACACCAATCCACGCGCGCCTCGGGGGTCCGCCATGTTCCACGACCAGCCGGCCGGGCGCCGCGATCGGATCGACAAACCGCTTATCCCAAGACACGAATTTGCATTTGGCTCTAATTGGTGGGCGCAACGAGGGAATATGGCACGGGTAGCAAGCATTTTAGTAAAATTTTAACTCCTTGGACCCGATCATCATGCGGGGGTCGACTTTGAGGTGCGTGATGGACGGCGTTTCATGGACCGATCTCGACCCGGACGAGCAGCGCGCTATTGCGTTGTTGGGGGCCGGGGTTTCTGTCGAACTATGCGATCGCGTCGCTCTCCTAACTTTGGCACGTCTCGGTCTCGTCAGGGGCGGGCAATTGACGCCCGCAGCAGATCAATTGCGGAGAGCCGCCATTCTGCACGAACTGGCGGCGTAAGCGGGATCAGCCACCACGAATCTTCTCGTATTTAGGCATTCTGGCAACGTCGGCTTACCATTGGTTGGT